>Ga0334901_1003569_pt1 | contig 11536 bp, 8 predicted proteins | sample GraSluR3_MG_3_FD_207216 | JGI IMG/M metagenome (GOLD analysis project Ga0334901, IMG submission 207216) | Sludge microbial communities from methane-producing bioreactor in Wageningen University, Netherlands - Granular Sludge_15_08-R3 | ecosystem: Engineered > Bioreactor > Anaerobic > Unclassified...
ATTTATCTAAAGTCGTTAACTTCCTTATTCACACCCTCGTAGAGGGTGAATAGCGATAGGGTATAGATTGCAAAGCCTTAAAGCACCCTGTAGGGGTGCAATATTTATCCGCAGCCCTTATTGCGCACCTGCCTGCAGCAGGCAGGTCTACGAAGCGCTAATTTATTTGAATTAATTTCTTCAATCGCAATTTGCCCTCTACGAGGGCTATGGTATTCATATTCTGCTCAATTCAATAGAAATAATTGTTTGTTTTGTATCCTTAGCTTGACGGCTATGGCCACTGGCAGGGGCTAGCAACGCTGTCAGGTTTATGGGAAAAGTTAATCCGTCAGGGTGCGAAGCTCCTGACGGCGTTAACGGAGCACCAAATAAAAAGACACTAACAGGGTATGACGACGCTGTCAGGTTTATAGTTAATATTTTGCTCCGGGAGCCGATGCAGAAAAGTATTGAACCTTTTCGCCAACAATATCAGATAATAGATTATCGGCCAATCGGCTAGCGCCTAAACGTAGCCACTTATTGTTAAGCCACTTTTCGCCAAGAATCTCCTCAACAATTGAGTAGAACATGATGGCATCGGGTGCTGTGGTCATACCTCCTGCCGGCTTAATACCCACCATTCGTCCGGTTGCATCGTAGTAATCCTTAGCCGCCTGACACATAACGTAAAGCGCCTCTGGGGTGGCTGCCACATCAATTTTACCTGTTGATGTTTTTATAAAATCGGCACCAGCCTCCATGGCGAGGAACGAAGCCAAACGAATATCGGAAAGCGATGGCATTGCACCTGTTTCGAGGATAACCTTTACCTGCGCATCGCCTGCTACCTCTTTCATCTGCTGCAATTCAGAAAACACAGTAAAGTAATCGCCCTCAAGGAAATAACCTAGCGAGATTACCACATCGAGCTCATCGGCACCCATTTCGAGGCACATTTGGCACTCGGAGAGTTTTATATCGATAAACGTTTGCGAAGCAGGAAAACCAGCAGCCACCGAGGCAATTTTAACATCTTTGGCTGTTAGCGTATTCCTTACCGACGACACTAGGCTTGGATATACACAAATAGCAGCTACATTAGGTACCCCTTCGAATTTCTGGGATAACTCATTTACCCGCTGGGCAAACAGCTCGCCACGCTCAATGCTATCGGTTGAGCTTAGGGTTGTTAGATCAATCAAGCTAAAGCATCTCTTTAGCAAATCCTTATCGTTTACTCTGCTGTTTACTTTTGCTTTTATTGCATCTAGTGCTTTGGCTACCGCTTTATCGTCAACCTCTACGTTGAACTTTTCTTCAAATGACATATTCATACACGTTGTTTTTACTTTGATTTGCAAAGATAATACACTTATTAGCAAAACCCGATGCCAACACGTTACTTTAGCTTGGGATTATCTATATGACGTGTTGCATCGCGGGTATTCCGTTTGTGAAAAGCCTCCTCCATAGCTTTTTGCAAATCGACTCCTGTTTGGTTGGCCAAACAAACGAGAACAAATAGAACATCAGCCATCTCTTCGGCAATATTGCAAGCACTCTCTCCCTCCTTAAACGACTGGTCGCCGTATGTGCGGGTAATTATCCGGGACAGCTCGCCCACCTCCTCCATTAAAACGCCCAAATTGGTGAGCTCGCTAAAGTAGCGAACGCCCTTGGTTTGTATCCAATTATCAACCTGCGCCTGCAGCTGACTAAGCGTTAAGTTCTCCATCAATCCTTATTTTTGGTATCAATAATTATGGTCACAGGGCCATCATTCTTTAAGTCAACCAGCATCTTCGCACCAAATATTCCCTCATTAACTGTTAGTTGCGACTGTCGCCTTAACTTATCGATAAGCTGATGATAAAGGGGGATTGCTACTTCGGGGCGCGCCGCTTTTATGTACGATGGTCGGTTCCCCTTCTTGGTTTTGGCATGCAAAGTAAATTGGCTCACCACGAGAAACTCGCCGCCAACCTCTGTAATAGACAGGTTCATCACCCCATCGTTATCATCGAAAACCCTAAGACTGCAGAGCTTGTTAACCATCCAATCTATATCGTTATCAGCATCAGCCTCCTCAAAACCAACTAGGATTAGCAACCCCTTGGCAATGGAGCCAACTACCTCACCATTAACTGTAACCGAAGCCTCCGAAACTCTTTGTAATACTACCCTCATTACTTATTGCAATTCTATTAACTAAACATGTGCGAAGCAATAACCTGGTCAAACCCAACCCCACCATTCGCATAAATTTTGGACACCAAATGAAATTCCATTACATTGAAAGTGGAAATATCAAACAAAAATGGTTCAAAAACCTTTTCAATCCAATTTTCGGAGAGCAAAAAAACAAAAGGTTACTATATTTGCCAACTAATTGGTAAACGGTTACAAGTTGATGGGTAATATTACAGGACATATACGCTCGATCGCATACTCCCCAAAACCTTTGGACCACCTGTCCTTTCAGCCAGATACCATACCAAAGCCCCAATCCAAGGATACACTTGACACCAAGCATGAGGGGATAAACCCTTTATTCCTTCTAATCGAAAGAAAAACTCAAGAGGTTGAGGCCATTAAAGAGCAGGCAGAGAGACCTGCTGCACCTGTGGTTCGACGACCAACTATTCCCAAGGTTGACACCACTTGCTACATTTGTAGGGAGGGTGAGCATCAATCGCTACACGCAATAGTTGATCAGGGGACAGTAATGAGCTCACAACCCTTTGTTGAGCACATGCTTTACGACGCAAGCTACTACAACAGCCATGTGCACACTAACCAACAGGTTTTTATTGAAACCATTCCAGGAAAACCAACAAATGGTATCCATATAAAGCCAATTGAGCAAGCTGATGCTAGCTATGGTTGGCTTTTTTTTCCAATGATGGTTGTGCTGATAATAACAGTGTTCATAAAATTTTACTTTTCAAAACACATCAACGGGCTATTTAAGGGGGCTGTTTTTTTCCATATAGGCAAAAAAACGCTACAGGAGAACACCATTACCTTGAATCGGTTTTTTAGGATGCTCGACACAGTCCTCCTTGTTTCGCTGCCAATAGCTGCCATTCAAGCGATAATCATAACCGATTCGGAAAATTTCACCCCCAAGCAATTTCCTGTTTTTGCGCTGTATGTTTCTGTCGGTTTTTTGGTGTATCGAGCATTTCGTTTTATTTCCAACAGATCCATTGGCTTCATATCGAACCAGAGACAAGCAATGGTTACGCTCCATATCAACCAGCTAATTTACGAAAGGATTTTTGCCTTGCTGCTAATACCTCTAAACCTATTGATGCTATACTCATCGGCAGATGCTAAAGCAGTTTTTCTTTTCCTATCGTTTGGGGTCTTTGGGTTTTCTGTGGTATTACGACTCTTCAGAACTGCACAGGTTTTTCTTTTTAACGGATTTTCAATGTTCTATTTATTTTTATATCTTTGTGCCCTCGAAATTATCCCCATACTGATTGTTATCAATGAGTTTTTTTAGGGGATAACGTGTTGTTGAATAAAACATCTATGACCTTGAAGATCAAAAAGATTATCGTATCGCAACCCGAACCCCAAAGCGAAAAGTCACCCTACCTCGAGCTAATCAATAAGTACAACCTAAAGATTGATTTTCGGCCATTCATTCAGGTCGATGGGGTTCCGTCAAAAGAGTTTCGCCAGCAGCGAATTGATATTCTTCAGCATACCGCAGTAATCTTCACCAGCCGCACAGCCATTGATCATTTCTTTAGAATTTGTGATGAGGTACGTGTTACTGTGCCCGAAACCATGAAGTACTTTTGTATAACCGAGGCTGTTGCACTTTACCTGCAGAAGTACATTGTGTACCGTAAGCGGAAGATTTTTTACGGGCAGGGAACCTTTGCGCAGCTAATGGATGTTATAAATAAGCATAAATCCGAGAAGTTTTTGGTTCCCCTATCGGATATGCATAAGGCCGAAATACCCAAGTCGCTAGATAAAGCAAAAGTTAAATACACTAAGGCTATTCTATACCGCACAGTAAGTAGCGACCTGTCGGATCTGAAAGACATCTACTACGATATCATTGTTTTTTACAGCCCGAGTGGGATAAAATCGCTTTTTAAGAATTTCCCCGATTTTGTTCAGGGCGACACAAAAATAGCAGCGTTTGGCCCCACCACCGCAAAGGCAGTAAAGGATCATAAGTTACGCCTCGACATTCAGGCACCAACGCCAGCGTGCCCAAGCATGACCCAAGCGCTCGATGAGTTTATCAAAAAGTTTCATAAGGATAATAAGTAGGCCAATACCCTACAGTAATTATACACTGGGAATTCCCACACCCAAATCCATCGAAACGCACCATTGGCTGGGACAAATATCAATGGCAAAACCATGAAGCCATTAGGTTTTCCAAAAAGCGAGCGGCTCTGCAGCAAGAAAAGCATTGATAAAATTTTTGCTCAAGGTCAAAGCGTATTCTCATACCCCATCAAGGCCAGTTTTACCGTTGAACCACTAGAGCTTAACGAGCCAACGACACAGGCTCTTTTTGTGGTTCCCAAAAAAAAGTTTAAACGGGCAGTACACCGAAATGCCATTAGGCGAAGGGTGCGCGAAGCATACCGCCTAAACAAAAGCATACTGCACGATTGGTGCACCCAAAACCAGCGGCAAATTAAAGTTGCTTTTATATATGTGGCATCGGAAAAGTTAAGCTTTGAACAAATACAAACGGCAATCGTTAAACACTTCGCTTTGATTATCGACTCGCAAAACAGCAATTTAAGATGAAGATCATCGGAAAAGCATTGGTGTTTATACTCTCGTTACCCATTAGGGCATACCAGCTATTTATTAGTCCACACACGCACGCCAGCTGCCGCTACTACCCCACCTGCTCCACCTATTGCCTCGAGGCGCTAAAAAAGCATGGACCATTTAAGGGCTTATGGCTTTGCATAAAACGTATTGCCAGCTGCAACCCTTGGGGTGGTCACGGATACGACCCAGTTCCCTAAGCAAAGGATATCATTCACTAATTTTAGCTCAAAACGCATAGGGAGGCTTACTAATTGGATTAATATTTGCTTACTTTGCTCTCTGTTACAAAACAAATAAGCACTATGGCCAGCATAAAACCCAGATTTAAAAAGATTTCCATTGCACTTGTTGCAACCATTATCGTGGTGGGTACCTTATCGTTCAGCTCTGTAGACTTTAAGGTATCGAAAAGCCTCGACACCTTTTTTGCATTCTTCAGAGAGGTTAGCATTTTTTATGTGGATAAGCCAGATCCCGAAAAGTTGGTAAAAGTGGCCATCGATGCAATGCTGGAGTCGCTTGACCCCTACAACGAGTTTATCCCCGAGGAGGACAAGGCCGAGCTTGAGTTTCAAACAACAGGCGAGTACGGTGGTATGGGCGCACTTATTCGCCAAAGTGCCGATTATCCTATTATTGCCGAGGTTTATGAGGGAAGCCCAGCTCACGGTGCAGGCCTTCGCGCGGGCGACAGAATACTTGAGATTAATGGCACCAGCGTGATGGAGCAACCTGTGGATAGGGTAAGCAAAATGCTTAAGGGAATTCCAAAAACAGATCTGAACCTAGCAATACAACGATACCCCAATCCCGACTCACTTACATTCAGCTTTAAGCGCGATAAGATTCACATACCCAGCGTACCCTATCACGGGATGATCTCTGATCAAATAGGCTACATTAGGCTAGCTAACTTCACCACCAATTGCCATAAGGAGGTGGAAAAAGCCCTAAAAGAGCTGAAATCGAAGGGTAATGCGCAAGGAATAGTTTTCGATTTAAGGGGAAACCCCGGTGGGCTCCTGCATGAAGCAATTCGTATTGTTAACCTATTTGTCCCTAAGGATGAGCTGGTGGTTTATACCCAAGGACAAATAAAAGAGTTCGATCAGGAGTACAAAACCACTTCGCGTCCGGTTGACACAGAAATCCCGCTTATTGTTCTTGTGGATAGGGTTTCGGCATCGGCATCGGAGATTGTGGCGGGTGCACTTCAGGATCTCGACAGGGCAGTAATTATTGGCGAAAGAACCTTTGGAAAGGGATTGGTGCAAGCCACAAGGCCACTACCCTACAACGCCCAGCTTAAAATAACCACAGCAAAGTACTACATCCCAAGCGGAAGGTGTATTCAGGCGGTCGATTTTACTCAACGAGCCGACGACGGAAGAATATCCTTTATACCCGACTCACTGATATCCGAATTTAAAACCCGCAATGGACGAATCGTTCGCGATGGCGGTGGCATAACACCCGATGTGGACTACTCGGCATCGATGTATAGCCGTTTATCGACCGTGCTATATGCCCGAAATCACCTTTTCGATTTTGCTACGCATTTTCACTCTCTGCACGACACCATCGCCAAACCCAGCTCCTTTAATATCAGCGATAAGCAGTATAATGATTTTATGACATACCTCAACGACATTAATTTTGAGTACGAGAGCCAAACAGAATCCATTCTAAAGGATATGATTAGAGCATCGCAACAGGAAAAGTATCACGACATGCTCAAGCCTCTAACCGACAGCATAAAGTCATTAGTAAAAGGGAGTATTGCAATGGACTTGGAGCTATTCAAACCTGAAATTAGCAGATTGCTTGAGGAAGAGATTGTGGGTAGATACTACTTCCAAAAAGGCAAGGCACAATACACAATACACAACGACAAGGTAATACCCCAGTGCATTGAAATACTTAGCAACCAGGAGAAGTATAGCAACATTCTTACCACAGGAGAAGCTGAAGCAGACAACAGTGATATTGCGGATAAAGTTGCGAGGAGAGCATCTGTTGTCCAGGTAGTCAATATGGCATCAACAGCCATGCTTCCAACGGCACTGGATCAATACCCAGGATAGAATTTAAAAGTGAATTAGTTGTGAGATTTGTTAAGCACAATACGGAATGTTGTGCCCTTATCTACCTCGGAGTTATTAACAAACAGCTTGCCATTGTGGTACACTTCAATTATCCTTTTGGAGAGCGTTAGCCCCAGCCCCCAACCCCTACTTTTGGTTGTGTAACCAGGCTGAAACACCGTTTTGAAGTGACTCCGTGGAATTCCCTTTCCGGTATCGGTAATATCAATAAAAACAACCTGTGTGTTATCGATAACAGAAACGGTAACCTCGCCGGTGGACTGTATTGCATCCACAGAATTTCGTATTACATTCTCGAGAACCCACTCGAATAGGGTCTCATTTATAGGTACTGGAATTGAGTCAGCGGAATTGAATTGTACCGTGAGACTTATTTTGCTCGAAATCCTGTTGCGAAGGTAATCGACAGTGCTTCCGATAACCGTGAGCAAATTGGTTACACGCAACGATGGGCTAGAGCCAATTTTCGAGAACCTGTCTACTACCTTCTCGAGCCTCGAAATATCTTTCTCGAAATTGGCCACCAGCTTAGGATCAATTCCAGAGTCACGTATCAGTTCAAGCCAAGCCAGGAGCGATGAGGTAGGCGTACCCAGCTGATGAGCCGTCTCCTTGGCTAGGCCCACCCAAACCCTGTTCTGCTCGGCTTTACGGGAATGGCTAAAGGCGTAGTACGATGCAATTATAAACAGAATAATTACAATAAGCTGTACGTACGGGTAGTACGTAAGTTTTACTAGTGTTGTGCTATCCTTGTAGTAAACAATATTCTTACTGCCATCAATTAGGGTAACCACAATGGGTTCCTTTGACGATTTCATTTGCGACAGCATCCTCTGGGCGTCCTCCTGGGTTTGCAGTCGTGAGGGCCTTATGTTCATATGCGAAAGAATGCTGTCATTCTCGTCGGTGAGAAGCACGGGTACGGTGGTGTTGTTCTCGAGCACCTCGAGCACTATGGCAAAATTCTGGCTCGAATCGGCCAAATCGGCAATGTTAGATATTTCGCGTATGGCTTTTGCCCACAGCTCTATCTTTTTTCGCTCTTCGAGCGACAGATCCTTAACCAAGCTATTGGTAATGTACAACGATGCAAACCCAATAAGGACCGCAACAACCAAAAGCAATGCCTTCCATCTTTGTTTTACGACGTAAACCTCCAAGGGCAGATAATTATAGATTATTATAAAACTAGTAACTCCCTTTTCTCTCTTTTAGTGCACGCGAAAGAAAAAACGGATGTTTTTAATCCCACTCTATGGTAAACTTGGTAGGCTCCTCTACCTTCTTCTTGTCCTTCTTCTGCTCTACTGTTGATTTGGGGTTCAACGAGTCTGCTTGCGACGATGGCCTTAGGAAAGAAAACTCATCGCGTAGAATTGCACGCAGGTTCATACCCTCGTTCCGAAGATTTTGTCGAAAGGCATCCCTTGCCGAAGCGCGATCGTACGAAACAGAAAAGTCGTTAGAATCTCCCTCGAGCTTAAGGAACACCTTCACCCTTCCGCTGCCATCATCCTCAACCTGGCCAAACGGATCGCTTTGGGCCTTCTGGCGTGCAGCCTTGCTGAATAGGACGTCGGAAAGGTATAGCTGGGCCCTGTATCGGTAATCACCAGCAAATGTGTGCGTTCCCGACACCATCAAATCGATGGCCGATGATTTTATATCCATCTCGGGGATGATAATGACACTATCGGTGATTCTTAGCGTATTCTCTAAGGTGGAGAATCTTATATCCATCAACTCATCGAGCTCAATAAAGCGAGATAGGCTCTGTAGCTGAGCAACATTCCTAAGCCTACCGTTTACCAATTTAATATCGGCCTTAGCCTCTAAGCTCCCCATTTCTAGCTGATCGTTATGGATTGGCGCCGACAGAGCCACCGATCCGGTGAGATCACCAAATATGTTATCGCTGGTAATTACATCCTGCCCAAAATTACTAAATGAGTTGAAAAGCATATTAACATCAATTCCATCTGCGTCTAATTCGGCTAAAAACTGGTTGGAACTTGGTGTATTGGGTGATACGCTAAACCTACCGGTAACCAATCCGTTGCACGAACGAGCCAGGAAGCTGTTGCAGTAGAAACTATTGTCGTGGGTATAAAAATTGGCGCTAAGCGGGGTGGACACAAACTTATTGTGCACAAGCCTATCGATAAATACGTCTCCGGTTACCGAGTGAATCCTATCCCATGTCGATTCGGATCTTTCATTATCCTGTGGTTGTGGGCGGGTAAAATTTAGCCATTGGGTATTTAGTGAGTCGAGGGTAATGCTTGCATTAATTGAAGTTTTCTGTTTACCAAAAACAATGGCAGATGCATTGGTAGCCTGAAAGTCGGCATTAAAGTTTGAACCATAAAAAAGGCCATGGAGCTGCGCATTGCTTATGTCCTGATTGTTAATCTGCAGCCTTCCTCCAACTCCCTTCAACTCTGGGATAATACCAACCTGCTCAAAATTAAAGTTGCTGAACTCAAGGGTTGAGTAGAATTTGGAATCCTCGAACGAGCTTAGGGTAATTTTACTAATATCATCGAGCAACCCCAGCACCTCAAAGTTGCCCGAAAACAAGCCCGAAACAACAGGCACACGAACACCCCAGCTCAGCAGGTCGGGTATGTTAACCAGCTGATTTATCTTGAGATGATAGAGTGGCGAGTTAAGGTTCTTTACCCTTAGGCTTCCGTTAACACTTGATGTTCCTGTGTAAAGCTCAATGCTCGAGAGGTAAACTTCGGATGATTCGGGCTTGCCCTGCTGACCGTTAGTGAACTTACCCATAATTCGGGTAAACTCCAGAACTGGTTTGCTGGGTATGTGAACCGTAAGGCCGTTCGACTGAAAGTCGAGATTTATCAGATAGGGCTTCTCCATTTTGGTTAAACCATCAACCCCTATGTTGAATGCAATGTTGCCCTTTGTTTTTGTTCCAGCCGGCAGGGAGATGTTGTGCTGCGAGAGGAAAGAAATCAAGTGATCCACATCAAAGTTCTCCCCACTAATTGATAGCCAAACTGGCGCACCCTTTCCCCGGCCAATGCTGCCCGAGATACTAAGCTTACTCCGGCCCAGGGTGCCAATGCTGGGCTTAACATCAACTTGCTCCTCATCTATTAGAAAATCTGTGGTTAAGCTAACTTTTTGGTTACGGACGTAGTAGAATGAGCCCTGACGAAGAACACCGATAGTAGACCGAACCCTTGTGCTGAGAATAATTTGTTGTGAGGATATTCGTCCGTTTAGGGTGGCATCCTCGAGCAAGCCCTTAAAAATCCACCCTGTCCTCAGGTCGATATAGCTGAGGTTTATGTTCTCGAGCTTCAGCTCGTCGAGGCTAAAAAGCCAGCTGGTGGCCTGCTGTTGCCCCCTTTCAAAAACCTCAAAGTTTCCCTTGCCCTTGTTATCAAAGTAAAGGTTTAGCCATCCATTTTTCAAAATAATCCGTTCGAAATTGTACTCATTACGGAGAATGCCCAGAATGCTCATCCTAACCGATACCTCCTCAATGGAGAGCAGGCCGGGTTCAAACTCGGGTGGTGTATCGAGACTCCCCTCAAATATATCTACACCTTTAAGGTTAACGGCAACATAAGGGAACCCCCTAAGCATCGACACATCAACTGCACGAATTTTTAGCTCAGCATTAATCTGCTTGTTTAAATGGCTAAGGGTTGTATCAATAAGCTTATCCTTTAAAACGTAACCAGCAATACCCAAGCTTAGCACAAAGGCAAGCAGAAAGGCCAATATGAAAAGGATAACTTTATACGCTACTCGCATATGCAATAAAATTGCGATTAAAAAACACAATCTGACACCTAAAACTAAGCACTTTTACCCTCCAACACCTCTCGTTCATAATTCAACATTAAACCCCACAAACATAAGATAAAAACGTATGTTTTGAAAGATTTAACTTAGGATTTTTACAGAAGGAAAAACAAATTGGCAACTCATAAAAATAACACTACATTTATTCCTTGTTTTCAAATTTTATTAAAAACGCCCACTACTTAAAATCCATTGGTTAAATTTGTAGATAATTTGTTGCTTAATTCGCTGAGAAATGAAACTTGTTAAACTACTACTTGTTATAATGCTCACTGCCTTTACGGTAGTTTCGAAGAGTAACGACGATCAGCAGGTCGATAGCTTAACAAGGGTTTTAGAGTCACAAGCTGACTCTGCACGAATTCCAACACTACTAGCCCTTAGCTGGGAGCTAAGAAACTCAAACCCTGAGCTAGCCATTAGGTATGGACACGAAGCCATTGACCTCTCTCGACAATATAACGACTTTGAAAACCTAGCCAAGGCTCATAGCTTTGTGGGGGTAGCCTATCGCGTGATGGGTAACTACTCAAAATCAATTGACTACTACTTTATTGGCCTTGACATAGCCACCGAGCATAACATTGCTGAGCAAGAGGGGTATGCATACCTTAACCTTGCCAACCTATACATCTACCAAGAGTATTGCAACAACGCATTGGAAAACCTTAAAAAAGCCGAAGAGATAGCAGTGAAGATCAACAGCAAGCCTATGCTTTCGTATGTATATCTTTACATGGGGCGTACCCTTGTGCTTAAAAACGAACCTCTAAAGGCTCTCG
>Ga0334901_1003576_pt1 | contig 11506 bp, 9 predicted proteins | sample GraSluR3_MG_3_FD_207216 | JGI IMG/M metagenome (GOLD analysis project Ga0334901, IMG submission 207216) | Sludge microbial communities from methane-producing bioreactor in Wageningen University, Netherlands - Granular Sludge_15_08-R3 | ecosystem: Engineered > Bioreactor > Anaerobic > Unclassified...
CCCTGCCAAAGGCGATTTGCAAACTTACAAGTACGATGTAATAGACATTGCATCTTTCCTGAAATCAGGCGAAAATTTGCTTGCAGCGCTGGTTTACAACGGCGGCGACGACAAACCGCTGGCATTCCTTTCGGTGCAAACAGCTTTTATGCTGCAATCTGAAGAGGAGAAATTCAGCTTTCTCAATACCGGTGCTGAATGGAAAGTGTATAAAAATCCGGCTTACGAAGTGATTTCCTATTACGAAATGTTATTCCGCGAACGCTGGTTTTACGGTTTTTATGCCTGTGGCGGAGGCGATGAGGTTGTTGCCGAAAAATATCCGTGGGGCTGGGAAACTTCAGGGTTTGACGACAGTAACTGGCTGGCTGCCGAACCGCTCGTTTTCGACAAACAACCCCCGTGGAATCTGGTGCCGCGAAATATTCCCTTTATGGCCGACCATTTGGTTTACCCGGCAAAAATCAGAAAAGTAACCGGCGCTGGGATTCCTGCGGGAGACTGGGATGGAAAATCTTCGATAACAGTTCCCGCAAATACCAAAGCCGAAATTCTGGTCGATTTTGAAGTGCTGACCATGGGTTATCCTGAACTGACAGTTAACGGTGGCACAGGCAGCCGCATCCAGGTAAAATATGCCGAAGCGCTTTACGAGGAAGTACATCTGAAAGCTCACCGCGATTCGGTGAATAACCTGAATATGTTTGGTGTGTGGGACATTTTTCATCCCGACAGCGGAAAACGAACTTTCCGCCCGCTCTGGAAGCGCTGTTTCCGGTATGTGCAGTTTAATGTGGAAACCAAAAACGAACCGCTGGAAATCAGTTCATATATTTTGGAATATTCCGGCTATCCATATCCCGAACCGGCAACATTTGTAAGCGACAATGCAAAACTGAATGAAGTTTTCGAAATGAGCCTTCGCACGCTGGAAATGTGTTCAGGTGAAACCTATTACGATACACCGTTTTACGAGCAGTTGAGCTATGGCGGCGACAACCGGCCCATTGCGGCCATTTCAACCTACAATTCCACCGACGACCGGTTATTGCGCGAGGTTTTGCGTCTTTATCCGCAATCGGAAAACAGGGAAACCGGGCTTTTTAAATCGGCTTACCCGTCACGGTTTGATTTTGATATGGGAAGCTGGTCGATGGGATGGATACAAACGTTGCAGGATTACTATTTTATGCGCGGCGACTCGGCTTTTGTGGCACAGTTTTACGATAAAATTGAGGGTGTTCTGAGGTTTTACGAACGTCACCTCGACGAGCGTACCGGGTTGATTGGCACAGTCAAAAACCAGAATTTTATTGACTGGAGCAATACAAAAGGTAGCTTGCCCCGGCCAAATGAAAAAAGGGAAATGCAGCAATCGGCCCTGCTTACCCTTTACTTTGCCCACACCCTCGATTGCACTGCCCGGCTTTACCGGGAAATCGGGTTAACGGAACGCGCCCGGCACTGGGAACAACTTTCCCGGGGAATAAAAGTGGCGGTTTACACCAGTTGCCGGGATGGGGAAAAACATCTTTTCCGCGACTATGCCGACCGGGAAATATTTTCACAACACACCAACATTATGGCTATTCTGTGTGATTTGGTACCGCCATCGGAACAGACCGAATTATTGCACCGCATTTTAAATTTTAAGGGTTTTGAGGAGATGGCCAGTTCCTATTTTTCCTTTTTTCTTTTTAAAGCAATGGAAAAAACCGGGAATGAACACCTTTATCTGGATAACCTGAATTTCTGGTATAATTTTATCGACCGTGGACACACCACCTGCGGCGAAACCGGTTTTGCTTCACACGACCGTTCCGACTGCCATGCCTGGAGTGCCCACCCTGCTTATTACCTGTTAAGTTCGGTATGCGGAATCAAACCGGCTGACATCGGGTTCAATACCGTTAAAATTAAACCCCATTTGGGCGAACTGAAAGAAGTAAAAGCAGATATGCCGCATCCGAAAGGACGGATTAAGGTAGAATACCGGCAGGTAAAAAAAGGATGGCATACACATATTGTGTTGCCGCCTGGAATGTCGGGTACATTTGAATTCAGGGGAGAAATCCGAACGGTGAAAGAAGGGGAGAACAACTTTATATTGTAAATTGCAAAAAAAACGGATATCTATGTATTTCAAAAATTTAACTGTATTATTTTTTGTAATTAGCGGATTTCAATTCCTGTTCTCCGGATGTCATTCAGCACAGAAAAAAGAAATCGGCGAAAAACCCAACATTCTGATACTGATTGCGGAGGATATTAGTCCGGAGTTGGGATGCTACGGAAATGAATATGCCACCACACCAAACATCGACAAGATGGCCGAAGGTGGAATGGTATATGATTTTGCGCTGACTACAGCGCCCATTTGCGCTCCTTCGCGATCGGCGCTGGCCAGCGGATTGTACGCCACTTCGCTCGGTACCCAGCATCTGCGCAGCGAAATCCCGTTTCCGGAAAAATTAAAAACATTGCCTGAGCTGCTCCGCGAAAACGGATATTTTACCTCGAACCGCGACAAAACCGACTACAATTTCGATGCTGAAGGAAGGTGGGAGCACTGGTCGTCGGAATACACACCCTGGCGCCACCGCGCAGAAGGTCAGCCGTTTTACAGTTTTATGAACATCGGGCCGTCGCACGAGGGAAGTGTGAACAATCTTCAGAACTATAAAAGGTTTGTGGAAAATCTTTCGGATGACCTGTTTCACGACCCGGACAAAGTTCCGCTGCCTCCTTATTACCCCGACAGTCCGAAAACCCGCGAAATCTGGGCGCATTATTACAATATGCTAACGGTGCTCGACCAGAACGTTGGAATGGTGCTCGATTCGCTTGCAGCCGACGGGATGATGGAAGAAACCATTGTGTTTTTTATTGCCGACCATGGTTTCGGGATGCCGCGTTACAAGCGCTGGCTTTATAAAACCGGCATGCACGTGCCAATGGTGGTGCACGTTCCTGAAAAATATGAGCATATGGTTCCTGGTTTTTCAAAAGGCGGACACAATACAAACATGGTTAGTTTTATCGATTTGCCGGCCACTTTGCTGAGCCTTGCCGGCGTTGAAACTCCCGGTTATTTTGAAGGAAAACCCATTATGGGTAAAAATGCTGAACCGGTGCGGGAATATGCTTTCGGCGCACGCGACCGTGCCGATGATATGTTTGAAATGTCGCGCTCGGTAACCGATGGCCGCTATTTTTACGTACGCAACTACATGCCGCATCTGCCTTATATCCAACCCGGGTTTATTTTTTCGGATGAAAAAGAAGCTTTCCGCGAATTGCGGCGGCTGCATAACACAGGCCAAACCGATGCCGAACAGGAAAAACTCTGGAACAAAAAACCGGTGGAAGAATTGTACGACTGGCAAACTGACCCGCAGGAACTCAACAACCTGGCAGAAAATCCGGCTTATGCTGAAATAAAAAACAGGCTGAAAAGCAAGTTACATGACTGGATGCTGGAAACGCACGATTTGGGTTTGCTGCCCGAAGCGGAATACATGATTCGCTCCATTGAAAGTACTCCCTATGAATATGCCCGTGAAAGCGATGATTACGATGTGGAAAATATTCTGGAGGCCGCGGAAATGGTCGGTATTTCGGGAGAACCGGAATTGGTGGAAAAATTAAAAGACAACGACAGCGGTGTGCGTTACTGGGCCATAATTGGCCTGATGCAATTGGAACAGATAAGCCAGCCCGCCATAAAAGCGTTAACCGGATTACTCAACGATCCGTCGCCTTCAGTACAGATTGCTGCCGCGGAAGCGCTCTGCTACCACGGTTCGTCTGCCGAAGCGGTGGAAACTCTTGGACGGAATGCAGAGGACGATCGCCCATGGGTGGCATTGCAGGCCGCCCGCACCATTTTGCTGGTGGAAGCTCATGCCCGACCGCTCATTCCGGTGATGTACAAAAAACTGGATGCTTTATATGGTGGTCCCGATTCGCCCCGGAAATTCAAAGATTTTAACTACGCCTCGTTTACCGGCTGGGCGCTCGAGTGGGCGTTGCAGGAACTGGGCGAGGATATTCAGGTGAATTAGAAATTAAAATATTATGCCACGTCTATCAAAAGAATTTAAACAAGCTATTCAGGAAATCCCCGAAAAAGATTTGCAGGAGTTGATTGTAAAAGCAGCTTCAAAAAATCAGGAAATTTATGACTGGATAAACATTCACTATGTAGATAAACAAGAGGCAAAAAAACAGCTTTTTAAAGAAACCAAAGATAAAGCGTTAGGGGAGGTTTACGGTTATCGCGACCAAAGAATAATACAAAAAAGCCTTGCAAAGGCAATAGGAAACGCAGTGAAACACATTAATTATTATGCGAAGATTACAAATGATTTAGTTGGAGAAGCTGAATTGTTAAACAGTATTTTAACTTTTGTTTTCGAAAGATTTACTGACGATTTGGGTACCTGCTGGACGGTTTTCGATTCAAAACTGGCGGTTACAACCAACCGGCTTTATAATCTTGTAACAAAAAAACTACATAAAGATTATTTAATTGAATACCGCGATAACCTGAACCAATATCTGGGAATTCTTCATTCGAGATACAATCATCTCGACTATATTTACAACATGCCAAAATCAATAGAATAATGCCATACGAATTACCAAAATCTCAGAAAAAAATTGCCCGCGAGATAATTGAAAAAGGTCTGCAGCGGGAATACCAGAATGGCATCAAAAAAGTGAATGCTGTTATTGAAAAATGGAAATCAGGCAAGCTTGAAAACCGGGATGCCTACATCTCGATTTACAAAAAACTGACTTCACACGACAAGCACCTGGCCCGCAGGTATGATAACATGTCGGGATCAAAATACCTGATAATTATTTCCGGACAGGTGGCCGACGGAGTTATCTCATTCGAAGAATTAAGCGAGTTGAACGACCAGGCAAAGCAGGTTATTAAAAACTGGCTGGATGTAATTGAATCATAAAAGATTATTTTGATATAAATGAAAATGAAGTATTTATTAAAAACTTCCGGATTGTTTGTCTTTCTGGTTGCATTAATATTTAATGTTAAAAGTCAACATGTTCATAAATGGGAAGTTTATCCAATTGTTTTCACCGCAAACGGACAATATTCGAATCCTTATGCAGAAATACCCGTCCATAAACCGGATGATTTGCTAAAAGTTACTTTTAAAGGTATTGATGGCGAAGCCAAAGATAAAACAATCGAAATTGTGGGATTCTGGGATGGTGGTAATGAATGGAAAGTGAATTTCGCCGCCCCTTATACAGGAACCTGGGAATACGCTTCTTCATCTGATGACATGGGATTGAACGGTGTAACCGGAACAATCGAGGTTGCAGAATGGAGTGAAAAGGAATTGAAATCAAATCCGACACGAAATGGATTTATTCGCGTCAGGGAAGACGGTGAAAATGCCGGACATTATTTTGAATATGACAACGGAGAGCCATTTTTGTGGATAGGTGATACTTGGTGGAACTGGACAAACAGAAGAATTCATTTTGAAACTTTTCGAAAAATGGTGAATAACCGGGCGGAAAAAGGTTTTAACGTTGGTCAGTTGTTTGTTCCCGGAAATGGCTGGGGAAGGGAGAGTTCCCTGCTGGATGAATCATATTCGGTTCTTGACACCGAACACGCCCGTAAAGTGGAAGAGATGATTGCATATGCCAATTCCAAAGGTATTACGGTTTGGATTCACGGCTGGTGGAGTCGTCCTGAACTGGATAAAAAAATAGGAACTGAAAAAATGAAGCGCTGGTGGCGTTACCTCATTCACCGTTTTGGTGCCTATAACGTTATCTGGGTGCTTGCAGGAGAATACAACATGCACAACAATGCCGGTTTCGGTCTTGATTTCTGGAAGGAGTTGGGTGAAATGGTAAAAAATGAAGATTCCTGGAACCGCATTGTCAGTTTGCACAATACGCCTCCGTTCTGGGACGGAGGTGCTGAAGCCCCGCAATGGTCAACAGGAGAAGTGTTCAACAATGAACCCTGGCTCGATTACAATCAAATGCAGTCGGGCCACGGAAAATACGCCAACGAAATGATTCCGGTTATTGTTGCCGGTGAATACCTTCGGAAACCTGCAAAACCAATTGTTGTTACCGAACCCTGGTATGAATTTGTGGAAGGAAATCCCACCGGAAAAGATGTCCGGCTGGCTGCCTGGGGAGCTGTTCTTTCCGGGGCGGCAGGTCATACTTATGGTGGTGGACATGTTTGGCTTGCAAGTGTTCCTGAGGCGCCTTCACGAGGAGGTGGGGCCTGGCCTGTTGAAGTGGGTGCCGAAATCGAATCGTTTGATTACGAAGGCGCTGTTTCCATGCAACACCTGGCTGCTTTTTTTAAAAAGGTGAAGTGGTGGGACATGAAACCTTTGCCAGAACTGGTAAGTGATTCCCCGCAACCTTTTTGCCTTGCGAATCCGGGGAAAGAATATGTTGTTTACCTGCGGTATGGTGGAATGATGCATCTCGATATGGGTGAAGCGGCTGAGGGAAAATCGTTTACCTTTTGCTGGTATAATCCGGCAACAGGTGAATCAACCTCAGAAAGGAAGGTAACGGGTGGCCGAAAGGTGCAGTTTACCGCCCCTGGAATGTATCCCGGAACATTGGATTACAGCGACTGGGTTTTACATGTTTTTGAGAATTAATCTAAATAACTGCCTTTCAGGAATTACATGCTGTATAAGATACATTTCGAAAAAGGGAAATGATATTTTTGTTTTTTCACAAGATTAAAAATTAGGAACCATGAATAACCAAAACCTGAAAAAACTCATCATCACCCTTTTCCGCGTGGCCATTGGCTGGCACTTTTTGTATGAAGGACTGGTGAAATTGTGGGCAACAAACTGGTCGGCTGCCGGCTACCTGGCCAATGCCACCGGTCCGTTTGCCGGGTTTTACCATTGGATGGCAGCCTCCGAAGGGTTGATGAAAATAATCGATCCCATCAATATTGCGGCTTTGCTGTTAATCGGTCTGGCCCTATTTCTGGGTATTTTTATCCGTACCGCATCGGTTTCGGGTATTTTGCTGCTGGCTTTGTATTATTTTGCCTATCCGCCTTTTGGCGGATCTCTGCTGGCGCCGGTGGAAGGAAATTACTACATTGTAAACAAAAATTTTATAGAAGCCGCTGCATTGTTGTTGTTGCTTCTAATCAAAGAAAGAGGGTACGGAATTTATGCCCTTCAAAATTTTTTGCCTAAAAAGAAATTAAAAAAAGAGCCTGTAAGAGAAGAACAGGAGATACTTTCCTCCCGCAGGGAAGCATTGAAAAACCTGGCTACCCTGCCTGCTTTGGGAATTATTGGCTGGGGCGCTTTCCGCGAAAGCAGGGAGTATGGAGTGGACACACTTTCTGGAGCAACCATACAGATTGGGGGCGCCAACATCAGCGAACTGAAAGGTGAACTGCCCAAAGGAAAAATCGGTAACCACGAAATCAGCAGGTTGGTGCTGGGCGGTAACCTCATTGGCGGCTGGGCACACGCACGCGACCTTATTTACGTGCCTTCGCTTTTTCGCGCCTACAACACCGAAAAGAAAATTTTTGAAACGCTTATGCTGGCCGAAAAAGCCGGAATCGACACCATCAATATCGGTTTCCCCACCATCGAAACCATGGCGAAATACCGGAAAATGACCGGCAGCAACATTAAAGTAATTTGCCAGGTTCATCCCGACATGGAAAACAACGATTATTTTGTGAACATCGACAAAGCCATCGATGCGGGAATGGACATTATTCAGGTGCAGGGCAACTGGTGCGACTGGCTGGTACGCGACAATAAGTTAGACGTCATTGATAAAATGCTTAGCCGAATCCGTTCGAAAGGAATAACTGCAGGTCTGGGTTGTCATACTGTGGATGCTTTGATCGCTTGCGAGGAGCAGGGTATCATCCCCGATTATTATATGCAAACCATGCACCACGACCGGTACTGGTCGGCGCACCCGCGCGAAAACCGGGTGCCGTTTGAGGTGGACGGCAAAAAATATCTCGACCACAACCGGTTTCACGACAACTGTTTTTGTCTGTTCCCCGACCGTACAGTGGAATTTGTGGAGCGTGCCAAAGTACCGGTGATGGGATTCAAAGTGCTGGCTGCCGGCGCCATTTCTCCCGAAGACGGCTTCAACTGGGCATTTCAAAACGGCGCGGATTTTATTTGCGTGGGCATGTTCGACTTCCAGATTGTAAACGACGTGAACATTACCATCGATGTGCTGAATAAAATGCAGGGCAGAAAACGGGAGTGGTACGGATAAAGTCTTTTAATTTTGTTGTAACTATTGATTAGGTTATTTTTTGTATTTTTAAGAAAAAAATATGAAAGCATACAGATATAAAACGAAGATTTCCAGCACTGGAAAAATATTAATTCCAGTGAGCCCAGCACTTTATGATAAAGAAGTTGATGTAATAATTTTGCCGAAAAACAGGGGAAAGAGAAAAGAATTAAAAGCAGTTGATTTTGTAAATAAATGGGCTGGATTTTTAAAAAACGATGACATTGAAAAATCCAAGTACGATTATCTTTCAGAAAAATACAAATGAAGAAAGTTCTTTTTGACACCAATATTATTCTTGATATCGCACTAAAACGCCCTCCGTTTTTTCAGGATGCCTACGAACTTTTTGCTTTAATTGATGAAAAAAAGATAACGGGAAGCATTTCAGCTACCACTATTACTGATATTTATTTCATTTCGAAAAAAGAGAAAGGACACCAGGAAACCATTCAGTTTATAAATAATCTGTTAGAAGTTTTAGATGTTATTGGAGTAGATAAGGAAGTAATTTTACATGCATTATCCCTGAAAATTTTAGACTTTAAGGACGCTGTTCAGATTTCTGCTTCAGAACACAATGAAATAGAAATCATCATCACACGAAATAAATCAGATTTTGTAAATACCTCACTGGAAATATTTACCCCCAAAGAATTTTTAAAATTAGAGTTATAGTTCATAAAATATTGGTCTTATGCGCAAATTTATTCTATTTATCTTTTTTGTAATGACAGCTTTTTCCATTTCCGCTCAGTACGACAACACCATTTCCCTCCTCGTTCGTGCCGACGATATCGGCTCCTTTCATGCAGCGAATGTGGGATGTATCGAATCGTACCAAAACGGAATTGCCCGATCGGTGGAGTTGATGCCAACCTGCGCATGGTTTCCTGAGGCGGTAAAAATGCTGAATGAGAATCCGGGTTACGATGTGGGCATTCATTTAACGCTCACCAGCGAGTGGAGCAGTGTAAAGTGGCGCCCGCTCACTTATTGCCCCAGTCTGGTTGATGAGGACGGTTATTTTTTCCCGATGGTGTGGAAAAATCCCAACTTTCCACCCGGCTCCTCCATTTCTGAATCGGACTGGGAACCGGAAGAAATTGAGCAAGAGCTGCGTGCACAGATTGAATTGTCACTAAAACATCTTCCGCACATATCACATCTCTCAAACCACATGGGTTTTACCAGCCTCGACCCGAAAATTGGCGAATTGGTAAACAGGCTGGCCAAAGAATACGGGCTTGAAGTGAATACCGAAGGGCTTCAACGGTTTCCGGGATGGGGCAGGGATGTACCGATGGAACAGCGCATCGATAAATTTTGTGAAAACCTGGAAAAGCTTACGCCCGGCAAATACCTTTTTGTGGAACATCCGGCAAAAGATACCGAAGAAATGAAAACTGTGGGACATAAAGGTTACGAAAATGTTGGCCTCGATCGCGAATGGGTTACCCGGGTTTTTACCAGCGAAAAAGTGAAACAAACTATTCAGAAAAAAGGAATAAAGCTAATTAGCTATGCTGATTTGAAAAAATAGTTTGATGGTGAATTCAGCATTTTTGTTTTTCCGGTTTAAGTTGAATGTTTTATATTTGATTAAATTCATGAAAAATACATGAAGCTATGAAACGATATAACTCATTTCCGGTTGTAACTTTAATCCTCTTTTTTGTTTTGGCTTCCTGCAAAACTGAAAATGTCAAAACTTCCGGTGAATTCCTCAATGCCTCTTTATTTGAGTTTCAGGATTTGGAGCCGCGTTGGAACAGTTTTGAAAATCCGACTTCGGAAAAAGGTGTCGGTGGGCAGGAAAACAGAGGCGCCAAAGGGCATCCCTATGATTTCCTGAAAGCCGGGGAAACAAAGGTGCTGATGAATGTTGACGGAGCTGGTATAATCACCCGCATGTGGTTTACTATTCAGGACCGTTCGCCACAAATGCTGCGTTCGCTAAAAATTGAAATATTTTGGGACGGCGAAGAAAAACCGGCTGTTTCGGCGCCATTTGGCGATTTTTTCGGAAATGGCTTGGGAAGAATGGTGCCCCACGAAAGCGAATTGTTTTCCAGCGCCGAAGGACGGTCGTTTAACTGTTTTATACCCATGCCTTATAGAACAGGCGCTAAAGTGGCAGTCACCAACGAAGGCGACACGGATTTGAATATGCTTTTTTATGACATCAATTTTGTTAAACTGAACAGTTGGAATGAAAATAACCTCTATTTTCACTGTTTCTGGAACCGCGATACAGCAACTACACCAGGAGTGGATTACACCATATTGCCAAAGGTTGAAGGTAAAGGAAGATTTCTGGGAGTTCATTTTGGCGTAATGGCCAATCCGGTTTATCAGAAATCCTGGTGGGGCGAAGGGGAAGTGAAAATGTACCTCGACGGCGATGGCGAATTCCCGACGCTTGTGGGCACCGGTACCGAAGATTATATTGGAACCGCATGGGGACAAGGCGCTTTTATAAACCGTTATACAGGCTGTCCGGTTGCCGACAGAGAAATGGATCACTGGACGTTTTACCGTTACCATATTCCCGATCCGGTATTTTTTAATTCTGATATTCGGGTTGAAATTCAGACAATGGGTGGTAATATGAAAAACAAGGTCATTGAGTTTCTTGACAACGGCGCTCCATTGATCCCGGTATCCGTACAGGAAGGACAGACGTTCACGGGGCTGATGGATTCAGTTCCTCCGGTTGATTTGAGAAATGACGATTTAATGGATGGATGGACCAACTTTTACCGCTCCGACGACTGGTCGTCAACCGCCTATTTTTACCTGGACAAACCGGTAAATGAATTACCTGAAATGCCTGATACAGAATTCAGAAAATACGGACTGTAATTAAATATAATACAATGAGATTTATGAAAAAATTCAAAACAATTTTTACCACCCTTTTATTTTTTGCAATTTGTTTTGCAAACGCCCAGGACCCCAACCGTTTTAAATCGCAGATTGAAGAATTGGTTCAAAAAGAACACCGGTTTGACCCCGGTAAAAAACTTGCTCTGTTCACCGGAAGTTCCAGTGTGCGCATGTGGAAAAACGTAGCCGACTATTTTCCGGAGTACAATGTGATTAACAACGGTTTTGGCGGTTCGCATTTTAGCGATTTGATTTACTATTACGACAAACTGATTCCGAAATACAATCCGGATTA
>Ga0334901_1003578_pt1 | contig 11494 bp, 10 predicted proteins | sample GraSluR3_MG_3_FD_207216 | JGI IMG/M metagenome (GOLD analysis project Ga0334901, IMG submission 207216) | Sludge microbial communities from methane-producing bioreactor in Wageningen University, Netherlands - Granular Sludge_15_08-R3 | ecosystem: Engineered > Bioreactor > Anaerobic >...
CTATTAATTAATCTTTTATTTCAAAGCATCGAGTTTTGTCTTTTTACACTTGCATACAACGGATGGGTATATGAAACGTTTGGCATTTCAAAGCGATTACCTATCAAACCGTTGCGATGTTTATTAAATGTACCGCCCTTAAAATTAGCACTTTCCGCCAAATGTTTTATATACCGTGTTACCAACTGGCCTTTATTCATCAAAGCATTAATAATCAAATTATTGCACCGCTCTGTCTCGGTGTTAGGGCGGGACGGGCTTGAAGGCTCTTTTGGCATTTTTGGATTGAGGGCAAGCTTTGCGGGAATGCCAAATGTGCCTGAGAGCGAAGGGATGGTGTGGGTTGGATTCATCATTTCTTTTTCTTTTGTCCAAGTTTTTTTAACCCTTCCTCTAATTCCTTAATCTCTTTTGCATCCTCAATGTCAATCATTTTGTGTCGGTATTTCTCGTACTCTGTTTCAGCCAGTTCTTTTGCCATTTTTGCTGAAATTTTTCCAGCGTGGCCCAATATTTCTTTGTCATTGAGTGTTAAAAAGTCATGGAGTTTTTTAACCCAATCTTTCATATACATCGGGTTGCGGTTTCTGGCTTGCAATTCGGCGAATGAAAGGTATTGGTCAACAATCAGGTTCAATTCTTTTAATTCATCTTCCGATAAATAATTCTTTGCTATCGATACATCTGTTTTTCTAATCTTTCCTTTGGGGGCATTTTTCCATGTGGTCAATCCCATATTTTGCTTTTCCGAATCGGCACGTTGATAAACTACTTCCGATGCAGTATGTCCATGAATAGCCCAGTGCATTTTATTCTGAACAGTTTTAAAGAACAATACACTTTCTTCTGTATTTGGGTCATAATCAATTGCTGTGGTGTAAATATCACGGATTTTTGCATAGAATATTTTCTCAGAACTACGGATATCTCTGATTCTATCCAAAAGTTCATCGAAGTACTGGTTTGTATGTCCGGTTTCTTTTAGCTTTTCATCGTTGAGCAAGAATCCTTTAATCAAAAACTCCTTTAATTGTTGGGTTGCCCAAATACGAAATTGTGTACCTCTGTGAGATTTAACCCTGTAACCAACTGAAATAATTACATCAAGGTTGTAAAACTTTAAATTACGCTGAACTTCACGTTTACCTTCGGTTTGAACTGTCAAGTAATCCTTGACAGTTGAAATTTCATCAAGTTCTCCTTCTTCGTATATGTTTTTTATATGCAGGCTTATATTTTGTTTGGTTGTCTGAAAAAGTTCAACCATTTGTGCCTGTGAAAGCCAAACGGATTCTTCTTCTAATCGGACATCAATCTTGGTTTGTCCGTCTTCGGTTTGGTATAGTAATATTTCGGAGTTATTGTTTTGCATACTCTGTAAACTTAAAAGGGTAAATCATCTGTTTCTGTAATATTTTCTACTTCTGCCTTTTCTTTTGGGAATTTGTTTTTGTAATAAGAATTCAAAAACAGACCAACCGTTGCCACACTATTCACAACAAAATAGGTATACAAAGAATCGTTTACCACATAATCATCATTTGTTTTACCATGCAATATTGTTTTATCACTTCTTAATTTTTCAATGCTTTGATTTATTGATAACAGAGAGCTTCCGATTGTTTTAATTTCTTTTGGCATTTCTGAATTTGGGAAAAGTTGAAACACCTTCAATATCTCCGAAGTTAAATCGTAAAGAGTCTTTTTTGAACTGTCTTTTATTTCAATTCTTTCGTCATTTAATACTTCTTTTATAATACTCTCCAATGCTGAATTTGCAAGACCAATTGCGATATCAGGATGTTCTTCTATTTGTTTGAATGCTTTTTCGAATGTTGCACTTGCCGATTCAAACTCGGCTTTAATTTCATTCCGAAAAACAGGAATTGAAGGAATTAAATCGGGAGTCTCAACACCAACGTCAATGGCTATTTTTAACAAAAGCTCTCCATGAATATTGTGAAGTGTTGAGAGTAAATCAATATTTCCGTCATTTTTCTTTACAATCTCAAAATTTTCTTCGGGAAAATTATTGTAATTATAATCTACTTCATGCCATTTTTTTATGTAAAGCTCAACATTTTTATATTTTGAGTTCGAAAACAAATCAAATAGAGCATCATTAATCTGATTAACTAATTGCATCTGATATTTGGGCGAAATCATTTCCATAACTTTATGATTCCTCCACAATTTTAATTTCTGCTTCACTCAGACCATACAATCCATAAACTATTTGGTCTATTTCTTTATCGGTTCTTTCAATTTTTGATTTTAACGATTTAATTTCCTCCTTTTTTTCTTCAAAAATATCAAGCCAATCCATTTCATCGGATTTTGTAATTTTATTAGCATTCGAATTATTTAATTCATCTATGAAAGTGGAAAATTCTAATTCATCCCAATATTGGAGATTTGAAATAGAAATGCTATTACCGAATTTTGACAATAAAAATTTTAGGAATTTTAGTCTAACATGTTCCTGTTGCTTATTAAGTTGTTGTATCTCTTTTGTTTTACTCGCCAAAGATTCTGTGTCTGATATATCTGGAATTGGAAGCCATTCAACATTAACCTTTTTAACTTGAGGGTAAACTTTACCTTCTTCGTCTAATTTCCATTTATATAGATATTTAAATAAGCTCGAATTTATTATACCCAGTAAAGAACTTAAGACAGATTCTTTGTCATTAATTTGATTTTTTAGATTCAGCGTATGAATAGAATCAATTGGGTAATGATTTTCTATATCAAGAACTCCAATCAAATGAGTTGCTGTTTGCCTTATTAGTATTTTTGGTTCATTAAAATCACTTTCTGCTCGGCTCCAGTGTAATGAATACCAAGGTAATTTACCTTGTTTTGTTTCACGTTTTTTTGATAATTTTTCTTTGAATGGTTCTAACAATAATGCTATTTTTTCTTGTTCTACAGACTCTGTGTTTTTTGTGGAGTAAAGTATATATTCATCATCAAGAATTATTTTATATCTATTAATAGTTTTGCCTTTTAAAACCTTCTTAATATAATTTTCCGAAATTTTGTTTTCGATAAAGTATTCTTTTGTATTAATGAAACACTCATTACCACCTGTAGTAATACCTTGAGTTAATTTAACTAAATCACCTAATTTATAAGGTTGATTTTCAATAAGCTTATCAATATTGAAATTCCCTTGAGATTTTAAAATAAATCCTTCATCTTTTAAATTCGCAGAATCAAGTAATGGTATTGAAGCTTTTTCAATATAATCTAATTCATTTTTAAATGCTATCCCAGCAAAAACAGTATTCTGTTTTTGCTCTCTAATAATGTGAGTAATAGCAGTATCGACAATTGCATCTTCGAAAACATTTACAAGCGAAATTAATTGCTCAATACTATTTTGGTGTTTAAGCTTTTTTCTTAAAGCTGAAAACTGAGAATAATCAATAAAGGTGTAAGGTGTAATAAAACATAGATGACCGTGGGGGCGCACTAAACTTAATGAAACATCATAAAAAACAATATACATATCAAATGTGCCAGAAAAAGAATCAGAATAAGTTTGAAGCAGATATGCTTTTTCAATTTGATTAAAATAGTCACCATATGGAGGATTGCCAATCACAACATCAAAACCACCTTTTGCGAATATTTCAGGAAATTCTTGTTTCCAACTGAATGCTTTTTCACCTGCAATCTCAGGATTATCAATTAATGAATTACCACATTTGATATTATTGTTTAGTTTATTTAGTTTTCTGCCTTTTTGAGCAGTTCTAAGCCAAAGAGAAAGTTTAGCAATTTCAACAGATTCTTCGTTTAAATCAACTCCATAGATGTTTTTTTCAAGAATATCGGTAGTAATATCAGAGAACACAATCGCACCACCAAAAAGCTGTGCACGTAAATCATCAATTTTTCGATGTTCAGTAATTAAAAAGTCTAATGATTGATTTAAAAATGCTCCTGAACCGCAAGCTGGGTCAAGAATTGTTAAACTTAAAAGCCAGTTTCGATAATCCGTAAGTTTATCATCAAGTGTTTTTATCGTGACTTTTTTTCGATTTTTACGACCTTTAGCATATTCTTCATCAATAATGTCAAGTTCGTTCCGCTTTTCTTCACAAAGTTTTCCAACAGTATTTTCAACTATATACTTGGTTATGTATTTTGGGGTGTAAAATATTCCATCTTTTTTTCTTTTTGTTCTTTGTTTGTCAATTTCTTCACCTTTAATTTCGGCTTGTACATTTTCGATTTCTCCCAAAGAATTTTCAAAAATATGTCCTAATATATTGACATCAACAACATTTTCTTTATTGTCTATTTCAAGATTATCAGGATTGAAATTGTAGCTACTTAACTTTAAAGTATGTTCATGTAAAATGGAATCATCAATAATAATATTATCCAAGACTTCATCAGGAGCGAATAAACCTCCATTATATGCAAAGATGTCGTATTTTTTACCTTTATGACCTGTATTCATATATCCGAAATACAATTTAAATCTATCGTACAAAGGGACATAAGCATCTAAATCTTTTAAAGTATTCCATTGCTTAACAATCTCACTAATCGAGTTTGGAGGTAATAACAATCTATCTTCGGCAAAGAATATGAATAAAAATCGGTCAAGTAATTTTTGGGTTTTCTTAAAAAGCAGAAGCTTATCGGTGTCAGGATTATTTTTTACAAGGTTGTTATAAATCGCTTCACGGAATTTTGAATAATCGGCGTAAAGTTTTTTAGTAATATTTTCTTCTTGTAAAACCGATGATTCCTTGATTTTTAAAGGCAAATCATTAATCAGATTGTCTTTGGAAAGACACAGCCACATTAATGAAAATTGCTCTTTAGTCAGTTTGAATAAATCAAAATCTACATGGTCAACAGCATTCTGAATGTAAAAACGAAGTTTCTCAAAGTTTGAGGTAATTACATAAACGCATTTCGGATGATGATTTTTGTATCCGAATGCTTGCGTTTCTATCGAGTCAAGGTCTGTTGTATTTGTTGATTTCAACTCAATTACTGCTAAAGCATCATCACCTTTTAAAATCGCTCCGTCCGCTTTTTTGCTGTTCGCAATATTTTTTAATTCAGTTGTTAGGTTGAAATTCGGTTCTGGATTTAATGTATATCCGAGAATGTTTACAAACAATTCTCTTAAAAATCCTTCCTGGAATTGTTCCTCTTTTGAATTTCTGATGTTTTCCTGTCTTTCGGGATTTCCGAAATAGTTTTGAAAGTCAGTATATTTTGAATCAATCAGGGTTGAGTCAAGCTCGTTTAAATATTTTTTCTCTACCGATTTTTGAAATAAACTCATATTACATTTTAAATCCAATCATTTTTTTGCAAAATACAATTTTATCACCAGTTTTTAATCAATTGCACGATGCTAATCCGAGCGTGGGCAAAGAAAGCAAGTGTGTGGAAGCGACGGGATGGTCGTGGGACGGGCTGGAACACTCTTGCTTTGTGCGCTGGCATATACTTTTCTTAATTTTTATCGCAACAAATTTTCACTGGTACGCTCTTTCTTAGGCTTGTTGGTAACGTACGTGGCTAAACGTGCCGAAAAATTACCAAATATTTCCACATTGCTGACTCTTTAGGCATCGTTTAGCTGTTGTTAGCAAATTGTGCTTATTCATTCATCATTACTACTTTTCCCTTAAAGCGCTTCCTTAGAGTCTTGTCCAATCTGGAATGTTCTTTGGTTGATAAATTAAGCCCAATAACAATCTTAACTCCTGCGCAATAAATTTCAAATTCCTTCTGACTTAGTTTTACATACATACCATCCTCCTGACTAAAGTCGATTGGGGTCAATGATGTCTCAATAGTGTACCAGTCGTTATCGTACAGTTCTTCCGGATAGCTCCTCTGAATCAAAAGATATTGGTGTGATGGATTCAGGAGTTCCTCGATTGTAAGGTTCTGATCATCATTGTCAGAATCTTTGAACTCAATCGTACATCCGAAACTGGGATCATCGCTTATTGTTAATTTTTTACACTCAAAGTCCATAATTGTGTTCTAAGCATATTTGGTAACGTGAAATTGTATGAGTAGTGGCAGATTGCGTGGTAGTTTCCTGTCAAACCGCTATGCAGTTTGAGCGGACTTCAAACCTTGACATTAGCACTTTACCTGCCATTACTTATACAAAATGTTATGCCTTGTTATTTTCTTCAATTAGTTCGTCAAACTCCTTTATAATGCTTTTTTTAAGACCATGTTCATCAGTATAACTGTCAATATTTTTCTCGATAATTTCACAAATTTTATCTGAAAAAGAATTATTTGTAAATAAGCTTGTAATATCCGAGAAGCTGTTCTTATTTCTCGGGTTTTGGTAATGATTTTGAATTAATAATAATAATTCGTCAATTGGTAAATTATTATTTTCTATTCTTTTAAAATCATTAACTTCAATTTCATCAAGTAGCTTTCTTCTTAATTTTGCAAACTTCTCTCCTAATTTCCATTTAGTTGTATTGTCATCTTCAAAAAATGAGTTTAGAAGATCTATAAAACTTATAGACTCACTTGATAAATTGAAATTATCCTCCACCATGGAAATAATGTTATAATTAAGCGCATCAGAATTGATTTTCATGTCAATAACAGATATGGTATCTGAGAACTTTAGAGGTGGCATTAAATACCAGAATGACAATTCTGAGAATTTTCTAAATTGTTTACGAACTTCATGGAATGAAGTGTCCCAAGTAATAAAGTAGGGTTCAATAAACTCATATTCTTCAATATCAAATTGGTTATCTGCAATATGAAGAATAGCATTTAAATCATGTTTTCTCGCTTCGTAGGATTTATTAAAATGTTTGCTGTAACTTAAAGCTATTTCATATTCCTTTTTATACTTTCGGTAATCTTGTTCTGCGAACATTCTTGGGGATTCTACATCTATGTTCAGAAATTCAAATCGTTCTATCAGACGTTGTGCAACATATTCAATGAAATTTCTATCTGTATAGTCTGGATTATCTATCTCAAAAATGTCCTCCACGAATTCTGAAAAATCTTTAAAATCAGCACCATTACGCTGAAGCTCCAAATAGAAATTAAAAAATACATTCTTTGAAGGACCTAAGTCTTTTATATAATCTAATGCAAGAAATCGTTCTAATCTTAGCGCTTTTTGCACATGTCCTGCAACCTCACTAATATAGTCGCTTGTCGTATGCAAGCTAATTGGGATTGATGCGTGTTCCAAAGTATTCATAAGGATTTTAACAGCGCGATATAACGCATCTCCTGAATCTATGTCTTGATACATATTACAAATAGCCTGAATTAAAATCTGAGTATCAAGATATACCTTACGTTTTGCATTGCTTAAATAGTATTCCAATTTATCTGACTTAAATAAATTGGTAAACATTTTAGAAATACTTGATTTATTTAAATAGTCGTTTTTTTTGCAAGAAACTAATAAATTTCTTGCAATGTCATTTGCCTCATTTTCTGATACTTTTGCTTTTTGAATAAGGTGATTAATGATTTGGGAGAAAATCTTATTGACTTTTTGCACACTGCCATTAGAAATCTTTTCAATTTCATGTTCATCTAATTCATAATTTGAATTATACAGCTCAATAATTAGATTAACAATGTTCTCAGTTTCTGCTTCAATTCCAAATTTGCCAAGAATATTCTTTACTTCATTTAATAACTCAGCTTCTTGTATTTGGGTTTTTTGTTCAATGAGAAGAAACTTTTCCTTATTTACGTCAGATAAAACATATTTCTTCGGTTTCGAATCTTCAACCAGTACTATTTCCCCTTTTTGTTTTAATTTTCCGATTTCACTTTGATAAAAACTCTCTTCAAATTTTTGATAAAAAACTTTATCCAGGGACTCAATTACCTCAGATACGGAAGAAGCACCATTTTCATGAAAATGATATAAAATGAATGAAGTTATAAAGTTGTTTTTTATCTGAGTTGTATTTTGACTCATTGTCAAAGTGTCGAAAAGTACTTTTGAGTTTTTATCGATATTTAATTTCTCAGACGGGAATGCAGTTTTATTAAACTTGTATATAGTTTTGCTAATTGACGTATAGTCTGATGCAATTCCTGCAAGTTTATAAGCGTCATAAATTTTAAGGTCAATGCTAAAATCAACATCGGCTTTTCTTACTAATTCATTTTTCTTTGATGGTGAAATTGCTTGCGATATATAAAAGTCAAGTCTATTTTGATAGGAGTATTTATCCACATTTTCTTTGGATTTTAAAACATCTTCAAACAATTTCTTCTCGTATCCTCTTTTTTGAACTGTAATTTGAATATTGCGTTTTAGTTCATTCCCATTTTGATATATTATCAAATCTAATCCGCCATCGTATGGTCCATTTGAAATATATACTTCTTTTGAGTTAAAATATTCCTTTGCAAAATTTAAGACAAGTTCATTGAAATTATCCTCAGACAGTTTTTCAATCCAATTTTTATATTCTTCTGTAAAATCAGTTTTCATAATTTAGTTTGTTATTAGCGGTTTATAATAAGGCATAACGGACGGAACTATATGCAGTTGGGGATTGCGGGTTGCTTTCCTGTCGAACCCAGATGCTGCTGTTGTGGGCTACGGACTTTGTTGTCCACACCGAAACCCCAATTGACATATAGTTTTTGTTATGTACAGGCTTTATTCCTTTGGATTATCTTCATTCCTTTGGCTTATCTTCCTTCGTTGCACTCTCAATTCCTTTCTCGACTCTTGATGGTAACACAAATAAAAACTCAGCTAGAGCAAGAGCAAAGTCAACCGTTTTTTTTGCATCATTTTCGTCTGGCAACTGCGCATCTTCGTCTGCATGTCTTTCGTCATTTGCACCTAGTCTAACTTCGTGAGCCCATTTTGACATTCCATCAGTTATTAAATGGTCATTTTTTGCTTGATTAATTCTAGCAGATAGACTTCCTTTTGTATAACCTTTATCTTTTAGCATAGCATCAATTGAACTTGCTGCTAACATTATTGCTCCAGAAGGAGCATGTAGGCTATCAATTGCTTGGTCCAGAAATGCTTTTGCTTTTTCTGGTAGACAATCTTCAACTTTTATAACAGAAGGATAAAGCTCTCTAACATATCCCTTTGGTAGATCAGAAGAAGCCATCAACAGACCACCACATCTATTGCATTTATAAATAGCCCAGTATCTCAAATTATGACCATCAAAATTTGTTGTCTGATACTTACCTAATTCTGTAATATTTGGATTGTCAACTCTACAATGAGGACATCTTTTTAGTATTAAATGATTCTCTAAATTAGCCATATTTTATTTTATTAGCTTGTACATAACGCCGAGCACTAAGTGCATACCCGATAGGGTTGCGCTTAGTGCATGTTATCGCCTGGTTGTTTATGTTTCAGTCAACAAAGGTTTCTTTTATTACTGATTTAACTTCCAAAATCTCACTTTTATTCAATGTCCTGGTGTTTTTATAACTCTGACTTTATCTATTGTTCTGATCTGATCAATGGCAATCCAGCCTGTTTTTCCATTATGCTTTACTTCCACTCTGGTTGGATACTTCCGGGAACTTGTTGTCATGGGACTAACAACTAATGTTTGAAGATTGTGATTTATTTCATTTGGTGACACGATGACACAGGGACGAGTTTTTTGAATTTCACTTCCGACTGTCGGATCCAGATTAACTAATACTATGTCATACTGATTCATTGCCAGTCCTCCATATTTTCATCTTCGAAAACATCACCAATCAACAACTTATCATCTCCATTTTCATGCATTTCCTTAAACTCCAAATCCCATCCTTTTCGGGGCTCTGACACAGGTTTGATTATGATTTGATTCTTTTCAAGAATTAATTCAACTTTATCCTTGATTTGATATTTTTCCAATAAAGTTTTACTCAATCTAAAACCCTTTGAATTGCCAATTTTTACTATTGATACTTCCATAATCTTTCTTTATTAATGTAAGTACAAAGTTATCACATATTCTTTGAAAAACAAATATATTATGATTTTTTTTGATAGAGTTTTCTCACTTCATCTTTTAAGCTTTTCCCTATGTGAATTTCTTTTTCTACAACTTGGCGATAACGGTTGAGTGTATGTGTCGTAAGGGATTGCGGGGCAGTTATCTATCCACCGACACGAAAGTTTGAGCGGGCTATAACGCTTGAATAATCACTGAAATCCTTATGGCATATACACTATGTTAGCAGTTCGTTGTTTTTTTATTTCAGTTTCTTCATTGTGTTGCTTGCAAGTAACGATTTCATTTGTGTTATAGCTACTTTGTTAAGTTGTAGAAGTCTTTCGCTTTGAGGCACTCCTTGTCGGATTAGTAAAGCGTTCACGCTCTCCATATTGCTTAACACCACAAGCTGTTCCAATGTTGCGTAATCTCGTATATTTCCTGTTTTGTCAGGATTATTCTCTCGCCATTCTTTTGCCGTAATTCCGAAAAGGGCAACATTCAACAAATCGGCTTCGTTGGCATACACAAAACTCGCTTGTTGTTTGGTAATTTCCTGCGGAATAAGGTTTTCTTTTATTGCATCGGTATGTATTTGATAGTTCACTTTGGCAAGAGTTCGTTGCAAATTCCATTCTAATTTTAAACGGTCGTTTTCTTCATTTTTGAGGCGTTGAAATTCTTTTACAAGATATATTTTGAATTGCGGACTAATCCACATCCCAAACTCAAAAGCAATGTCGGGATGAGCGTAAGTTCCACCATATCGCCCTGCGGTAGCTTTCAATCCAATTGCATTTGTCTTTTCGACCCATTCTTTTACGCTTATTTTATAGCTATTTAGCCCTGCTTGACTTTTAATTATGGCGAATTCGCCATAATTAAAATTAGGATTGTAAACCGTTTCCCAAATACCAAGATATTCAATTGTATTCCTATTTCGTAGCCAATCAGAAATAAAAAAATCGCCGTCTTTGGCTTTTAGCATATCAGTTAAAGAAATGTATTCCTGCTCTTTGACGAGAATAACCGTAATTTCTTTGCCCTCAACTTTTTTGATTTTCTTTATTGCCCAATCGTAGTGGCTTGCAGTTGCCGAAACACAGTAACTACCCAAACTCGTTGTGCCTGTCCAATCAAAAAACTTGTTGGTAAAAAGTTGTTCGTTGGTAAATGTATCAATCAAACGCATTGCCTCTTCGTGACTTTTTTGTAAAGCGGATATTGCTTCCTGATAGGGTGTAGTCTGGTGCTTTTTCCAAAATTCAACGTTCATTTGTGGGTAGGTCTTCCAATTGTAAGGTTCGGGCAGAAAACTTGTTTTCTTTCCCATCATGTTCGAACTTATCCATTTTAGCAGCAGTCGGTGCCATTCGTACAAATGCACTAATAACGTGAGTTCGGGATAAGAAAATCATAAAAAAAGTTGTGATATAGGGAGATTATTTGTATATTTATAGCTGATAATCAAACAAATAACAAACATCAACCCTATGATCACAACAGACAAAGTT
>Ga0334901_1003579_pt1 | contig 11492 bp, 10 predicted proteins | sample GraSluR3_MG_3_FD_207216 | JGI IMG/M metagenome (GOLD analysis project Ga0334901, IMG submission 207216) | Sludge microbial communities from methane-producing bioreactor in Wageningen University, Netherlands - Granular Sludge_15_08-R3 | ecosystem: Engineered > Bioreactor > Anaerobic >...
GACTTCCGCCCGCGTCTGGGAGATTTTCCCATCACCCTGACGCTGCCCTGTCTGGGTTCCAAAAGGCCCAGGATAACCTTGAGCAGCGTTGTTTTACCGCCGCCATTGGGGCCGATCAATCCGATGAAGTCCTCGGGCTGAATGGCGAGGTTGATGTCCTCCAGGACGGTCTCGTGGTTGTAACCCGCGTACACGTTTTGGACCTCGACCAGAGGCTGATTCATTTCCTGGGCTGCTGACATGGATGGTCTCTTTTCCTGTTTACCTTGATTATACTCTCGAGCCTTACGGTCTGAGCACTTCGGCAAAGGCTTCTGCAACAGCTTCAAGGTTTTTCAGCCAGTCCTTTGCGAGGGGGTCTGCAACGGCGATCTCAGCGTTGATTTCATCGGCGATTGCCCTGGCGTTGGCGGCGTTAAAGGTGGGCTGGATGAAGATCACCCGGATGTTCTCTTCAGTGGCAATTTCGATCAGTTCAGCCAGTTCGCTGGCGCTCGGGTCCTGCCCGCCGACCTGAACGGGGACCTGTTCAAGGTCATATTGTTTGGCAAAATAACCCCAGGCAGGATGGAACACCATAAAGGTCTGGTTCTCAACACCTTCCAGAATAGACTGGATGCTGTCATCGAGCGTCTTGATATCACGGATCAGGGCATCGTAGTTCGCCTGAAATTCAGTTTCGTGCTTGGGTGCAAGCTCAACCAATGCGTTGAAGATATTGGTAGCGATCTGTTTCCCGTTTTCTGGCGAGAGCCAGACATGGGGATCCAGGCCGGTTTCATCCTCATGGCCGTGTTCCTCTTCTCCTTCGTCCTCGTCATGATCATCGTGGGAATGGGCGTGGGTCATGGGGATCCGTTCGATGCCGGCGGTGCTGTCGATGATCACGATTTCAGGATTGACGTCTCCGAACCGGGGGATCCAGGCGTCCTCATATTCCACGCCAATGCTGAAGAAGACCGCTGAATCTGCCAGCGCCCTCATTTGCTCAGGTTTGGGTTCATAGGTGTGCGCTTCCTCGCCAGGGCCGACCATCACATTAACGGAGACGCGCTCGCCGCCGATCCGCTCCACAAAATAGGCCTGGGGGAGGATGCTGACGGTGATTTGCAAGGAGTCTTCAGCATCATTGGCCGCGGATGTGGCTGGTGTGCAGGCACCTAATAGGAACGATGCCAGGAGGATGATGATCAGGATTGAGATGTATTTATTTGTGTTGTTCATTATTGGGTCTCCTTTGTAGACATTCCGGACAAATTCCATAGAGTTGCAGGAGGTGACCGCTGATCTGGAACCCCGTCTCAGCCTGGATGCGATCGGTCAAGGTCGTCAGGTCGTCCGCGCCGGTGAATTCCACGGCTTTCTCGCAGTACCCACAGACAACGTGGTGGTAGTGTCCGGGTGAGGCGAGGACATACCCCTGACAATCATCGCTCCCGTGGACCCGGCGCACGAGCGCCAGCTCGGACAGCATCTCGAGTGTGCGGTAAACAGACACCAGGCCGATATCTTCGTTCACGTCAAGGGAGCGTTGGTGAATGATCTGGGGCGAGAGCGGGACATTTGCCGATTCCAGAATGGAGAGCACGACCTGCCGGGGGCGGGTCAGGCGCATGCCTTTTCGGTTGAGGGTTTCCTGCAGATCCATGGCTAATCCTTATTGAAAAATATTATCAATAAGGATTTTATCTGTTCGAAAGGGCAAAGTCAAGGGGTTTTGAAAAGTGTGTTTTGAAAAGTGAATCGTGAGTGGGATTGAATGGAGAAACGGCGTTCAGGAAAGGGGCTCATTGTTTGATCCGGAACCGTAACCGTGTGCGTTGCTGGAAGGAAAACACAAACACCCCCGGCCGGCGTATACCAGGGGTGAGAGGAAATTTTTAAATCAGGCTGCGGTTTTTCCCGCAACGAATCGAGTATAGCATGATTTTGTTACAGCAGTCAACAATTTCTGAGATATTTTAAGAAAACCCGGCCGTTAAAAAAGAAACTCCTCGACCTGGACTCGAACCAGGAACCTAACGGTTAACAGCCGCTCGCTCTGCCAATTGAGCTATCGAGGAATGCGTACGCTATTATACGGAATAATGGGGGTGGTGTCAAGCAAACCGCGCCACTCTGGTTATGGGCTACGATTCTTTGCTTCTGACGTCATTGATGATCGATTCTGCCAGAGTTCTGAGCGCTTCTTTTTTCTGCGATTTCATGTCCTTATGGCTGGCATCCCAGTAAATATCCAGCAATTCAAGCGCACTCAGGCTGCTGGCTGCCCGGCCTTCCGGCAGGCGGGCACGCGCCTCGATGTGCGGCCGTTTGGCGAGGTGGAATTCGAAGGCCGGTTCTGCAATGGCGCGCAGGCTGGCTTCGTCAATTAAGGCTTCCCACTCGCGGGGATATTCGATCACCATCCTGACGATGGCATCCGATAAATCTCCCCTGGACTTTAATGCAGTCTGAAGGTCCTGGTTGATGGTTTCTGAGGATGACAATTGCGGATGCACATCAATAAACGGCCGGATGTGTTCCAGTTTCCGCCAGTCAACAGTGGATTTCCCTTTTTGAACTTCAGCTATCACAAAATACTTATCATCGTTAGCTTCGCCAAAGTCCACCCGTTCAATCGAACCCGGATAGATAATTGGAGGTTGATGCCCTTCATTAAAATTTTGGTGTTTATGAATATGACCGAGAGCAACGTAATCAATATAATCTTTGGAGACCATTCCTTTTGAGATAACAAAATCATGTGACACGTTTAATAATTTTTCATAACCTATTTCTGCCCCCTCCATAGAAGCATGCATGGTAAGAATTAGAGGAATATTAGGATCAATTTCTTTCTGCAAATTCTGTATTTTTTCTTCCAATTTGTCCTGAATAAAAAGGTTAATATCCGATCTGGATTTTCCTTGTAGTTCGGGAAGGTTTTTGAATTGAGAATGGTAAAGCCATGGAATTGCGAGAATTTGCACCTGTAAATCATTCAAGTCTTTGGGAAATAACAGCGCAGGCTTGTCAATAACCCGGATAAATGGCACTTCCAGCGTATCAAATTCCTGAATGGCGTGGGCGCGGCCGGTGGAGGGGGAGATATCGTGGTTTCCCGTGAGCAGCAGGGTGGGGATCCCGGCTCGGGAGAGCTTCATGATCCGCTTCCCCCATTCCCGCTGGAAGGTCGGCGCAGGCGAGCGGTCCTTATAGGTGTCGCCTGCAAAGATCACCAAATCCACCTTTTCCTCAATGGCGGTGTCCACAATTTCATCAAGGGATTTGAGGAAGTCCATCACCCGCATCGGCAGCCCCGACTCGGGATCGTGGCGGCCGTAATTGGCCATGTCGATGTGCGCGTCAGCAAAATGCAGGAGTTTGATCATGGGCAGATTATAACATCCTCAGAGTTGGGGGTTTGTCTTACCTTGGATTCGCCAAAAGATTTGGGCTATTAGCCAGCTAAGATTCGCTTATCCCTTCATTGACCTGTTTCGAGTTCTTGGCTGCTTTTTTGGATGCCTTTTTCTTGGCCAGTTTCCGCTCAAGGCGTTTCTCATCCAGCAGTGCCAGCTTTCGAGCCTGGATGCTGGTGTTGATCAGGAAGTAAAGGAACATCACGAAGGACATGGCACCGACAACCAGCGTATACATGCTGGTCGGGCCAAAATATGGCAGGTTGAAAGTCGGATTGCCGATGAAGAAGATGGCGGTGTTGAGGATGATCGCCAGAACCCGGATTTCCGTTGGGCCGATTTTTGCGTTGGTGATTTGAAAAACGTCGGTCACATAGGTGATGAGGTACACCATGATGGAAAGCAGGAGATAGGCAATGGCTCCCAGGCTGGCGACGACCAGGTCAACATAGGGGGATAAACCCAATCCAAGGAAGATCAGGACTGCGCTCATGGCATCGACCCAGTGGTCGACTAGGAAGCCATAGCGGGGCCGCTCAATTTTACGATAGCGGGCCAGGGTGCCATCCAGGCTGTCTCCGAACCAGTTTAAGACAAAACCCAGGCTTGCGACCCAAAGGAAATGAGGGCTGATAGGAGTGAGCGCATAGCTGGCGAAGATCAGAATTGACGCCAGGATACCGATCCAGGTCAGGGTGTCTGGCGTGACCCAATCCGGCATGTGGGCTGCCAGCCAGTTCAGGGCAGGTCTTTCAAGAAAACCGAGCAATATGTCGTTTTCTCGTTTTTGTTTTTCTACTTTTGGCATGATATCCCTTTCTAGAGTCTTGGCTAAACGCCAAGGAATTGAGGCCAGACGGGGTAGAACATTGCCCATTGGTGAGCATATTTGATGATCAATTCTTCTGCCGCTTTTAGGACTTTGTTGGCATTGGTCAGGGTCTCCACTTTGAGATCATCATTTGATTCCATCCAGATCGGGCCGATGCTTTCGAGACAATAGGTTTGATCGGGTTGTGAGGCGGCAGCCATGATGAAAACCGGCGCGTTGGCTTCTTTTGCCATCCGCACATAAGCAACGGGTAGGTTAGCCTCATAACCGAAAAATTCCGGTCGATATTTCTCACGTTCTTTCTCGCTCAATGGACGGTCGAGACCGGTAAGGATGCTGCCGCCCTGAGCGAGTCGTTGACGTGCCTGGCGGAATGCGGTCATGCTCATAGGAGTTACGAGAATCCCGAGGTCTTCCCTGAGTTTGTTCTGCAGCTTGTAGGAGGTGTTGGGGTTAGGGTAAGAAAGTACCTGGACCTCAAGCCCGTTCAACGCGAGGGCGTACCCCATCAAATCAAAATTGCTGAGGTGCGGACAAACGACGACGCAGGGTTGGCTATTTCGAATTCGATCGAACACCCTTTCTGCTTCAGGGCTGAATGTGACAATGTTCTGTAATTCTTCCGGCCGGGGAAGGTAGTGAAAATAGTCAAAAAAGCACCTGGCTGCAGACCGGAAAACCTCTTTTGGATATTCATCCAGCGCTTCAGAACTGAGCTGCTGGTTATGAATGACATACTGGTTTGCCCGGATCGCTTTGACCAAGCGATTGTTCTTCAGACTTCCCAGAAAAGAACCGATCAATGTTGCAATCTGGAGTCCCCATTTGTGAGGCAGGACTTTTCCAAGCAAAATTGCCAGGCGAAACAGTATCGTGATGTTTAAAGGCTTTTTCATTTCAGGCTGGCTTTTCTTGGCTTTATTCTGACCCTGACTTTTGTTGACTATCGACACTCTTCAGCATGATTAACACACCAACCCACTGTAGGACTCTCATTCTACTTCACAATTGTTAATTTTTCGCAAACATATAGGGCCTCCTCACAGCCATTGGTCTTTTGCTGCCTCACAGGTATTGCTTGTGGTATGACAGAAGGCCTGCTGGCGAACCCTTTATGCAGCGACCTGTGGTATAAATGCAAACGAACGGTGAAAAGAGTATTGATATCCAAACCCTGGTAAATTCATTGCCAATTCCCTGCCCAAAGGTCGATTGATGAGAATTGTGTGTATTGCAGCTTCATTTGTTCCATCCAGAACAGCAAACAGCATCCAGGTCATGAAAGCGACTCATGCGTTGGCGGAATCAGGCCATCAGGTGACACTGTTCGTGCCAGGCAATACAACGAGAGACTTTGATGAAATTCGGGATCAATACGGATTAACCACACCGTTTAAAGTGGAATGGATCCCGGAAAATCTTGTTTTCAGACGGTATGATTTTGCCCTTAAGGCGATCCATCAGGCCCGGAGGTTGAAACCTGACCTGGTATATACCATGATGCTGCAGGCTGGGGTACTGGCGGTCTGGTCCGGGATACCTGCAATCCTGGAATTGCATGACCGGGTGACGGGTAAATTGGGGCCGTGGCTGTTCACCCGTTTTGTCCGCTCTAAAACTCCGCATAAGCTGTTGACGAATACGAAAGCCCTGAAGGATTTGCTGATTAATGATTTCGATCTTGATCCTTCAGAAATGGAGATTCTGGTTGCGCCGAATGGGGTGGAGCTTAGCCGTTATCAAAACCTGTCTGAGCCGGAAACAGCGCGCCGGATATTGAATCTTCCGCAGGGATTCACGGCGGGATATACCGGCCATTTTTATCAAGGCCGGGGGATGGAGCTGATGTTTTCTCTTGCAAAGCGGATGCCCGATATCCGCTTCCTCTGGGTAGGTGGACAGCCCGCCGATGTCAACAGGTGGCAGCAGCGTTTACAAGAAGAGGGGGTTGAGAATGTCGTGCTGACGGGATTTGTGGATAATGCCGTACTGCCTCAATACCAGGCAGCCTCAGATGTGCTGCTGATGCCCTATGGCATGCGCATTGCCGGCAGCGGTGGCGGGGATTCGTCCGACATTGCCAGCCCGATGAAGATGTTTGAATACATGGCTGCAGAAAGAGCGATCATCACCAGCGATTTGCCGGTGTTCCACGAAGTATTAAATGAAGAAATGGCCGTCTTCTGCCCACCTGAGGACCCGCAGACCTGGGAAGCTGCGCTGCGAGCTATGCTATCCGACCCTGTTCGGAGAGAGTCGCTTGCTCGCACAGCTCGTTCTGCTGTCGGCAACTATACCTGGCAGGCCCGGGCAAAACGTGCGCTTGCAGGCTGGATCGAGTGATATTGGAAGCAAAAACAAAAATGAAGGATAATAAAAACAAGAATCTTAGGACATGGCTGGCGGTTGTCCTTATGGTGGCCATTCTATTTCGGGTGGTGTTATTTCTCATCTATCCTCCTGTATCTTACAGTGATACCTTCAGCTACCGGCGATCCGCAAATGCCGTTCTGGTTGGGTTTAACCATTATGATGGCACCCGGACACCCGGCTACCCGGCATTTATGGCGTTATTGGGGCCGGACAGGGCAGTTTACGCCGCCCAGTTAGTCCTTGGCCTGTGTATCACCTTGGTCTGGTTCTGGATCGGCTGGAAAGCCAGCGGCCGGCCATTTATTGGCGGGCTGGCGGCACTGGGGCATACGCTGAATCCGGGCCAAGGTGATTTATTAAAATATCCATTTATTACTTTCTGGTTGCCTTTTTTTACAGAATTATTTCAAAACAATCTAAAGAAGAATTGTGTAAACTAAAATTTTTTTGATTTTTTTCTACATCAATTGTAATGAATTAATAGGAAATTTGGGTTATTCAATACCATTGATGATTTTTCCGATTGTATAATAAGTTATATAGATTTAATTGACTATTAAGAATTTATGTCTATGAGTAAAAATATTTCCATCAAAAAAATCACCTGGATCATTGCGGCAGCTGCAGGCGTCAGCCTGGTCTTTGGTGCGGTGTTCCAGTGGGGCACCATGGCGGGGAGTTTTGGGCCGGGCTTTCTGTCCAGCTCATTGCTTTTTTTTCTCAGTGGACTTGGATTGGTTTTTGTCTGGAAAAAAGCGGGTGGTGGGAAGGCCCTGGCCTGGATGATGGCCCTTTCCTTTATTTTAAGGGTGGTATTAGGCGTCTTGCTGATCTGGGGCCTGCCTCGTTTTGGCTACGATACGCCCGTTCAGCAGAGCGGCTTTGTCTTTGAGGATGCTCACCGGCGGGAACGCAATGCTTGGAACCTGGCACAATCGGGGGATTCCCTGATAACGGCTCTGGACGATGAATTAGGGACAGACCAATATGGCGGGATGCTGGCTTTAAGTGCGCTGGTCTATCGCACGATCAGTTCAGACGCATTCCGCCCGGGCCTGATCACGATTCTGGCTGCTGCTGCCATGTCGCTCAGCATCCCGTTTTTCGTTGTTTCAGCAAGGAAATGGTTTAATTCGAAGGCAGCTATTTGGGCTGGGTGGATCCTGGCGCTTTATCCGGAAGGTATCCTGCTGGGGGCATCTCAAATGCGCGAGCCTTTCTATATTCTTTTCACTTGTATTCTTTTCTGGGCCGCCTCTAACTGGCTGCAACGTTCAAGGCGTAAATGGGTGCTTCCGATTTTCGTAATGACAGCTCTGGTGTTTTCGCTTTTCTCCTATCGCGCGGCAATCCCGGCTGTTGGAGTGATCTTGCTTTGGGTCTGGGTCATGCAATTGAGGGGACTTGAGAAAAGGTGGATCAGAATACTGGGCTGGGGGCTTGTCGGCCTGGGAATCCTGGGCATATGGTTTGTCTTCAGGGATTGGTTGGGTGAAGCCATGCATTGGGATATCCTTCTAACCGTACGGGCATCCGGGATGGTGCAATTTCAATTGGAACGCTTGCCGCAATGGCTGCATCTTCCCTTTATCACTGTCTATGGGCTGTTCCAACCCGTGTTGCCAGCCGCGATTGCTGTCCGGGCTCCCTGGATCTGGAAATTTCTCTCGATTTTCCGCTCCGCAGGGTGGTATGCCATGATGCCATTGTTGATCTATGGAGCTGTCAGGGTTCGGAAGGAGCGAGATCAGAATAAACGCGGGTTTGTGTTGATTCTGCTTATTTCAGTGCTGGTCTGGACGGTCATTTCTTCAGCCCGCGCAGGCGGTGATCAATGGGATAATCCCCGTTACCGGACGATCTTTATCCCCTGGATGGCACTGATTGCTGGATGGGGCATAAATTTCGCGTCTGAAACCAGGGACCGCTGGCTGGGCAGGTGGTTATTGGTGATGGGCATATTCCTGTTCTTCTTTACCGAATGGTATGTAAGTCGTTACTTCCCTGTGATCCCCCGTCCCGAATTCTGGGTTGTGATTCTGTTAATCGTTTTGTTTAGTTCTGGGGTGATCATATTTGGACTCTGGCGCGACCGAAAAAGGAAAACCAACACTAGTGATTAATGTTGAGATTTGAGAGAAGTTAAGGACCATTTATGCCCATAGAATCATCTGGTGCCACCTCGCCAAAGAATGAATTATTGATGTTTTCTTCAGCAGATGGGGGTATTATCAAAGATGCCAGGCTGGGAAATATTTGTTTGTATCTGGCTGCGTTTATTCTTTTCACTTTATCGGGAATAATCTATTGGATTTATGATTTTTTTCAGGACGATACGCCCTTTGTGCTTTCGGGAAGCGTTATCCTCCTTTTGGTTTGCTTTTTGATTGCGGCAGGCCTATTTCTTTCTATCCTTTACAATCGATCAAAGACAATTACAAAAATTGTCCAGGCTGCCCGCAAAGCCTTAGTGAAATTTCCATGTGTCGGTTGGATATTGTTTATACTGCCAATTCTCAGCTATGGAATTTATCGTTTGTCTGGCTGGCAACAATCCTTACTACCCGATCTGCCTCAGATCTGGATTTTCGGTTGTCTCTCTTTGATAGGCGCTTTTTTCCTGAGCACTACCCGAAAAACAGACCCGGCAGCCGGCCTCTTTATCACCCTGTCAGTCTATGGATTGGGATTATTAATCATTTACTATCTTCCGGACATCACAAATTATCCGCTGGCTTTGGGATGGTCTGAGACATCGCGTTACTATTATGCTTCGCTTTTCTTGTCAAAAACTGTTTACGGAGAATGGTTTCCATTGCCTGCGCTCCATGGGTCTCAAGGTGTTTTGCAGGCGTTCCCTTTTTTAATTCCTGCCATGCCAATCTGGATCCACCGGCTCTGGCAGGTTATGCTCTGGTTGGGGCTTTCGTTTGGAGCAGGCCTGTCCCTGGCAAAACGTTTGCAAATAAAAAACCGTTCTCTGATTTTGATCGTTTCCGCCTGGTTTTGCCTTTATGTCTTTCAGGGCCCTGTGTATTATCATTTCTACATTATTTTTATTATTGTGCTTTTGGGTGTAAACCATGAAAAACGTTTTCTGTCGCTTTTCTTTGTTGCGCTTGCTTCCATCTGGGCTGGCATATCCCGGGTGAACTGGTTTCCACTTGCGGGGATGCTCGCTGCAGCTCTTTACATTTTGGAGGTCCCTAAAGAGAAAACCGGTTTCTGGAAGTACTGGTGGTGGCCAGTGGGGGCTGTTCTATTAGGCCTGGGTGGGGCGGTTTTATCTCAGTATCTTTATGTTCGCGTCAGTGGCAACCCTCTGTCCTATTTCACGACCAGCTTCGAATCCCCCCTTTTGCGGTACCGGTTATTTCCTAACCAGCCATTTGGAATGGGGATCATCAATATGATGCTGATTGCCTGTGTCCCCCTGATGCTCGCGATCCTTTGGGCTGTGTTGCCAAGATTGAAAGCCTGGAATTTCCTGCGGTTATTGTCGTTGTTCCTGTTTTTGTTGATTCTTCTTGTTGGCGGGCTTGTGGTGAGTTCGAAAATTGGCGGGGGTAACAATTTGCATAATCTTGATGCCTATATGGTCCTGCTGGCTTTGATCATGGTTTATTTTGTCTTTGGCCGGTTTTCAATGGATAAGGCTGTTCCAGAGAAGCCTGTCCATTTGCCGGTGTTCCTGTTGATACTGGTTTTCATGGTTCCTCTGGCTTTTATCACTACGAATCTCAGACCGCTATCTGAGCTCGACTTTGATCAGGCCTGGCAGGATATTGCGGTCATCCAGGCCCTGATTGACGAGCATACATCGGAGGATGGCAAAGTCCTGTTTATTCAGCACCGGCATCTGGTAGCTTTCAATATTATTGAAGGTGTTGAGCTTGTCCCCGAGCATGAGAAAGTGTTCCTCATGGAAATGGCGATGGCGAATAATGAGGATTATTTAAGCGATTTCTGGGCATCCCTTGAGAACCATGAGTACGATTTGATCATATCCGAGCCCTACAGCCGTGCGATCCTTTCTTACCGGATACCTTTTGGTGAGGAAAACAATATCTGGGTTGAATTGATTTCAAAACCGCTTGGAAAATACTACACTGAAACTTATAGCAATCCTGACAATATGATCGGAGTCTTTCTTCCCCGAGAATGAAAAATCTTCCTCTTGACCTCAGGGTTCATGAGGTTATAATTCAATTATTGAAATTATGATTAACACACACTTAAAAAGCGATGAATTTCGCGATCTGGCCTTGTTGCAGGAAATTGAAGAAGACCCTGATATTTCCCAGGCAAGATTGGCAGAAGAACTCGGCGTTGCGATTGGGACCGTCAACTGGCATATCAAACGGCTGGTTGAAAAAGGATGCGTGAAGGTCAAGCGCGCCCGGCGGCGAAAACTGCGGTATATTATTACTCCTGAAGGGATTGCACTGAGAACACGGCTTACCCTGGATTACATCCAGCAGTCTTTCAGGCTCTTCCGAAACGTCCGTGAACGGGTGTTGAGTCTGTTGGAAAAGCTCACCAGGCAGGACATCCATAAGGTACGCCTAGAGGGGGAGGGCGATGTTGCGGATGTTTGCCGGCTGACCTGTATGGAACAACATTTCACCCTGACGGATGAGCCTTCCGCCCCCGCGCTGGTCGTTGATGGATTGAAGGTGCGGCTGGTGATGGATGAAAAGAAATCCGAGTCATAAAGAGGAACCATGGAAAATGATTTGAATTTGAGTGAAAAAAGGATCTGTGTGACCGGAGGTGCAGGTTTCCTCGGGACTCATTTGATTGAGAACCTAAAAAACCGGGGCGCTGAGGACATTTTCGTCCCTACCATTGAAAAATATGATCTGGTGGATCGGGACGCGATC
>Ga0334901_1003581_pt1 | contig 11483 bp, 11 predicted proteins | sample GraSluR3_MG_3_FD_207216 | JGI IMG/M metagenome (GOLD analysis project Ga0334901, IMG submission 207216) | Sludge microbial communities from methane-producing bioreactor in Wageningen University, Netherlands - Granular Sludge_15_08-R3 | ecosystem: Engineered > Bioreactor > Anaerobic >...
CAAGAAAAATATTTTTTCCTAAATTTTCTTTCCCTTTCTTTTTCAAAGAGTTGCATTATTAATTATTTTCATGCGGAATTGCTGGTTAAGATTATTAAAAATGAAACGTTTAAAGCGACTTAAGTATATTTTCGGTTGAGTATTTCGCTGTAAATAACAGCCTCTCTTAGCGGGAACTTTTTCTTTTGTACTTTACGGATGGTTGTTTTTGCCTTCTCCTGCTTTTTGGTTACTATTCTTGCGCCTTCACTTTTTGCATCGAATGTATAGGGTTGTGCATCTGCGACAGTTTGTTGTTGCTCAACCGGTTTTTGCTGAGGCGAAGCTGCGGGCTGTTGTGCTCCCTTCCATTGTTCGTTCAGCATGTCCCAAAAATTATCACCCTTCGGTTGTTGTTCGGTTTCAGGTTGTGCCTTCCGTTTTTTCTTCTGCCCGAAAATACTGGCGATAATAAATATCAGCGTCAATATAATTACAATAACATCATCCATATTCTTTTCATTTTTGTGGCAATAATTTAATTACCTTTAAGTTTGTAGTAAAAATAAGAAAAATGCAGCAGTTGCTTTTTAAAGTGGGGAAGTATTTCATTTTTTTTCTGTTTTTAACCCTGGTTTCACCCTCGTGCGACAAGTTAAACGATTCGCCCGTTCCCGATGTTTATGTTTCTTTTACGGTGGATTTGAATATTTACAATAATTTAAATGTCCCCGGCAATGCGATGTATTTTCCGGGCGCCGGTTTTGGCGGCGTTATTTTATATTGTATGGAACCCGGATTTTTTTATGCTTTTGATGCTACCTGTACCTACGAGGGCAGTAATTCCTGTTTGGTTTTAAAAAATGAAAATTTCGAGCACTGTCCTTGTCTTTTTGAAAACCTAATTCTGGAATGTAATTGCTGCGGGTCCGAATTCTCAGGAATCGACGGTTCTGTTTTTAGCGGCCTTGCCCCGGTACCTTTAAAACACTACCATGTTTCGTTAATGAACAGTTTTACCCTGCGGGTTTACAACTAAAACGGAGCCCTTGCCGGAGCTCCGTTTGCTTTAATATTGTTTCTTTCAGAAATTTAATACCTGTAATGTTCAGGTTTGAACGGACCCTCTTTTGGAACGCCCAGGTATTTGGCTTGTTCGTCGGACAATTTGGTGAGTTTTACCCCCAGTTGTTCAAGATGAAGCCGGGCTACCTCTTCGTCGAGTTTTTTCGGAAGCCGGTACACATCGATTTCGTAATCGTTCTGCCAAAGATCGATTTGTGCCAGCGACTGGTTAGTAAACGAGTTACTCATTACAAACGAAGGATGTCCGGTCGCACAACCGAGATTAACCAGGCGGCCCTCGGCCAGCAGGAAAATACTGTGTCCGTCGTCGAATGTAAATTTATCGACCTGTGGCTTAATGTTGAGCTTTTTAATGCCGGGCCATTTGTGCAGTTTGGCTACCTGAATTTCATTGTCGAAATGGCCGATGTTGCAAACGATGGCCTGGTCTTTCATTTTCGACATGTGTTCGGCAGTAATCACATCTTTGTTGCCGGTAGTGGTTACAAAAATGTTTCCTTCATCCAGCGCGTCTTCCATGGGTTTCACTTCAAATCCTTCCATAGCCGCCTGCAATGCGCAAATGGGATCGATTTCGGTTACAATTACGCGGGCTCCGTATCCTTTCATCGATTTGGCGCAGCCTTTGCCTACATCGCCATAACCGGCAACTACCACTACTTTTCCGGCAATCATCACATCGGTTGCCCGTTTAATTCCATCGGCCAGCGATTCGCGGCAGCCGTACAGGTTATCGAATTTCGATTTGGTAACCGAATCATTCACATTGATGGCCGGGAATAGCAGTTTGCCTTCGTCCTTCATTTGGTACAGCCGGTGAACGCCGGTGGTGGTTTCTTCCGAAACTCCTTTTAAGTCTTTGGCTGAATTGTGCCAGCGGTTTGGCGTTTCTTTCAGAATACGTTTTAATGCCTTATTCAGTTCTTCTTCGTCTTCCCCACCTGAAGGTGCATCCAGAACGGAAGCATTGTTTTCGGCTTCGTATCCGCGATGGACCATAAGTGTGGCGTCGCCGCCGTCATCAACAATCAGGTGCGGTCCTTTTCCATCGCCGAAGTCGAGCGCCTGATCGGTGCACCACCAGTATTCTTCGAGGGTTTCACCTTTCCATGCAAACACAGGAATTCCGGCCTCGGCAATTGCCGCGGCAGCATGGTCCTGCGTCGAGAAAATGTTGCAGCTGGCCCAGCGCACTTCAGCTCCCAGTTCCGCCAGGGTTTCAATTAAAACTGCAGTTTGAACGGTCATGTGCAAACTTCCCGTAATCCGGGCGCCTTTAAGTGGTTTTTCGGGACCGAATTTTTCGCGGATTGCCATTAATCCCGGCATCTCTTTTTCGGCAATGTCAATCTCTTTTCTGCCAAATTCTGCCAGTTTGATGTCCGCAACTTTGTAGTCCAGTTTTTTGTTTACCGCTATTGTCATCTGTTTCAACTTATTTAATCGTTAAAAAAAGTGGTGCAAAGGTAACAATTTTCAAAAGATGTTGTAGTTCATCTGATTGTTATGCCGTATTGTTTTAATTCCCAAGGTCAGACAAAAATTTGATGCGCATCAACCGGATGTCCTCTTCCGAGTATTCATCTTCACCCAGTTCTTCCAGTGCTTTTTCAACAGAATCATTTTCGGCTTCCCTGAAATAATCGAATACTTCTTCCTGGTGTTCATCGTCGAGCACATCGTTAACGTAATAGTCGATATTGAGCCTGGTACCCGAATTAACGATTGCCTCTACCTCTGAAATCACATCTTTTACTTCAACTCCTTTCGAGTTGGCTATGTCTTCGAAAGAAATTTTACGGTCGATACTTTGGATTATGAAAACCTTCATTTTGGATTTATTGGCCACTGTTCTGACCACAAAATCATCGGGGCGTTCGATTTCATTTTCTTCAACATATTTTTTTATCAGGTCAACAAATTCTTTTCCGTAGCGCCGTGCTTTTCCCTGTCCGACTCCCTGTATTTTTTGAAGTTCTTCGATGGTAATCGGATATTGAATCGACATATCGGCCAGCGAAGGATCCTGAAAAATAACAAATGGCGGGAGGTTTTTACGTTTGGCTACTTTTTTGCGCAAATCCTTTAACATGGCAAACATTGCCGGGTCTCCGCCCGTTGCACCCGACGGGGCTCCACCTGCTGAGGCAGATTCCTCGTCCTCCTCATATTCGTGGTTTTTCACCAGCATAAAACTGGTGGGGTTTTCCAGAAATTCGTGCCCTTTGGGAGTTACTTTCAACAAGCCGTAGTTTTCAATATCTTTGTTGATAAGTCCTTTAATCATCGATTGCCTGAATACGGCGTTCCAGAAACGTTCGTCGTGATCTTTCCCGGCCCCGAAAGCTTTCAGGCTGTAATGTTTAAATGATTTGATAGCCGCCGTTTTATTTCCGATAAGAATATTGGCAATATGTTCTCCTTTGTATTTTTCATTGACTTCCAAAATGGCTTTTAACGCCCTGACTACTTCATCACCGGCTTCAACCTGTTCTTTCGGATTCAGGCAATTGTCGCAATTTCCACAGTTGTCCTGAGTGTATGTTTCGCCAAAGTAATGCAGCAAAATAATCCGCCGGCAAATGGCCGATTCGGCGTAGGAAACCGTATCGAGTAAAAGTTGCTTTCCGATTTCCTGTTCTGCAACCGGCTTGCCGTGCATAAATTTTTCCAGTTTCTGAATGTCTTTGTAGCTGTAAAAAGTGATACACTGTCCTTCGCCGCCGTCACGACCGGCACGCCCTGTTTCCTGGTAGTAACCTTCCAGGCTTTTGGGAATATCGTAATGTATGACAAAGCGCACGTCGGGTTTGTCGATTCCCATTCCAAATGCAATGGTAGCTACGATCACATCCACCTCTTCCATCAGAAATTTATCCTGGTTTCCCGAGCGGGTTGCCGCATCCATGCCAGCATGGTAGGGTAGCGCTTTTATACCGTTTACCTGAAGGGTTTCAGCAATTTCTTCCACTTTCTTACGGCTCAGGCAATAAATAATTCCCGACTTCCCTTCGTTTTGTTTAATAAACTTTATGATTTGGGTTTCCGGTTTTACCTTCGGTCTGACCTCATAATAAAGGTTAGCCCGGTTAAACGAAGCCTTAAAAACTTCAGCTTCGAGAATGCCCAGGTTTTTTTGAATATCGTGCTGAACTTTGGCTGTTGCCGTTGCAGTTAAAGCCATAATCGGAGCCTTACCGATTTCTTCCACAATGGGCCTGATTCGCCTGTACTCGGGCCGGAAATCGTGTCCCCATTCTGAAATACAATGAGCTTCATCTATGGCATAAAACGATATTTTAACGTTTTTGAGGAATTCGATATTTTCTTCTTTTGTGAGCGATTCCGGAGCTACATACAACAATTTTGTAAGTCCGGCCAGTACATCGTTTTTTACTTCCTGTATAGCCGCCTTCGATAAGGATGAATTCAGAAAATGCGCCACGTAATCTTCTGTTTGCATTCCCCTCATGGAATCCACCTGGTTTTTCATTAATGCAATTAGCGGGGAAATAACAATGGCTGTTCCTTCCAGTAAAAGGGCCGGCAACTGGTAGATCAATGATTTTCCACCACCTGTTGGCATCAATACAAAAATATTTTTACCTTCAAGAACACTTTTTACCGCTTCTTCCTGCTGACCTTTAAACCGGTCGAAACCAAAATATTGCTGCAGGAATCCGGTTAATGAAATATTTTTGTTCATAAAACTTTTCTCCCTAACTTCCTTCTTTTTTAGCGAATTCTAAATTATTAAAAGTAAGAAAAATGACAATACATTTTCTATTTTTTTATGATTTAATAGCAAACATTTAAATATGCAGGGTTGAAAAAGGTGCGAATAGCAGGAAGTATTTATATTTGTGGAGTTTTTTTAAATCAGGATTAATGAGCGAAGATACCAACAAAGAAGTGCATAGCGGGAAGAAAAAGAAGGGGAGAAAAAGACAAGGCATGAAAACAGCTTATGCCGAAATGTCGTTTTTGGAACACCTGGAGGAGTTACGCTGGCACATTATACGTTCTGTTTTGGCTGTAATGGCTTTTGCGGTTGTAGCTTTTATCATGAAAGATTTTATTTTTAACACCGTGATTTTAAATCCGCGGACACCCGAATTCTGGACCAACCGCATATTTGCCCGTTTGGCCGAGTTAACCGGGACTGACGCTTTAAGAATAAACGATGTACCGCTGGAGCTGATCAGTATAAAAATTGCCGACCAGTTTATGATACACATCTGGGTTTCGATTATTGCAGGTTTTATTATTGCTGCACCGGTTGTTTTTTATGAATTCTGGCGTTTTATAAAACCAGCTTTATACGATAACGAAAAAAAATATGCCGGAGGAGCAGTTTTTTTTACATCGGTATTGTTTATCATGGGAATTCTGTTCGGCTACTTTTTAATCGTACCGCTGTCGATTCACTTTTTGGGAACTTACAACGTAAGTGGCGATGTAACCAACCAAATCAATCTGCGTTCTTACATCGGTTCTGTCACGTCTATATCAATGGCAGCCGGAGTGGTTTTTTTGATTCCGATATTTTCCTATTTCCTGAGCAAGGTGGGGATTTTAACCCCGCAGTTTATGAAAACCTACAGGAAACACGCTTATGTGGTTATGCTTTTATTGTCGGCAATTATTACGCCACCCGATATTTTCAGCCAGGTAATGGTTTGTTTTCCATTGGTATTCTTGTACGAAATTGGGATTCTGATTTCGAAACGTGTCGTTAAAAAACGTGAAAAAGAGCTGGATGAAATATAGGTCTCCCAATAAATTACGTTATTTGTCGCTATGATTCTTCGGGCGGAAAATATTGTCAAAAAATACCGGAAACGCACGGTAGTTAAAAGCGTTAGCTTTGATGTAAAACAGGGTGAAATTGTTGGTTTACTGGGACCGAACGGCGCCGGGAAAACCACTTCGTTTTATATGATTGTGGGGCTCATCAGGCCGCTGTCAGGGAAAATATTTATGGACAACGAAGATATTACCCGGCTGCCTGTTTACAAACGCGCGCAAAAAGGAATCGGATACCTGGCTCAGGAAGCTTCTGTTTTTAGAAAATTAAGTATTGAAGATAACCTGAAAGCCGTGCTTGAAATGACCAATTACAGTAAAGAGTACCAACGCGAAAAAGTGGAAACGCTGTTGAAGGAATTCGGGTTACAACACATCCGCAAAAGCAAGGGAATCCAGCTTTCGGGAGGCGAACGCCGCCGCACGGAAATTGCGCGCGCACTGGCTATCGACCCCAAATTTATTCTTTTGGACGAACCTTTTGCAGGAGTCGATCCTATTGCGGTCGAAGACATTCAGCAAATTGTGGTAAAATTGAAAGAAAAGAATATCGGAGTACTCATTACCGACCATAACGTGCACGAAACCCTGTCGATTACCGACCGTTCCTACTTGTTGTTTGAAGGCTCCATCATGAAAGCGGGAACTGCACACGATTTAGCCAACGATGAAGATGTCAGACGGGTTTATCTGGGGCAGAATTTTGAATTGCGCTAACACCCGTTACTCCCAGTTTTCTTTGTTTTTGAGGCTTTTGGAAACAAAAAATTAACATCGTCCGAAAAAAATATCTCCCCGGGAAAAATTTTAAAAGAAAATTTGGTGGATAACAAAAATGAAGTATTTTTGCAGTCCCAAATTTAAGGGAAACATTTAGGAAGGCCCGTTCGTCTAGGGGTTAGGACGCCAGGTTTTCATCCTGGTAGCAGGGGTTCGAATCCCCTACGGGCTACTTAAATTTTTAAAAAGATTTTAATAAAAAGAAAATGGCAAATCACAAGTCGGCTTTAAAAAGAATAAGGCAAAACGAGAAAGCACGGGTTCATAACAGGTATTACGCCAAAACAACCCGTAATGCAATAAAAGCACTGCGGAACGAAACCGATAAGGAAGAAGCCGCAAAAAGTTATCCGAAGGTAGCTTCAATGATTGATAAACTGGCTAAAAAGAATATCATTCATAAGAATAAAGCCGCCAACCTGAAGTCGAAACTGGCAGTTCAGGTGAATAATTTGTAGTACAGAATTTTTTATGATATGGCTAAAGCCTCTTCGTAAACCGGAGAGGCTTTTTGTTTGCCATCCGGTTAACAACACATCAACAATTGTGGATATTTATATTTGTTAAAAACCGATCAAAGCTGTTTGATTGTTTATTTTTGCAGGGAAAGAAAAAAGCAGGTAAAAATGAAACAATATTTGCATTTACTGGAAACCATTCTGGAGAAAGGAGTTGAAAAGAGAGACCGCACAGGAACCGGAACTGTCAGTGTTTTCGGGCACCAAATGCGGTTTGATTTGAGTGAAGGTTTTCCGGTGGTAACCACCAAAAAATTACACCTGAAATCGATTATCTACGAGCTGCTTTGGTTTTTGGCGGGCGATACCAATGTGAAATATTTGCAGGACAACGGCGTGCGCATCTGGAATGAGTGGGCCGATGAAAACGGCGATTTGGGCCACATCTACGGTTACCAGTGGCGCTCGTGGCCCACACCCGACGGCAAACACATCGACCAAATCAGCCGGGTGGTCGATTCCATTAAAAACAATCCCGATTCACGGCGGCACATTGTAAGCGCCTGGAATGTAGGCGAACTGGACAAGATGAACCTGCCGCCCTGCCACGTGCTGTTCCAGTTTTATGTGGCCGGCGGAAAACTTTCGTGCCAGTTGTACCAGCGCAGTGCCGACGTTTTCCTTGGAGTGCCTTTTAACATTGCTTCGTACGCTTTGCTGACGCTGATGATGGCGCAGGTAACCGGCCTCGAACCGGGCGATTTTGTGCATACGTTCGGCGATGTACACATCTATTCCAACCACATCGAACAGGTGAAACTGCAACTCACCCGCAAACCCTACCCGCTGCCAGCCATGAAAATTAATCCGGAGGTAAAAAGCATTTTCGATTTTAAATTTGATGATTTTGAACTGGTAGGATATCAGGTACATCCGCATATTAAGGGGAAGGTGGCTGTTTAAAAAAAAAGCACCAAAAAACAAATGGCAATTAAATTCCAATTCTTCAAAATTCAAAATCCAAATTACTTTTGCAAAAGTTTGGTTATTAAAGAATTGATATTTGGATTTTATATGAATATTGTATTTTGGCCATTGTAATTTCAAAACTATGATTCATAAAAACATTTCAATCATTGTAGCCATTGCCGAAAACTTTGCCATTGGCAAAAACAACGATCTGCTGTTTCATTTGCCCACCGACCTGAAACGGTTTAAACAGATTACCACCGGGCACAGCCTGATTATGGGCCGGAACACGTTATTGTCGCTGCCGAAATGGCCGCTGCCCAACCGCCGGCATATTGTAATTACCGACAAACCCGACGATAATTTTCCGGGGTGCAAAGTAGTTTTTTCCATCGGTGAAGCCATTGAAAAAGTGAAAGATGAGGGAGAGGCTTTTGTGATTGGCGGCGGAATGATTTACCAGCAGTTTTACCCGCTGGCCGGGAAACTCTACCTGACTTTGGTGCACCAGCCATTTGACGCCGATGTGTTTTTCCCGGAAATCGATTTTTCGGAATGGGAGGAAATAGCGCGTGAAGATTTGTACGATGAAAAGAACGGTTTTCACTATTCCAATCTGAACCTGGTCAGGAAATCACTGGAATAATTCTTTTTTTTGCTGGAAATTTCTATCGACCATGCGTAAAATTATTGCACTTCTCTGTTTCATGCTGGCGGGCATTTTTTCGTATGCACAAAACCAGCCTTTGCTAAACCTTCGGTACGAAGAAAACTACACACCCACTTACGACGAGGTAATTGAAATGTATCAAAAACTGGATGCACATTACCAAAATGCAGTACTCCTTGAAAAAGGTCTCACCGATACCGGAAAACCACTGCATCTTTTTGTAATGAACAGCGAACCTGAATTCGATCCGGAGAGAATCAGACAGGCCGGCAAATCGGTGTTGCTGATAAACAATGGAATTCACCCGGGCGAACCAGCCGGAATCGATGCCAGTCTTCAATTTGCAGACGATTTGCTGCGGAACAAAAACGGAATGGCAAAAATCCTTGAAAATACCGTCGTTATCATCATTCCGGTTTACAGTATTGGCGGCCACCTGAACCGGAGTGCCTACAACCGCTCGGGGCAAACCACACCTTACGAAACCGGCTTCCGTGGGAATTATGCCAACCTCGATTTAAACCGCGATTTTACCAAGGCCGATTCGGAAAACGCCCGCAGCTTTCACAAAATATTTTCGGAGTGGAACCCCGATGTTTTTCTGGACACCCACACCACCAACGGCTCCGACCATCAGTACAGCATAACTTTAGTTCCGCCTCCATCGGCAAGGTTTCCCGAAAAAATGGAAACTTATCTGGAAAAAACCTTCATTCCGGCACTTTACAGTGAAATGAAAAAAGGGGAATATGAACTGATTCCTTATGTGGATTATTTTTACCACGACCCGAAACAGGGAATTGCCCGTTCGCTGGAAGGTCCGCGCTATTCGTCGGGTTTTGCATCCCTGTTTCACACCATTGGAATGATGACGGAAAATGAAATTTACAAACCTTATCCCGACCGCGTGAAATCGTGTTACCAGTTTATGCAGGTACTGGCTGAATATACCTCGGGAAACAGCACTGAGATTCAAAAAATCAGGATTGAAAGTATTCGCAAATCCATGGAGTTGAAAGAATATCCGATTGGTTTTGCAATGGATTCAACTAAATTTCAGATGATTGAATTTAAAGGTTACGAGGCTGTTGACGACCAGATTAGCCCGGTTACCGGGTTGCCGCGTTTTGGTTACGATTTAACGCAACCCTACACCACGCAAATAAAATACCTCGATACGTGGATTCCGGTTGAAACAGTTGACGTTCCCGAATTTTACATCATTCCGCAAAATTACCGGGACGTGATTGAACGGCTCGATTTGCAGAACATCCAATATTTCAGGCTTAAGAACGATTCTTTGGTGGAAGTAACAGTAGATTATATTGAAGAATATACCAGTCCGCCGCAACCATACAACGGTCATTTTTACCACAATAAAGTGGAAACACGAAGCGAAGTACAAAAGATGCAATATTACCGTGGCGATTTGATTATCCCTGTCCGGCAGGAAAAAATAAAATACCTCCTGGAAATGTTTGAACCCAAAGCAGTGGATTCATTTTTCCGGTGGAATTTTTTCGACAACATTCTCGACCAGCGAGAGTATTTTTCGTCGTATGGTTTCGAGGAAAATGCGCTGAAATACCTGGAGGAACACCCGGAATTTAAGGCTGAATTTTTAAATGCCAGGGAACAGGATTCCAAGCTCATTGGAAATCACAGGGCCCAGCTGGCCTGGATTTACAACAATTCCGAATGGCTTGAAAAGTCGTGGAAACGTTATCCGGTAGGACGGATTTTCAAATGAATTTTTCTTCTCAGGACAACAGTTTCCCCAGGTTGTCAAACTTAATGTTGTAATCTTCCATGGAGCGCTGAATCACTTCGTAGGCTTCTTCCACCTCATAAATCATGGGAATTTCGGTGTAGCGGTCTTCGCCGGGCATGTCTTTGTAAGTTAGGAAATAGTGTTCGAGCCGCTGGATGACAATTTTGGGGACTTCCGTAATGTTTTTAAAATGTCCGTAAACCGTATCGTTCAGCAAAACGGCAATAATTTTATCGTCGGCCTGGTTGCCGTCAATCATTCTGAAACCGCCAATGGGGCGGGCATTGACCAGCAAATCGCCGTGTGCGAGGGTTTTTTCGGTTAACACACAAATATCGATGGGGTCGCCATCGCCTTCAATATCTTTTCGTCCGGTTTTTATGTTGCAGTATTCACCCACTTTTTCGCCACAAAAAGTTTGCGGAATAAATCCGTAAAGTGCCGGTATTACGTTGGAGAACTTTTGCGGCCGGTCCACCCGCAGGTAGCCGCTGTCTTTGTCAATTTCGTATTTTACCGTATCGGTGGAAACCACTTCAATAAAAGCGGTTAACTCTTTGGGAGCATTTTTTCCGATAAAAACACCATGCCAGGGGTGCGATTTGTAACGAAGGCCCATCAGGCGGCCAATGGGGTCTGAAAGTCTGTCTGCCATTTTTTTAGTTTTTGATTTGGTAGTTCAACCTTTGAAACCGCGTTTGGTTCAAAAGAAAAGGAAAAAAATCCGCAGGAATTTTTTTAACTGCGGATTTTTATACATTTATAACTGTTCTTTTAAACCAGCTTTGTTTCCATTCGGTAGCCGGATTTGTCAACGGCTGCAACCAGAATTCCGGAACCTTTTTTATCGGTTTCAAATACAAAGGGCTTGCTTTTCAGAAGTTGTGGTTTGTGTTCCACTTTACCGGCCAGTTGCCCGTCAATCATCACTTCGTAATGCGAAAGCGGCTCATCGCCGGCATAG
>Ga0334901_1003583_pt1 | contig 11478 bp, 9 predicted proteins | sample GraSluR3_MG_3_FD_207216 | JGI IMG/M metagenome (GOLD analysis project Ga0334901, IMG submission 207216) | Sludge microbial communities from methane-producing bioreactor in Wageningen University, Netherlands - Granular Sludge_15_08-R3 | ecosystem: Engineered > Bioreactor > Anaerobic > Unclassified...
AAAAATAGCATCTGCCTATCCGACTTTGGGCATCTGCCTTGGTCATCAGCTGATTGCACTTGCTTACGGAGCGAAAACTGGCAAATTGCTTTTCGGTCATCGCGGTGCCAACCATCCGGTCAAAGAATTAACCACCGGAAAAGTGTGGATGACCTCGCAAAATCATAGTTATGTGGTTGAAAAAGACAGCATCGATACGGAACAATTTTCGATCAGCTATCTTAATGTAAACGATCAATCAGTAGAAGGATTAAGCCATAATGACCTTCCGATTGAAACGGTTCAATTTCATCCGGAAGCCCATCCGGGTCCGGACGATACACATCCGATTTTCTTGAACTTTATGAATATGATTAAACAGAACAAAGGTGAAGTGACTCATGCCGTTACGTACTGACATTAAAAAAGTGCTTGTCATAGGTTCCGGCCCGATCGTGATTGGTCAGGCGGCTGAATTCGATTATGCCGGTACGCAGGCCTGCCTTGCTCTCAAAGAAGAGGGCATTGAGGTTGTCCTCATTAACAATAATCCGGCGACGATCATGACCGACGACCAGATTGCCGACCGAACCTATATCGAGCCTTTAACCATTGAAACAATAGAAAAAATTCTTATAAAAGAACGCCCTGACGGGATCATTGGCACACTGGGCGGACAAACCGGTCTAAACCTTGCTGTTGCTCTTTATGAGCAAGGAGTTCTGGAAAAATATGGTGTTGAGCTTCTTGGTACATCCGTTGATTCAATTCAGCATGGAGAGGATCGGGAGTTATTCAAGGATCTGATGCTTGAAATCAAGGAACCGATTCCCGATTCCAAAATTATTCGCTCTTATGAAGATGGTTTAGCCTTTATAAAGGAAGTCGGATATCCGGTCATCATTCGGCCGGCCTATACCCTCGGCGGATCCGGCGGAGGCTTTGCCTACAACGAAAAAGAATTAAATTTGGTCCTCCATCGAGGGTTAAAGCTCAGTCCGATTCACGAAGTCCTGATCGAGAAAAGCATCAAGGGTTGGAAAGAAATTGAGTATGAGGTCATGCGTGACGCAAACGATACATGCATTATCGTTTGCAACATGGAAAACATGGATCCCGTGGGTGTGCATACCGGAGACAGTATTGTAGTAGCACCTTCGCAGACCTTGTCTGATGTGCAGTACCAAATGCTCCGCAACGCATCGTTAAAAATCATTCGTGCTTTGAAGATTGTCGGAGGGTGCAACATTCAGTTCGCACTCAACCCGGCATCAGATGAATATGCCATTATTGAAGTTAATCCGCGTGTGAGCCGTTCATCAGCGCTTGCGTCCAAAGCGACCGGTTATCCGATCGCCCGTGTCGCCGCCAAATGTGCGATCGGTTTCTGTCTTGATGAAATTTTAAATCCGATTACGGGTACGACCTATGCATCCTTTGAACCGGCAATTGATTATATAGTCGTTAAAATTCCACGTTTTCCATTCGATAAATTTACGGAAGCTGACCGGAGTCTTGGAACACAGATGAAAGCGACCGGAGAAGTCATGGCTATTGACCGCACCTTTGAAGGCGCGCTGAATAAGGGCGTTCGTTCCATGGAAATGGGCTTTACCGGACTTGAAAGCAAGATGCTCGCTGCACAGCCGGACGATGTTCTGGAAGATCATTTGAAAAATACGACCGATTTGCGTCTGTTCGCAATCAGTGAACTGTTTCGAAGAGGGCGTACGGTTGCGGACGTTCATCAGGCAACCGAAATTGATTATTGGTTTCTCAACGCAATCTTTGGAATTGTTGCCTTTGAGAAAATGATCAAAGGAAAAAGCTTAGCGGAGTTATCCGATGCACAAATCGAACATGCGAAATGGATGAATATTGGTAATCAGCGGCTGGCTCAACTGCTCAATAGCTCTCTGAACGACATCGATGCTCGCGTTCGTGCCGCCGGTCTCGCTCCTTCCTATCATCTTGTTGATACGTGTGCGGGGGAATTCGAAGCCCAAACGCCTTATTATTATTCGACTTGGTTTGGTGCTGATGAGGCACCTGCAAGTGATAAGCCGAAAATTCTAATCATCGGTTCGGGTCCGATTCGTATCGGACAGGGGATTGAGTTCGATTATTGTTCCGTTCAGGCGACAATGGCAGTGAAGAAGAACGGTTTTGAAGCCATTGTGATTAACAACAACCCTGAAACCGTCAGCACCGATTATTCCATCGCCGATCGGTTATACTTCGAGCCGTTGGCAATTGAAGATATTTTGCATGTTGCGGAGAAGGAAAAGGTTCAAGGCGCGCTCGTTCAATTCGGCGGACAGACGGCAGTGAATGTAGCAAAGGCACTGGAACAAGCAGGAATCAAGGTGCTCGGCACGTCCACCGAGAGCATTGATCGAGTTGAAGATCGTGAACAATTTTATGAGCTTCTGCACTCGCTTGGTATTCCACATATTCAAGGCCGTACCGTTCATTGTCTTGAAGATTTGCCGGTCGCAGGAGAGAAACTCGGTTATCCGATTCTTGTTCGTCCGTCCTACGTCATTGGCGGTCAATCGATGTTCTTATTCCATCATCCTGAAGAACTTGATGCCTATATAAACAGTGAACGAAATCTGAATGATCAATCTTTTCCTTTACTAGTTGACCGCTACATGCCGGGTATTGAATGCGAGGTGGATGCGATCAGCGACGGAGATGTGACCGCAATTCCGGGCATCTTTCAGCACATTGAACGTGCAGGCGTTCATTCAGGTGACAGCATTGCTGTATTTCCATCGTTCAGTCTTGATCAAGCAGCAAAGGATGAGATTGAAGAGGATACGCGCAAAATATGCCGCGCCTTGAATGTGAAGGGTTTGATCAACATTCAGTTTGTGATTGCCTCCGGAAAGGTGTTTGTTCTCGAGGTGAACCCGCGTGCTTCGCGAACAGTTCCAATCATCAGCAAAGTAACGGGAATGTCAATGGTTGAAAAGGCGGTAGGCGTTCAGCTCGGAAAAAGCCTGCCGGAACAAAATCTCAATGACGGCTACTGTCCTCGCCCGGGCTTTTATGCAGTAAAAGCGCCTGTATTTTCCTTCACGAAGCTGAAGGGTGTTGACCCTGTGCTCGGTCCGGAAATGAAATCGACAGGCGAGCAGCTCGGCTTGGGACAGTCTGTATCCGAGGCCTTTATGAAAGGTGTTTATCTGAATAAATCAAATCCGTTTTCAGCGATGTCGAAGAAGAAAGCAGTATTTTGCTCGATCACTTCAAATCAGAGAGACGAGAGCTTGAAACTCATCAAGAAGCTTGTAAAATTGGGATTCGACATTTTGGCAACACCGGGCACGGCGGATGAGTACACAAAAGCGGGTATTCCAGCGACAAGGGTGAACGAAGAAGAGGCTGACGTGGCTGCTCAAATGGCGAGTGGAAAAATTGCTGCCGTGTTCAACATTCCGACGGCGGGGCGCAACAGGAAGTCCTTTGGTTTCAAGATCAGAGAACTCGCGCTGCGCTATCAAGTGCCTGTGTATACATGTGTTGATACGCTTGAAGCGACGCTCTCATCAGCTAAGGGAGAACCTTCACCGGACGTGCACACATTGAATGAATATCGAGATTTAAGCTATATGACGAATAAAGGGAAGTGACTCATTTGACAAGTGAAACGGCATCAACATTACAAGGCAGAGATTTTCTAACCATTGCCGAATTTACGGAAGACGAGCTGAAAACGTTCTTACAGACGGCTGTTGCTCTGAAGGCAATGCAAAAGCAAGGCGTTACACACCATTTCTTAGAAGGACAGACGCTTGCAATGATTTTCGAGAAAGCATCGACTCGGACGCGCGTCGCATTCGAAGTAGGTATGTACCACCTCGGCGGTTCTGCGCTATACTTGAGCAGCAAGGATATCCAAATCGGTCGAGGCGAAACGATCGCTGATACGGCGAAAGTGCTCTCACGATTTGTCGATGGTATTATGATTCGTACGTTTGGCCACGAAGTGGTTGAGGAATTGGCGGCGAACGCTGATGTTCCGGTTATTAACGGCCTCACGGATACGCATCATCCGACACAGGTCATTGCCGATTTGTTGACCATTTTCGAGCACAAAGGCAAGCTTGGCGGCTTAAAAGCATGCTTCATCGGCGATGGCTATAACAATATGGCGCATTCACTGATGGAAGGCGCCGCGGCAGTCAGCATGGACATGACGGTCGCCAGTCCTGAAGGCTACGAGCCTGATGCGGCGATTCTCGAAGCCGCGAAAGCAAGAGGAGCGAAGAATGGTTGCACCATTGCATTCACCAATTCGCCTCAAGAGGCGGCTGAAGGCTGCGATGTCGTGATCACCGATACATGGCTGAGCATGGGCGATGAAGATGAAAAGGAAAAGCGACTGCATGATTTTCAAGGGTTCCAAGTTGACGATGCACTTGTCGCTTTAGCAAAACCGGATCATATCTTCATGCATTGTCTGCCTGCTCACCGCGGTGAAGAGGTCACGGAAAGCGTGATTGACGGTGCCCATTCCGTTGTGTTTGATGAAGCGGAAAACCGTCTGCACGCACATAAAGCAATTCTGAAATGCTTGATGGAAAAGAACGCATAAAAAACATACTCATTCTCAGGAGGGTTCACTAATGGCAAAAGAAAAAATCGTTTTAGCATATTCCGGCGGTCTTGATACTTCGGTCTGCATTAAGTATCTGCAAGACAAGTACAATTACGATGTTATCGCACTCAGCATTGATGTCGGCGAAGAAGGCAAAGACCTAGATAAAGTGAAGCAAAAGGCACTGGATGTCGGCGCAATCAAATCGTATGTCGTTGACGCAAAAGAATTGCTTGCTGAAGGATACCTTGCTCCGGCTCTCCAAGCAAACGCATTGTACGAGGGCGTTTACCCGCTTTCTTCAGGACTTTCACGTCCACTTATCGGCAAGTTGCTCGTTGACGTAGCACATAAAGAAGGCGCGACGGCAGTTGCCCATGGCTGCACCGGAAAAGGAAACGATCAAGTCCGCTTTGAAGTAGCCATTCAAGCGCTTGATCCTTCACTTAAAGTCGTCGCTCCGGTTCGTGAATGGGGCATGACGCGTGACGAGGAAATCAAATACGCAGCTAAGCATGGTATTCCGATTCCGGTAGATCTCGACAACCCATTCTCGATTGACGCGAATATTTGGGGACGCGCGTGCGAAGCCGGCGTTTTGGAAAACCCATGGAACGAAGCACCTGAAGAAGCGTTCGCTTGGACGAATCCGATCGAAAAAACTCCGGATGTACCGGAATATGTAGAAATCGAATTTGAAAAAGGTCTTCCGGTTGCTTTAAACGGAGTTAAAAAACCATTTATTGAAATTATTAAAGAACTGAACGCGCTTGGCGGACTTCACGGAGTCGGACGAATTGATCATATTGAAAACCGTCTTGTAGGCATCAAGTCGCGGGAAGTTTATGAAAATCCGGCTGCACTCATTCTGATCAATGCCCATCAGGGGCTTGAAACCATTACACTGACCAAGGAAGTTTCTAAGTTCAAGCCGTTGATCGACAAAGAAATTTCTCAAGTGATCTATGACGGTCTCTGGTACTCACCGATCCGGGAAGCACTGATGGCTTTTGTTAAGCAGACTCAGGAAGTCGTTACCGGGAAAGTTCGCGTGAAATTATTCAAGGGGAATCATGTTGTCGTCGGACGTGCATCGGAAAACAGCTTGTACAATGAAAAGTTAGCGACCTATACAACGGGCGACGCTTTTGATCACAACGCAGCCGTAGGTTTCATCAAGCTGTGGGGACTCCCGACCAAAGTGAATGCAGAAGTGCATAAGGAGGCAGATCATGGCGAAGCTGTGGGGCGGCCGGTTTACGAAGTCAACCAATAAACTGGTTGATGAATACACCGCGTCTATTTCTTACGATCAAGAACTAGCGAAAGAAGATATCGAGGGCAGTTTAGCACATGTCCAAATGCTCGGTGAATGCGGCGTTGTCACAGAAGAAGAGGCAAAGACCATTCAACAGGGGCTTCGAACCATTCTGAAAAAGATAGAGAACGGTGAAGCACATTTTTCGACAGACATGGAAGATATTCACATGAACATCGAGAAGATGCTCATTGATGAAATCGGCGCGGTCGGAGGCAAGCTCCATACCGGACGCAGCCGGAACGACCAGGTCGCAACGGATATGCATCTGTACATGCGGAAGAAGACTCAGGTTCTGATCGACTTGCTCGAAGATGTGCAATTTGCCCTTCTTGAGCAAGCTAAGATCAATGTGGACACGATCCTTCCCGGATATACACATCTTCAGCGTGCGCAGCCGATCTCCTTTGCCCACCACTTGCTCGCCTATTTTTGGATGTTTGAGCGGGATAAAGGGCGGTTGCGGGACAGTGTAAAGCGCATTAACATTTTACCGCTTGGCGCCGGTGCGTTGGCGGGAACAACCTTTCCGATCAATCGCCGTCGCGTTGCCGAACTGCTTGATTTCGATGATGTTTACCCGAACAGCATGGATGCCGTCAGCGACCGTGACTTTGTCGTCGAAGCACTTGCAGACTGCTCGCTGATCATGGTTCATCTCTCACGCTTGTCTGAAGAAATGGTGCTTTGGAGCAGCCAGGAATTCCAGTTTATTGAATTGGACGATGCATTTTGCACAGGTTCCAGCATCATGCCGCAGAAGAAAAATCCGGATGTATCCGAACTGCTGCGCGGTAAAACCGGACGCGTGTTTGGACATTTGGTCGGCTTGCTGACCGTGCTCAAGGGTCTTCCGCTTGCCTACAACAAAGACATGCAGGAAGATAAAGAAGGCATTTTCGACACCGTAAAAACGTTGGAAGGGGCGCTGAAATTACTTGCCCCAATCCTTGAAACGATGACGGTCAAGAAAGACCGGATGCGTCACGCTGTTGAAAAAGACTATTCAAATGCTACCGATATTGCAGATTACTTGGCAAAAAAAGGATTGCCGTTCCGTGATGCACATGCAGTCACCGGAAAAATGGTCCTTTATGCCATTGAAAATAAAAAGTATTTGCTTGATCTTAATCTGGAAGAGTACAAGCAATTCAGTCCTCTTTTTGAAGAGGATATCTTTACGGCTTTGCTCCCTGAAAATGTGATGCGTGCCCGGGAAAGTGAAGGCGGCACCGCGCCGCACCAAATTGAGAAACAATTGAAACTTGCGGAAACAAGACTGCATCAGAATGGATCATTCTGATCGGCTGTTTCATATAATCCTTGAGAATACCATAAAAGGTATTCTTACGCATAAGGTTTATTACCCCCTAAATTAGCTTATTATTTTAACTTGAAGCACCGGATACGTGTCATGCGTATCCGAATTTTTTTTAAATAGAATAGAGAGGAGTGCTCACCATGTATTCTGTTTATGTAGACGGCCAATATGGGACCACAGGTTTGAAAATCAGAGACTATTTGTCAAAGCATGACCATATTCGGCTTCTGAACATCGCGTATGAGGAAAGACGCGATATGGAGTTGCGGAAGAAGTGCATGAATGAAGCAGATATCGTTTTCTTGTGCCTTCCTGATCAAGCTGCCGAGGAAGCAGTAAAAATGGTCGAAAATGATAAGACCAAGGTCATTGATGCGAGTACAGCACACAGAATTGATGAAGAATGGACTTATGGAATTCCTGAACTGTTCCCACATCAGCGGGCTAAAATAAGAAATTCCAAACGTGTCAGTGTTCCCGGCTGTCATGCGACCGCAGCGTTGCTGGCCCTTGCTCCTTTAGTCGGTAAGGGAATCGTGCCTGCTAATTATCCTGTATCTATTTATTCAGTTACAGGGTACAGCGGGGGCGGCAAAAAGGTCATTGCAGATTATGAAAATAAGAAACGTGCCCCATTCTTTGCTGTTCCAAGACCTTATGCTCTGCAATTAGATCATAAGCATTTACCTGAATTGACGAAATATGCGGGACTCAAGGAGAAGCCGATTTTACTTCCGGTTATCTGTGACTATTACAAAGGATTGGCGGTCAGTATTCCGCTATATACAAATAAGCTGTCCGAGTACAAATCGCCTGAGGAGATCCGCCGCTTTTTAGTAAATTATTATTCCGAAGAACCATTTGTGAACATTATGTCTAATGAGACGGAAGGTCTTTTTGAAGATGGCAGCTTTGATATTACCGGGTGCAACGATACTAATAGAGCAGATCTATTCGTTTTGGGAAATGAAGACCGGATCGTGCTGATGACCCGATTAGATAATCTGGGCAAGGGGGCATCCGGTGCGGCGATTCAATGCATGAATATCATGCTTGGAGTCCCTGAACAGACGGGCCTTAATTAAGATTTTCTAATCAGTAATTTTAACTTAATGATTACAGCACTGAACGTCCTTATGAGCAAAGCTTCAGGTAAACGGATCTTTTTTCTGCTATGATAACGTCAGACACTTTAAAAGAGAATTTTTTGAGATGAGAAAGGCTGATTTAAAAGTGAAAGCTGCACAAACAGATTTAATGACGCGTCAAAGCAAAGGCGGCTATGTTCGTTTTGTACTCGTACTGGGAGCGCTCGGCGCGTTCGGTCCGCTTTCAATGGATATGTATCTTCCGTCATTGCCGTCTCTGACTCGGGATTTGCAAACGACAACATCTCTGGCACAATTAAGCATCACTGCATGCCTGATCGGACTCGCGGCGGGACAGCTTATTCTTGGGCCGCTCAGTGATAAATTCGGACGAAAGATTCCTCTGCTTTCCGGTTTGATTTTATTTACCCTGACCTCTTTTCTTTGCGCGATCACAACATCGATTGGCTTGCTTGTCATTCTGCGACTGATCCAGGGGATTGCTGGGGCAGCGGGTATGGTGATTTCACGAGCGATTGCTCGTGATTTGTATTCGGGATCAAAGTTGACAAAATTTTTCTCGATGCTGATGGCAGTCAACGGTATTTTTCCTATCTTGGCACCGATATTAGGCGGCTTTGTGCTTCGGTTTACGTCCTGGCACGGTGTTTTCGTTGTCCTTTGCGTGATTGGTTTTTTATTGTTTTTAAGTGCATTATTCTATATTCCCGAAACGCTCCCTGTTGAAAAACGTATTTCAGGCGGGCTTGGTACAACCATGTCGGCAATGGGACATATTTTCCGAGACAGCCGGTTCGTCGGTTACGCGCTTGTCCTTGGTCTCGTGATGGGTGCCATGTTCTGTTACATTTCGGCATCCTCTTTCGTGCTGCAAGATATGTTTGACGTATCGCCCCAGGGATTCAGTCTATTTTTTGCCACGAACGGTTTAGGTATTGTCTTGATGTCGCAGCTTGCCGGACTTCTTGCCGGACGTGTAGACGCACGGAAAATCATGCGAACCGGAATAGTTATAGCAGCGATTGGCAGTATTGCGCTTTTTGCCAGCTTGATGCTCGAACCGCCGCGCCTTGTCGCAATCATGATCCCGCTTTTTCTTGTTGTTTCAATGGTTGGTCTCGTCAATTCAACAGCCTTTTCACTGGCGATGCAAAGCCAGGCGAAGGCGGCCGGAAGCGCCTCAGCGATTCTGGGACTCGGCATGAATACAATTGGAGCACTTTTTTCGCCGCTCGTCGGATTAGGAGGCAGCCATACCTATTTCCCAATGGCGCTGATGATCCTATTCTGTGATGTTGGCGCACTTGTCGTCTATGTTCTTTTTATCAGGAAGAAAGCGCTGAAAATTGTTAAATGAAAGAAGATTGATGAAATGAAATCATTTTTAATGGACTTATACCAAATCCGTCCGAGCCAGCTATACTTAGATCAGGATAAAATTGATCGTCTCAAAGGCGTATTTGATCCGCTCAATGTACGCTTCAATGCGCCGCTTCCGATTAAGAAAAACGGGGGAGAAGCGTTTCTGACCGACGGCCATACGCGTGCGTTTCTCTATAGTGAGGAAAAAATATCGGTGATCCCTGTCTATTGGGATACAGATGATCTTGATATGGATCTCTACCAGACTTGTCTGAACTGGTGCCGACATGAGCGCGTAATGTTTATTGATGATTTGAAAGAGCGCATACTTCCACATGATCAATTTTTGCAAAAGTGGATGGATCGCTGCGAAGAAGCAATAAAAAAAGACAAATAAGGTACAAAAAAAGAACGGATGGCTTAGATGAGCCATCCGTTCTTTTTCACGAAATTATTAAGCGTTTAAGGTGAATTCAGCATCGACACTAATCTTAATTTTGTTGCCGACAACGAGATTGCCGTTTGCAAGCGATTGGCTCCAAACCAGACCGTAATCGCGGCGGTCAATGGCGAAATTGAGACTTGCAGCGTTGCGCTTCAGGCCGTATGGATCATCGATCGGCGCACCAATTTCTGCTTCAAAGGTTACCGGTTTCGTCGTTTCTTTAATGGTGAGGTTGCCTTCGATGGTATAATCTTCACCATCTGCTGATGTTATTTTAGTTGATTCGAATTTAATGTCAGGATATTTTTCAGCATCGAAGAAGTCAGCGCTCTTCAAGTGAGCGTCACGATCTTTAATACGTGTTTCAATACTTGCGACATCAATTGAAACGGCAACTGCCGTAATCTTTCCGCTTTCATCAGTTGTTACAGTACCTGAAGTTGTTTTGAAACTGCCCTTCACATTAGAAAGTCCCATGTGTTTTACAGAGAAACCTGTTTCTGTGTGTGCTGAATCGATTGTCCATTTTGCCATTTTCATCCACTCCCAATAAATTTTTCATGTATTTTTGAAATCAGCGTGGCAGAGCCATTGCCGATTTATTACCGCTGTTTAATTTTTCTCTAAAAATGGTCAATTGTTTCGAGAAGACCGTTACTGCTGATGTAACAAAAATAGTTATATCTAGATGTCAAAAAATCAAGCTTTATCAAAAAGCTGATGTAGGATGCCGTCGATTGTCTCACTGGATAGTTTGCGCTCTAATGCATCCTGAGCAGCGCCAAACGCTTCGTCCAGTGCGCGCCGAATACCTTTGCCAACCGGACAATGGGGATTCGGATTGCCGTGGACTGCAAAGAGATTGTCTTTAGGCTCAACCGCATGGAATACGTCGAGCAGCGAAATGTCGGCAGGATCACGTGTTAATGAGGCGCCAGCCTTGCCGGCAGTAGTCTGAATCAGTTCAGCTTTTTTCAGCATACCGAGCAGCCTTCGGATGACGACCGGATTGGTGTTCACACTTGATGCGATATAGTCCGACGTTAAATCATCATGAGGCTTGGAGGCGATTAAAGCAAGAATATGAACAGCAACTGCAACTCGAGTATTAATCATTTCCCTCACCTCTTGTAACCATTATAATTACAACTATACATCCTGTCAACCAAATAATTAAAAAAGAACACTATTTTTTGTGACTTAGCTAACTTACTAAGCATTAGAAGAGTACTGCGCAACAGGGAATGTAATTTATTTTGTGTAAATGAATGATTTCTAGAATGATCGTTAAAGCTATTTGTGCTCTTACCTGACAGGGGGATAGAGCGCTGCTGGAGA
>Ga0334901_1003584_pt1 | contig 11474 bp, 12 predicted proteins | sample GraSluR3_MG_3_FD_207216 | JGI IMG/M metagenome (GOLD analysis project Ga0334901, IMG submission 207216) | Sludge microbial communities from methane-producing bioreactor in Wageningen University, Netherlands - Granular Sludge_15_08-R3 | ecosystem: Engineered > Bioreactor > Anaerobic >...
AATTTGATACAGGTGGGTTCACCGGTCCCGGAGGCAAATACCAACCGGCCGGAATCGTTCACGCCGGGGAGTATGTTGTGCCCCAGGAAGGAACCAAAAACAAAAAAATAAAACCGCTTATTGATGCTTTTGAAACCCACCGAAGAGCAGGCACCCTGGATAAAGTTAGCATGGAAGGCCTTTTGGGTTCAACGCCCCAAATGGTAATTGACGGAATAACGCCAAAAAATATAGTATTAAACGATCAGGGAATCAGGGATGCCATTTATGTTGTCCGGGATGGATTTACGTCTGAATCCGGGAATTTAAAAGGTTATTCACGTGGTGGATACACAGAGGATGACATTTTTACTTCGCGCGAAAATTTGGGTAGTCCCATCGATTCAGCAACCGGAAAGCTGGTAGCTGATGCTGTAATGCAGTTAAAAGATGAAATCAGACGGTTTCAAAAATGGCAACCAGAAGTAGCAGTAACAATGATTAAAAGACAGCTTCAAATGTTAGATAAAATTGAAAGAGAAAGCAGACTTTAATATCCTTAAAAAACAACAGCATGAAATTAGGTCAGTTATACAAAAAAGCCGAAGAGTTTGAAAAGCTTCAAAAGGAACTACCTGTCCTTGTAAGGCTTAGCAACGTAAATAAAAGAGATGTTTTTAAACGTGCCGGTATGTCGGAATCTCATTTTTACCGTCGTTTAAACGAACGAAGCTTTTCGGCAGAACAACTTATTAAAATTTTTACGGCAATTGTCGAGTTACAAAATCTTCAAACGGTAAAAATAAAATCTTAATTTTATATTGAGTTAGTTGTATTCCGTAAGTCACTGTATGTTAATAAGATTCAGTAAAAAAGAGTTGTATTATTTAGATTAATTCTAAATAATAACATGTTTTCCCATGAAAAAAATGCCAAAATACTGATTCTGTTGGTTTAAGGTATTCAAATTCCTGCTTGCAGCCCCTTTTTCTCTCTCTGTAACCTGCGCCACGCTGAGGGTGGTTTGTCCAGACAAAGGCTTTTTGGGTGTAATATGCTATGATTTTTCACAAATATATAACCGCTGGATGTGGTTTGTCTGGACAAAACAGATTGGGTTGAAGTCGGAACATGGTCTTCTATTTGGTCTCATCAAAAACAAAACCGCTTAACCTTCAATCAGTTAAGCGGCTTTTTCGTACCCGGGGCGGGAATCGAACCCGCACTCTGTTGCCAGAACTGGATTTTGAATCCAGCGCGTCTACCAATTCCGCCACCCGGGCTTTTCCCCTTGCGGAAAAGGGTGTGCAAAACTAATTATTTCAACGGAATTGGCAAAATCTAATTTCCTATATTTGTGCAGAAAACTGACGAAGTCAACAAAAAACGGAAAAATGAGTGAAGAAAGAAATGAGACTAAACTCCGCGAACACCTGGCCAATGAACGCACCTTCCTTGCCTGGATTCGGACTTCTATTGCCTTGATGGGTCTTGGCTTTGTGATTGTTAAGTTCGGTCTGTTTTTGAAGGAAGTGGCCACCATGCTCGAAGACCTTAACATTACCTTCTCAGAAGATTTTTCGGCAAAGGTGGGAACCGGTATGGTTACCCTGGGTGTTATTCTTGCCTTTTTCGCCTATTTCCAGTACAAAAAAGTAGAAACCCAAATCAACCGGCAAACCTACAAATCTTCGTCGCTCATTTCTGTTGTGCTCACACTTTTTGTTGTGATTTGCGGATTTTTACTGGTCGTTCATTTGCTCACCGGTATTATTATTTAATTTGTTGCTGTCTATTCTGAAAATCAACCTGTTTTTACTACATTAGTCAATCGGTAATTCAGGTAAACAGAAATGAACAGGCAGGAAGAACAAATTCTTTTCGAAAAAATAAAAACAGGTGACGAGAAAGCATTTGAAGCGCTTTTCCGCCACTATTACCCGCATTTGTGTCTTTATGCCACCCGGATACTAAAAAACGACTCAGCTGCCGAAGAAATCGTTCAGGATTTATTTGTACGTTTATGGGAAAAACGAAAAAAAACAGAGATTGAAACTTCGGTGAAACATTATTTGTTCAGAGCCGTCAAAAACCAGTGTCTGAATTACATCAAACACAACAAAATTAAAAAAGATTATTCCCAAAAATTTTTAGCTGAAACTGAATCCGCTGCACTTAACGACAATTTTGAAACCCACACCGAATTGTTTCAGAAAATGGAAGAGAGCATTGCCGAACTTCCGGAAAAACGACAGGAGATATTCAGGTTAAACAGGCAGGAAGGATTAAAATATCGGGAAATTGCCGAAAAACTAAACATTTCGATCAAAACCGTTGAAACACAAATGGGTCTGGCAATGAAAACTTTACGCGAAAAACTACGCGATTTTCTGGTTATTTTCTAAAAAAAATTTAGATCTGTTTCAGGGTAAATTTTAAGACGTTTGTCATTTTAACAGATGAAAACAAAACATTCCATAGAAAAACCCGGATGGGACCTGGTAGCCAAATATCTGGCCCATGAAACCAGCGCTGCTGAACAAGAAGCAGTGGAAACATGGGTTGCCCAATCGGAACAAAACAGGCGTGAACTGCAGGAAGCAAAAATTTTGCTCGAAAAAACCGACTATTTTTACAAACTGAAACGTTTTAGTTCCAAATCAGCCTGGGAAAAAACGCAACAGCGTATCCGAACCGAAGTCGGCGTTATTCTTCCACAGGAAAAACAGCGAAAACTCTTCATTTCAACATTTTATAAATACGCTGCCATTCTTGTTCTGGCTTTTCTGGTTGGAGTTGCAGGATACTATTTCGGTATCAGAAATCAACAAAACGGCATTTACAGCGAAATTATTTCGGCTGAAAAACAGGTGGTCAACCAATATATTCTGCCCGACGGCACAGTGGTGGCGCTAAACAGCAACTCGAAACTGCAGTTTCCTAAAAAATTCGAAGACGGCGTGCGCGAGGTAACCATCTCCGGCGAAGCATTTTTCGATGTGGTTCCCGACCCCGGAAAACCTTTCATTATAAATGCCGGAAACGCACAGGTGAAAGTGCTCGGAACCTCGTTTAACGTGAATGCCTACCCCGAAAACGAAACGGTGGAGGTAGTGGTGGAAACCGGGAAAGTGCAGGTGGTTTGCAGCGAAAAACTGAACACTCAGGAAACCGCTGAAATTTTGCTAAACCCCGGCGAAAAAGGTATCCTGCTGAATTCACCCGGAAAACTGGAAAAAACCAAGAATACCGATGCCAACTACCTGGCCTGGAAAACGCATAACCTGGTATTTGAAAATACGCCGCTTAACGAGGTAGTTTGGCAGCTTAATAAAACATATCATTCTGATATTCAAATCAAAGGAGAATACATAGAAAACCTAGTTTTAACCGCTCAATTCGAAAAAAAACCGGTAGATTTTATTCTGAACGTAATCCAACTTACTTTCGGATTACATCTTGAACAGGAAAACGATATGTACATTTTATCTGAAAACGAAACATTGAACAAGTAAAACTCAAGGTCATGAAAACAATTGAAACAAAAATCGGATTGGTACTGGCAATTGTGCTGGCTGTAATGTTGATTAGGCCGCAAACAGGTTATACACAGCAGCCCAACCAGCAGGTGCTCGACCAAAACATCAGCATTTATGCTGAAGATGAACCGCTCTCAGATGTCATTGAAAAAATCTGCAATTACCTGAACCTGGATTATTCCTATAACTCCAGTATCGTTTCAGGTAAAAAAGTGAACCTTAACATTTCGAACCGGCCAATAAAGTATGTGCTGGACAAACTGATGAAGGATTTTTATCTTCTTTTTGAGATTGAAGATAATATACTGGTTGTGAGGGACTACGTGCCATTAGATGAGAGTATGGGCTATGAAAACACACAACAATTTCAGAGTGCAAACCGTGGTTTTCTGTTCGACGATCCGCGTGAAAAATCGATTACGATCAATTTTAAATCAGCCAGCAATCTGATTATCATTCCGGTTACCATTAACGAATCGGATACCCTGAATTTTATTCTGGATACCGGAGTACGTTTTCCCATAATTACCGAGTTGCCTTTTGTGAATAAACTGAATCTGAATTATTTGATGCCGGTTCAGATACAGGGTTTGGGCGAAGGGCACGAATTAACAGCCTACCGTTCGGCCAACAACAGCATTAAACTCAACGGGCTTACTGCCTGGAACCAGGAAATTCAGATGATTATTGACGAAAACTTCCAGATTTCACACATGCTCGGGCTTCCGGTTCACGGCCTTATCGGATTCAACCTGTTTAAAGATTATGTTGTTAAAATCGATTATTCCAGCGAAAAACTAACCCTGTACCGCCCGGAACACCACAAATACCGCGATCGGAAAAAAGACATTATCCTGCCGCTGCATTTCGACGGAAACAAACCGTTTGTACGCACCAGTATTGTTACCGAAGACCTGCAGGAAGTTCCGGTAAAACTGCTGGTTGACACCGGCGCCAGCGATGCTTTGTGGCTTTCTGAAAAATCGGATGAACGGATTGATATTCCGCAAAACCATATCGAAACTTTTTTGGGAAGAGGCTTGAACGGCGATTTATACGGTACCAAAGGACGGATTGACGGACTTTGGGTGGGTCCGTTGGTATTGCCAAAACCCATTGTTGCTTTTCCCAACTCAGAACTGATTGACCAACTGATATCTTCCAACGATCGCAACGGCACCATCGGCGCTGAAATTCTCAGGCGTTTTGTGGTTACCATCGACTACCGCAACAGCCGGATGACGCTCAGACCAACCTATCGTGTAAGAGAAGATTTCAATTACAACATGAGCGGCATGGAGGTGATAAACCCGATGCCAGGCCTACCCATTTTCACCATTACCGATATTCGCGAAAATTCGCCTGCCCATTATGCCGGATTGCAGGTAAACGACCAGATTCTTTCACTGAACAACAGCAACCACCAGTCGCTCGAATTAAACGATATCAACCTGTTGCTGCAAAGCAGGGAAAACAAAAAAATTAAAATTACCGTATTACGCGAAGGAGAGGAGTATAAAACCTCGTTTGAGTTGAAAAAAATATTTTAATGCTTGCAAAATTTATTTGGGTATTTGTTTCCATCCTGTTGCTGAGTTTTCGTTCCGCCGGACAGCAGCAGGATGGTTCTGTTTTTGAACGTCGAATTTCCATTCAGGTTGAAAACCAGCCGCTAACAACTATTTTAGACCAAATTAGCTGGCAGGCCAGAGTCTATTTTTCATACGATGCGTCTTTGATTGATGCAGGAAAAACACACACCATACAGGTTATTGAAAAATCATTGTATTCCGTGCTAAACGAACTTTTTAATCCAAATGAATTTCAGTTTACAGAGCTCGAAAACCAGGTTGTCATCACAAAACAAAAAGATACAGAAGCACACGAAATTAATGTTTCCGACAGCATTCCTGTAAAATATTTTTTCCTTTCAGGCAAAATTCTCGACCGCAAAAAAGAATTCCCCATCAGTTACGCATCAGTTTCGGTTTTTAACCAACCCGTTGGCACCATCACCAACACCGACGGCGAATTTCTGCTAAAATTACATCCGCAGTATATTAACGATACACTGGTGGTTTCAAATATGGGTTACGCCCAGCTTTTTATTCCTGCAAACCTGCTTCTGGACGAAGATTTAATTTTTCTGGAACCCATTTCTATTCGTATTCGCGAAGTAAAAGTTACAGCCACCACACCTGAAAAACTGCTTGAAAACATCAGGGCAAACCTCGAAAACAATTACACTTCATACAACAAACTGATGACCGGCTTTTACCGCGAAACCGTTCGGCAGGATGGCGGTTACATTAACGTTTCCGAAGCGGTAATCGAAATTCTGAAAGCGCCGTATGTAAACAGCTTCAGAAACGATTTGGTACGGCTGTTAAAAGGAAGACAAAGCCCTGATGTACAGCCTTTCAAATGGATGAACTTTAAACTGCAGGGGGGCCCGTTCACCATTACCCAACTGGATGTGGTAAAAACTATGGAATCATTTATCGACGAAGCTTATCAACATCTTTACAAGTATAAAATCAGCCGGGTAATCTGGTACAACGAGAATCCGGTTTATATACTTGAATTTGAGCCGATATCGGGTGCAGATTTTCATGGATTTGTGGGCGAATTGTTTGTTCACCGCGAAACGTTTGCCATTGTTTATGCCCGTTACGGATTCGACCGAAACGGACTTCGAAAGGCCGCACCTGTTCTGGTAAAACGCACGCCACCAGGCGTTAAAGCGCGTCCTTCGTTTGTAGAATATCAGGTGAATTACCAGCGCTACCAGGGCAAATGGCAACTCGCAACAGCACAGGCTTCCATCAAATTTAAAATCCGGAGCCGCCGGGAAAATATCAATTCTGAATTTCACAGTGTTTCCGACCTGCTGGTTACCGATATTCAGGCCACAGAACTAAAACGCTTTGGCCGTGACGAATCTTTTGGCCAGCGCGATATTTTTGTGGAAATGATTGGAAGTTACGACCCAAACTTCTGGGAAAACTACAACATTATAAAACCCGACGACGACCTGCGGAATGCGGTGACGAAGCTTTCTGCTGAAAAATAGGGATGTCCCACCGAACGGGAAGTTTCTTTTTCCTCACCAATTTTCAATCTCCTTTTACAAAAATAAAGAATTAAAGGCACATTGAATTTCTTTTCTAAGGTACAAAGGATAAAAGTTTGTAATTTTGGCCAAGTTTGAAACCGGAAACAACATACGTCATGGAACAATTCAGCACAAGACAAAATAAAATCTCACGACTCGTTCAACGCGAAATGGCCGACATTTTACTGCAACTCAACAAATCGAAATACCACGGAAAACTTATTAGCGTAACTATTGTGCGGGTTACAAAGGACATGAGCATTGCGCGCATTTACCTCAGCATTTACCCTTCGGAATTTGCAAACGAAATTTTAAGCGAAATTCAGATGAATGGAAAATCGCTCAGGGGAGAACTGGGCCGGAGGATTGGCAAAAGCGTGCGGATTATTCCGGAACTGGAGTTTTACATCGACGACAGCCTCGATTATATTGATCATATCGACGATTTGCTGCACAAATAAGCTTCAATAAAATTTGTAAATCACCGTTTATTCAGAAAAAAGAGATTGAATTTACCACTTTTCATAGCACTGCGGTATTTGTTTTCCAAAAAGAAACAAAACATCATCAACATTATTTCGGCCATTTCAGTAGCCGGAATTATTGTGGGAACCATGGCGCTTGTTATTGTGCTTTCGGTTTTTAACGGGTTTAACAGCCTGATAGAAACCTTTTTCAGCAATTTTGATCCCGATCTGAAAATTACGGCGGCCCATGGAAAAATGTTCGTCCCTGCCGACAGTCGTTTTGAAGAGATAAAAAACCTTCCGGGTGTTTTGCATTATTCCGAAGTGATTGAAGAGGTTGCCCTGCTGAAATACGGAAGTCAGCAATACCCGGCCATTGTAAAAGGTGTGCCGGAGAACTACTCCAATTACACCAACATAGATACCCTGATGGTGGATGGTGTTTTTATGCTGAAAGACAAAGGAATGGATTATGCCGTTGTAGGTCAGGGAGTTGCATACAACCTGGGCCTGGGACTTTCATTTGTGGATCCCATCCGGATTTTTGTACCAAAAAAAGGAAGACAAGCATCGGTAAACCTTGCACGATCGCTCAACTTCGATTACATTTTCCCGGCAGGCGTTTTTTCGGTTTTGGAAGAGATCGACTCCAAATACATGATTGTTCCGTACCATTTTGCCGCCAATCTGTTCGAAAGCGAAAACCGCGTATCTGCAGTAGAACTGGGAATTGATCCGAAAGTAAATGCCAAAAAACTTCAGAAAGAAATTCAGGATATACTCGGCGATTCGTTTCACGTGAAAAACAAACACCAACAGCACGATCTGGTTTTTCGCACCATGAAAACAGAAAAATGGGCTTCCTATCTTATCCTGGTTTTTATTTTAATCGTGGCATCTTTTAATATGCTGGGAAGTTTGTCCATGTTAATTATCGATAAAAAAGAAGACCTTTTCATTTTACGCAGTATGGGCGCCGACTCCCAACTCATCCGTAAAATATTTTTATTCGAAGGCTGGCTCATCTCCTTTTTTGGCGCGGTAATCGGTGCATTACTGGGCATTTTTGTTTGCTGGCTGCAAATCAAATTCGAAATTGTTACACTGCCCGGAGCCGGTTCATTCATCATTTCGGCGTATCCGGTACAAATCATTTTTTCCGATATCATGCTTATTCTTGGCATTGTACTCGGTATCGGATTTATCGCTTCGTGGTATCCGGTCCGGTTTATTTCGCACCGGTTTTTGATGAGCGAAAAAAGCCTTTAAATAACGCGGAATCCGACATTCACTTCTAATCATCAACCAATTCACAAAAGATAAAAAACTCTTAATACGTTGCATTTTAGCCGTGATTGTTTTATCTTGCTGTTAATTATTGGATTGGCCCTTGCAATTTCATTCCGGGCACGTAATTTTTAAACGAACATGAACAAAAACATATTAATTTCCAAAAAATGAAAACACAAAAAATTATGAAAACAATCTTGCTATTAAGTATTTTGTTGTTTAATAATTGCAGCAAAGATGAAATTAAGATAAATGATTTGGATATCCTTGGACCTTGGATAGGTGAGGAATATCATTATAGTTTTTTATTTACCTATAATCAGGGGTTCAAATTACTGGAAGATAATACTTATCATCCGATTCACATTAACCAGTTGAATGGTGATACAACAATTACAAAAGAGATTACAAATTACTGGAACTTAAATGAAGCTAAAGATTCTTTGACATTTTCAATTAACATTCCAGAACCAATTTCATTTTCTGATGCGGTTTCATTTCGTATCGTAAAACTGTCTAATGATTCCTTACTATTGTATGGGAAACCATATGCAAATCCAAGTTCAGAACCTGAAGAACATTTATTCATAAAAAAAAAGAATATACATTAAATGTGGTTCGACCTAATACTTTAGGACACGATGTATCAATTTACGGGAACAGGTTACATGTAACAAACCGGGCAGATGTGATAAAGACAATCATTATTCATGATATGAGCGGGAAACTTATCCAAAAGGCTGCTGATTTATCGGCAAACAGTTTTGAATTGGATGTGCCAAAACCGGGCATGTACCTGATATCGGTGGTGTTATCGAATGGCGAACGGACTCAAAAGAAATATATTAAGTTAGAATGAGGTATAAAGATTTTAAAAACATTCGTTATGAAAATTTTAATTATTTTGATTTCATTTTCATTACTGATGATAACCGCCCCGGCGCAGGTTGTTTATTTTCCTGCCTGTGAAGATTTGATGGTTACAAAAATGCAATTTGACCACGGCAAAGACACACTTTATGTTACTGTATATAATGATTGCGATACCTGTGATATGGCTGTTTATACCGGAATAATTGTTTACAGGGGAGAATTTATTGATTTATCAACAGTTGAAGATACCCTGGCAATAGATAAAAAGTGGAGTACTGAACTCACTCCCGACAACAATGCCGAAAGAACATATACCGTTATTGTAAAAAAAGATTTTGTGCTTTCCCAAAAAAACTTCAAGGTCGGATTGCTCGGTATATGTGATTCCATTCCCCTTGCCCCGGATATTATTATGGGATTAAATTCTGGAATAGATAAAGAGAATAAAAAAAAAGTGTTTTTGCAAAGTAACAGCATTTTAATAGCAGAACCGGGCCAGTCTATAAAGGATGTTTCCGTTTATAATTTGTCCGGACAACTGATGAAAAAGGATACAGGGATTTTTAGCTCCAATTATGTGCTTAAGCAGAATAAACCGGGAATCTACATTGTTTCGGTAAAACTGACATCAAACGAGGTGGTAAACCTGAAATATGTGAATACCACAAAGTAAGTATGATTAAGTTTTGATAATAAAGAAGCCGGATAAAATTGATATAATCCTGATATTCGTTCTTCTTTGCGGTTTTAAATTGTTCTAAATTGCGTTCAGATTTTTTTGATAAAATTCACCAATAAAAAGCATTAACGAACGTGAAAGCACTGGTAAAAAGCAAAGCAGAAAAAGGAATTTGGATGGAAGATGTTCCCATGCCGAAAGTTGGACCGAACGATGTTCTGATTAAAATAAAAAAAGCAGCCATTTGCGGCACCGACCTGCACATTTACAAATGGGACGAATGGGCGCAGCAAACCATTAAACCACCGGTAACCATCGGGCACGAATACATGGGAACTGTTGTGGAGGTGGGCTCGGAAGTGGATCGTGTAAGAGTAGGAGAGCGGGTTACCGTTGAAGGCCACATTTCCTGCGGTTTTTGCCGCAACTGCCGGCGCGGAAGGCAGCACATTTGCGACAACACCATTGGCATTGGTGTTCAGCGAGACGGAGGTTTTGCCGAATACATTTCGGTTCCGGCCAAAAATGTGCTGCATGTAGATGTGAGTATTCCTGACGAAATCATGTCCATAATGGATCCGCTGGGAAATGCCACGCATACTGCGCTTTCATTTCCTCTTTTAGGCGAAGATGTGTTGATTACGGGAATTGGCGGTCCCATTGGCGCTATGGCAGCAGCCATCTGCCGGTTTGCCGGCGCCAGGAATGTAATCGGTACCGATTTAAGTCCTTTTCGGCGTGCTTTGGCCCGAAAAATGGGAGCTACCCGCGTAATCGATCCAACCAAAGAAAGCATAAAAGAGGCCATGCACAGGCACAACATGGTGGCGGGTTTCGACATCGGCCTGGAGTGCTCAGGCTCGCCTGCCGCATTCAACGACATGGTGAACCACATGTACAACGGCGGAAAAATCAGCCTGCTGGGAATTCTTCCGCAGAAAACACAAATCAACTGGAACAATATCATTTTTAAAGGATTAACCTTAAAAGGAATTTATGGCCGTGAAATGTACGAAACCTGGTACCACATGGAAATGATGCTCACCTCGGGCCTGGATATTACACCGGTAATTACCCACCGTTTTCCTGCCGTCGATTTCCAAAAGGCATTCGATATAATGGAACAGGGCGATTGCGGGAAGATAATATTGAATTGGGATTAAAATTTGTTTCCTGTTTTTATCGTTATCTTTGCATAGAACAAAACTTTATAAAACGATGAACAGGTTAATAACCATCGATAAAGAAATATTAAGCGGTACACCTGTTATTTCAGGAACAAGGGTGCCGGTAAAAAATCTTTTTGATTATCTGGAAACCGGTGAATCATTGGAAACTTTTTTGCTGGATTTTCCTTCCGTGAAAAAGAAAAAAGCTATTGCTCTTATTGCTGCTGCCCAAAAGTTATTAATGACTTCATCTGAAATACTTTATGAAGATATTGCTTGATGAATGCATCCCTGTTCGTTTACGAAAACACTTGTCAGATTTTGAAGTAAGCACGGTTACTGAAATGGGCTGGACAAGCCTGA
>Ga0334901_1003585_pt1 | contig 11467 bp, 14 predicted proteins | sample GraSluR3_MG_3_FD_207216 | JGI IMG/M metagenome (GOLD analysis project Ga0334901, IMG submission 207216) | Sludge microbial communities from methane-producing bioreactor in Wageningen University, Netherlands - Granular Sludge_15_08-R3 | ecosystem: Engineered > Bioreactor > Anaerobic >...
GAAGTTGACACGGGTGGGGCTGTCGGGATCGGACTGTCCGCCGCTGATCCGCACCGCTGTGATGACGTCGGTGTTGACCCGGTACTCATAGTCGTAGGCTTCAATCTGTGGTTCCTCCGGCGTTTCCTCAAAGCGGACGATGCCAAGCCCAAGGCTGGACTTGATGTCCGCATTGGTGGCGGCGCTGTTTTTGCTGCCTCCCCATGCGGGGTAGCCGAGATCGCTTACCTCCAGAAACATGGCAAGAGGCAGATTTTTATGGGTGAGGGATACCATGCGCCGCCTTAACAGGCCGCTGGTCTGCTCATCATAGAGCGCCGCTTCAGTAGCGGTGGTGGCAATCATGGTGCCCTCAAACTTGTAGTAGGCGATGGGCTCTAAAAGTATTTTGTACTCACCGCCAATGAGGACATCGTAATTCATGCCTGTGACATCCGCTATTCGCTTGACCACATATTCCGAACAGAAGTATTTTTTGATGGCTTCAATGTTATTACTACCGTTGGTGCTGATAATGCGGGGCATGGTCTGTCCAGGGTTAATAAATTTATACGGGTCTACACTTGGTACGAGTGTCTGGCCGTTCGTATAACTGATTTTACTTTTCCCTCCAAAGTGTAGCCGAACATTGCTGGGGGTTTTATTTGTAAAATCTATCGGTGTGGTAACAACCGCATGGTCGCTCGCACGCACCACCGTCACACGCACACCTTCATTGCCGGGACTCCATGAATTGGTACTGGTTCCCTGACCCATCCCGCCGCCACCGCCGTCAATGTTTCCGCTACCGCCGGTGTCGGCAAACGCAGTCATCGGGCAAAGCAGACAAAAAATGAGGAACAGCGGCAGAGCTCTTAAAAGAAATTTTTTCATCCTGACCTCCTTTTTTGCAAAAGAAAAAGGCACGGTATCTTTCAACCGCACCTTAGATAGTATTTTGTTTTAATCCATAATGCCAACCTGCTTGTTGATATCACCGTCACCATCCACAGTCGTTCCTTGTCCATCCCCAATATCCTCGATCCACCCGAAACCTGGCACATAAATCTTGCCGTCTTTAGTTTCGCCGCCCTGGGGCTGACTTTCACTTTTCGGGGTTTCCTTTGGCTGTTCCACATTGTCATGGTCGACAGCTGTGGGAGGCTCGGTGACTTTTTCACCGTTGGGCTTCTGCGTGGGATCTTGGAGCTGTTCCTCGGTATATTCCGGCTTGCTCACATCGCCCTGAATGGTCTGTTCGGTACCGCTGGAAACCGCGCCGTTGTCGGTGCTCATCGGCTGGGTGGTATCGGGCGGGGTAACCACTACCTCTTTTTCTTTCTCTGTGCTGTCCGGCTCAGACGGATTCACCGTCACATCGCTCACCTCGGAGCTTTGGGACGGGAGGGGCGCATCTACCGGTTCCGGTGTCTGAAACCGCTGCCCGATCAGCACCACCAGTATTACGCAGAGGGCAAGGCCACCGGCGACAGCCAGACATTTCTTCATTTTGGGATTCATATTTTTCATAAGAGCATCCTCCTATTTACCATATTCTGATAAGTCTCTTGTTATTTCACACCCTACCATGAACGTTTTCGGAAGTCTACTGTTATTATAGAAAACTTTTTGATAACAGTCAAAATTTAGGCGTGTATCCGGCGCTTGTCTTGACCTTGATGGTCATGGGCGGCAGCAGCTTCCCGCCAAAGGATACGGGAACCTCCAGCAGAATGGTGCTGTCCGCTTCAAAACGGGCGGAGGCTTGGTCACCCGATGCAAGGGGCGCGTTTCGGATGTCCACCTCCAGATTCCAGACCTTAAACTCCAGTTTGCCATCCGGTGTGCGCTTTTCATGATAGCCGCTGCTATATGAGAGTCCGAGGATGCCGTCCAGCCGGTCATAAATATCGCCGTAATCAAGGCTTTCCTCGAAATCTCCGGCATAGGGCTGATACGCTCCCGAATAGCCCTCCCGCACACCGTGGTACACATCATCGTAATTCTCCACCACGGTGGAGATGACGGCGGCCTGCACTGCATCCCGCACACCCTGCGCCACGATCATCAGCCGGAAATATTCCGAAATTTCCGTGAAGATCATGACCAGCGACAGGGTGATGGTGATGATCAGCGGAAAGCCCGCACCGCCTTTTCCCCGTAGGATTTGCTTGATTTTACCCGTCATTTCCAGTAGACCTCACTCTTTCCCGCCGCATCCGCTCGCAGCGTAATGGGGAACGAGCCGAAGCCGCCGAACAGTCCGATATTGGTCTGGTAGGTGACCGTTACCGTGACTTCCTCATTCAGCTGGATTCTGCCGGTTTCAGACCATGCCACGCTGGGGGAAAGCCCGGTCTTTTCCCGCAGGAGCTGCTCACGGCGGCTGGTTTCGCTGCCCACCTGTCCGGCAATTTCGGCCTCCCGGATGAGCTCGGTGGCAAAGGTGTCCAGCTGCTGCTTTTGGATGTAGACGGGGAACACCTTCACGGCAAGGGCAATGACCAGCATGGCGCACAGCACCAGCACCGCCACGTCGATATAGCCCTCGCCGCGCTTGTTTTTCAGGATTTTTCTCAGCACAGGGTCACCCCCTGCTCAAAGGGTCCCTGCTCCTGCCTCGGTTCCGGATTGTGATCACTTAAGATACGCCACGCGCCCTTGCTGAAATCGGCGGTGCAGATTTCCTGCTCCAGCAGTTCCTCCGCGGGGACATCTCTGGCAAATTCAGCGCTGCCGGGATTCCCTTTCACGCTTTGGCCCGACAGCAGAAGCTGTGCGGTTTCCGGCGTCAGGTACACATAACCGCCGGGCGTCATCATGTCAAACGCTGCGTTCGGGTGCGCTTCAATAAATTCCCGCACCGTAATTCTCACTTCCTCCGCGGAAACAGGCGCATATTCCGGGTCAAGAGCATACTCTGATTCCGATTCGCCCTTATCCCACAGCGTCCAGAGGGCGTGGGTGAGCTCCTCGCTGAAATCCACGGTCTGCTCGGATATCCACTGATCCTTTACCACTTCCAGCGGGTTTTCGAAACGCAGGAGGTATTCCATATATTCGGCGGAATAGCCGCCGCTGGATAATTCCCCGTACACGAACTTGACAGCGGCAATTTCACTCGCCAGCTCTACCAGCTCAGAGGACGGTTTCTGCTGCCATTCCTTTCGATACTGCACCATGCCTCTGTCCAGCTTTTTCCGCAGAAGTGTCATCATTTCCTGTTCTGTCATTTAGCTCGCACCTCCCTTAGAACATCCCGGAAAGGGATGTGATGATTTCATAGACAATAACCGCCATGTAGGTCATGAGAAAGCACATGAGCATGGCAAAGGAGAACACCCGGATTTTAGGCGGGATTTTCATAGCCTGTGCTTTCAGCCGCTGAAGCTCCAGCTGCTTCATGTCGTGGGCCAGCATCTGAAAATACATCCCGCCGTCGTCCCCGCGCAGTACGCCAATCAGCCCTCTGGTAATATCCGAAAGCATGGGCGAATTGAACCTTGCCTCAAAACGGGTCAGCGCCGCTTCATAGCTGGAGGAGCGCATATCCGCCGTAAGGATGTCAAGCTCGGCGGCAAAGTCCTCCCCGGCGTTTTTCTTGAAATTCTCCAGCATGGACAGCACGTCACGGCTGGCCTTCAGCTCCTGGGTGATGGTTGCAACGAAACGGGGCAGCTCCTGTTCGATTTTCCCACGCTTGGATGCCAGCGCCTCATCCGCCTTACGGATTTCCTTGAAATAGACCAGCACGGCGGTAAACAGCACAATGGGCGCCAGCAATGGCAAGACGATGAGGCAGGGAATGATGCACAGCCCGATAGCCGCCGCCTTCACAATTGCCGTTGCCGTGAACAGCTCCGGCGAGTCGGAAAGCCCTGCCGCCGACAGCACATTTACCATCCGGCTTCTCTTGTACGCATCCATGCGGAGATACCGGGAGAGCCCGACGGCGGCATTTCGCAGCAGGGCATCGGTGGTTTTGGGCTTGGCCTTGGCCTGCTTTCCCGCCGACAGCATCGCCTTTTGGGTGGCGAGAGTAGGCAGATGTAAGAGGTCGGCGGCAAGGAAAAAGAGTCCCGCTGACAGGAGAACTCCGAATAAAAACAGAGAAATTGTCATGCCGTCACCTCCGATACTCGATGGGCTGGGTGAGCTTGATCACAAACGCCGTGGAAATGAAAATCACGGCGGCGCAGATTGCCAGTACCACCTGTCCCAGCGGGGTGTGCATCAGGGTGTAGTACCACTCCTGATTCAAAAAATATAAGAGCGGGATATTCCCAATGACGAGAATCACCATGACGATGAATTCCTTCCTCGGCTCAAATACCATATTTTCCAGCTCACCGTTGACCACCCGCATATCACTGAGCTTGCTGACAATGGGCGTCAAAGTGGTTTTCAGGCTGCGGTCGAACTGGCAGGCAATGAGGGCATCGCACCATTCGTGGAACACCGCGTTGTCAATTCTCGTTTTCACATCATGGAGCGCCGCCGTCACATCGGGGTCCACCAGCCGCACACGGGACACAAAGCCCTGAAACACCGACAGCACCGGCGGGTTCAGGTATGGGAGGTTTTCCTCCACTGCTGTCAAAATGTCCTCGTTTCTAAGGTAGGCCGTGGTGATAATGGAGAGCGCCGTTTCCAGCTCCGCCGCAATGTCCTTTTTGAAGTGGCTGGCCGTGAGCTTCACCCACCAGAACGGCAGGAGCATACAGCCAGCCGCCATGACAGGAACCAGAAAAAAGTTCGAGAGCATCACGGCGACCGACGCACCCACGGCAAAGAACAGCAGGGATAATGCACAGAGCATGGGAAAGCGTGCCGATCTGCCGGTGACCTTGAGGATAGACTGCACCTCGGCAATTTCCCGGCGCAGATAGGATTTCTTTTTCCTGCGGGTGGTTTCATTGACCTCATCCCGGAGTGCTTTGGGCTGATCCGTCAGCCTGCCGAATATGGTGGCTGTAAACGCCATGGGAGTAAGCCCAAGCAAAAGAAAAGAGCCTGCGATCATGCCGATGCAGGCCATTAAAAGTATTGTCGTCATGCGGTTTGCGCCTCCTTTCCCCGCAGGCGTTCAATGACCGCCTGGGGCATGCCGTTTTCCAGAAGCCGCTTGGCGAGGCTGTCCGAGATGGTATTGACCTGCGCATGGTGCCCCTCAATAATGAATTTTCCGTCCTCCATGCGGTTTTCCGTAATGACATACTGAAACAGCGGGCGGAACTGCCTTGTTCCGTCGGGCAGGATCTCGCATTCCTGAATCTCCATCATGCGGCGCTGCTTGTTTTCCAGCTGCTTGCAGAACACCACAATGGGATAGGCTTCGGTGACATAGTCCATGAGGGTCGCATCGGACATATCCACCGCACGTTTGCATAGGGACACCATGCGGCGATAGGTGGCTTCGCAGGAATTGGAGTGGATGGTGGTCAGCACCGCCACGCCGGTTCGGGCGGCCTCCTGCGCCGCGTTTGCCTCCGCGCCGCGCATCTCGCCCACCACGATGATGTCCGGGTTAAAACGGAGCGCATAGTCTAAAAGATTGGTCTGGTCGATGCGCTGGCGGTCATTGTCGCTGTCGCGGGTCAGGGTGTGGATGACCGAGTTGATCACTTTTCCATCCTTTTCCCGCACAAGCGCCAGCTCACGGGAGCCGTTCTCAATGGTATAGATACGCTTGTTGTCCGGCACAGTGGTCAGCACCCAGCCTGCCACGGTAGTTTTGCCGGAGCTGGTGGCGCCCGCCACGCAGACCGAGATGCCGTAACGGACACAAAGGGATAAAAAGTCCAGCATGGGGTCTGTCGCCGTGCCGCTTTTAACAAAATCCTCTTTTTTCATGCTCTGCGGGTTTACGATACGGATGGAGGCCGCCACGCCCACATCCTCGTCCACAATGGGGCTTTTCAGGACGGCGATACGGATATTTTTGCTGAGATGCCCCAGCACGATGGGGCTGGCGTTATCCAAAACCATGCCGCTGATGTGGAGCATCCTGCGGATGACGTTGACAGCATGCTGGGGGCTTTCAAAGCGTTCCTCCAGCTTGACCGTGCGGCCGTCGGAATACTGCACCTCAATGTCCCGCCACGAGTTGATGTCGATTTCCTCGATGCCGGTGCCGAAGATGTATTTGGTCAGAAAGCCGAACTCCGCCATTTCGGTGTAGAGAGCATCCGCCAGCCTGCCGCCGCTCATGCCGTTGACCGAGACACAGTTGTCCTGCAGGAACTTTTGGATATACCGCTTCATCTGTGCCTTGGAGTCCCCGCCGCCCTCGGTGAGCAGGGTGCTGTAATGTTCGGAGATGTACGCCTGCACCTCGGCAAGCACCGTGGAAAAGTCTTTTCCCCCGGCCTCAGGGGTGAAAAACAGCGCATGGGCGCGGTTTGCCCCTGCAAAATCCACCGGGCGATTCAATGCGGAGTTTACTTTGCTATTCTCCGAATTGGGAACGGCTGGAGCCACGGACGGCTGGATCGGCGGCTGTTTTTTCTGTTCCGCCTGTGGCTTCTTTTTCTTTCCTGAAAACGCGGCGGCGTTTCGCTTTTTGCCTAATTTCATACGCCGAATACCTCCTTTGTGATTTTTTCAATCTCCTTGCGGAATTGACGGCTGTCCTTTAAGGACAAATCCGCCAGCAGATTCCCGGCAAGGTACTGTTCCTCCAGCTCCGGAGAATGGGTCAAGGTAAAGGCCACCGAGCCCAGCGCCTGCCCGATCTGCTCCCCGGCCTGCCGTGGCTTCACGTTGCCGGCGACCTTGTACTGCTTCTCCGAATCCCATTTGGAATCCCGGAGCAATGGGAGCTGGCTGGAGAGATAGCTTACGGATTTCAGATCGGCGTTTGCAAGCCGCAGGACGCTGTCGGCCTCCATGAGCGCCACGGCGGAGAGAATATCGTTGGCGATATAGCTGCCGCAGTCCGCCACCACAAAGGGAGCGGTTTCCCGCAACCCGTCCATCAGCTCCTGCGCCTGTAGCTGCTCATAGGGCGGGTAGGTGTACTCGTTCTCACCCTTTTTCATGCCGAGGATGGTGAGGTGTTTGTGCTTTTTCAGCGTCACCAGATTGTGCTTGATGAGCGGCTCCGTCACATGGGCGGCGGCAAGAATACTACCCAGCGAATGCTCACACTCAAGCTCTGAGGGCGGGCAGATGCAGGGCAGCATGGGTGCGGTCATATCGCAGAGCAGCAGTACCACGTTTTTCTTCCGGTCGGCAAGGTGCTTTGCAAGCTTCACGGCAGTGACGGTCTTGCCGCTGCCGGGGGAGCCCCAAACGGCAAGGATACCTTCCTGCGGCTCCTGCTGCGGCGGGGTATCCTCCTTTGGCACTTGGCGGGTAAAGATGCCGTTTTTCTTAAAGTTCAGCATCACTGCACCCCACTTTCTGCGGGCGCTTCGGACACAGTGCCGTCCTCCGATTCCTGAGCTTCGGGAGCGCTGTCCTGCACCGGCTCCGCGGGGTACAGCGCCGCAATAACCTTGTCCTGCGCCTCGATAAACTTGGCGCTGTTGGCGGGTGTGCCGCGGTAAACGAGGGATAGATGGAGCTTGCCGTCCGATTCCAGCTCCGCCAGCGCCTTGCTCTGTTCGGGGGACACCAGCAGGGTCACGGTTGCAGGAAGTTCTCGTTCATCAGACGCCGAAGGCGAATTGGGTCCAGCGTCACGCTGGTCGCCGGTGTTGGCATCGTAGCCGCTGCCTGCGGTGACGGCGATAACCTCCACATATTTCAGCTCGGCGGGGATCACGGTGGAGCCCTGCTTTTTGTAGTCCGGGGCGATCACCGACACAATATCTCCGCTTTCCAGCTTGCCGGAAAGACCATTGGCAAAGCTCTTGATGGTGACTGACATGGCCTGCTTGGTGCCGTCCAGATTGTAAAGATAGGTATTTTCCGCAGCCGGGGTATCGGACAGCTTGGTGTTTAGGATATAGTCGCCAACGGAAAGATCGGCGGTGGCATACCTGCCCACGACGGATTCACTCTGGCGGAGGACGTTTTCAGGTAGTCCGAAGCCACCTACCTCTACTGTCTGCACCATATCCTTTGTGATTTCCTCGCCTGCCTTGATTTCCTTCACGACGCGGACGATTTCGGTTTTCTGACTGACGGATTTGTTGAACACCGGCGTCACGCCGAAGCAGATGAGCAGGGACAAAAGAATGCAGATCACACCGACCACCGTGCGGTTCTTAAAAAGGCTCATAGATTTTTCCTCCTTAATTTCAAGGTGATTTTAGAAGCTGGAGCTATATCTGCGGTGTTTCACCGCTTTCACAGCCTTGGGGACCAGGGCGGCGGCTGCCAGCGCAACGGCGGCGATACCGGCAACAATGAGGGCCTTTTTTCTGCTGATATGGATTTTTTTCATGAGACAATTCCTCCTATATTTAGAATGGTTACGGCAAGAAAGCCGAGGGACAAAAACGGCGCCATAGGCAGAGATGCCTGTGACGCTTTCTGCGGCTCTAATCTGCGGAGCCGTCTGATGAGCTGGTTTATGAGATAAAAAAAGAGGGATGCCGTCAGGCCGAGCAGCAGCCCGGCCGTGCATCCCACAAAGCCCAGCACCATGCCTGCGGCGGCTGTGAGCTTGATATCCCCGCCACCGATGCCCTCCGGCTTGTACAGGGCGGCAATCAGCAGGGGCAGTGCCGCAAGGACGCCTAAAAGATTAACGGGGCTGAAATCAATCAGCCCCGTCAGTGCAATCAGGAGGCAGATGCTGTCCGGGATAATCCGCTTGCGGAGATCCCACACAGAAGCCGCCAGCAGCAGACAGAAAAAAAGCACCGCCTGTGCGATGCTATCAGCCTGCATAGTTGAACATTTCCTTAATGCGCTGCACAAGGGTGGGCAGCACCGTTTCCCCGAACAGAGCATACAGCCCCGCAAGGAGCAGAGCGCCCAAGACCACGGCAATCAGGATTTTGATGGCAGTGTCAATGTAGCCGTCCCCGCGGCTGCCGGAAAGGATGCGGCGGCTTTTGGCGGCGGCCATAGCCGCCTTGCTTTTCAGCTTGCAAATGAGATGCTTCATGGATGTTCCCCCTTATTCAAAGTGGTGAAACTAAAATTTAATCTACAAAATGTTCCTTACCTGAAAGTGTTGGATTTACAGGGTGAAATGGTTTTGTAGGCGAGATATTGAGAATCTACAAAACCCATCTAATCTACAAATGAAAGTGAGCCACCACCATAGGGTATGGCAGCAGCTCATAGAGGATAGTTTTGTAGATTTTAACTCCCTATTCTCCATAAAGATGGTCAGGGGGAATCCCTGTAGGGTAACGCCATTTATTCATTTCAATTTGTCTCCTTTCGTCGGTTTGAATAGACCGGCCCGTAAACCAGTGGCTAAAATCATCTGACACACTTGGGCTTGTACTGGACCTTCCCAACACAGTATGGACAGCCTCGTCCGCCCACTCGTCCTGCTACATCCGAACGCCACGAATGACCGGCAGAGCATTTCCACCAGACTCTTTTGTTTGAGCCGGGAGTTACAGTCGTTGGTGGAATCCTGTTTTTTTCACAGTCCCATTCATTGGCAATTTCGGGGTACAGTGTTTCCAGATCGTTAAAACCTACCAAGACTTTTTGACCGGAGCAGTAGGGACAGCCTCTGCCGGCAGTCCTGTTAAAAATAATCGCTCTCCATGAATGCCCCAGCGAACATCTCCACCATGCCTTCTTGTTGGATTTAATGCCCATTTGGGATGGGAGGCAGGAATTTTTATCATAATCCCATTCTCTTGCGAGTTGGGGACTCAGCGTTTCGAGATCATTTACCCCCGTAATTATCTTTTGCCCCGAGCAATAGGGGCAAGAAAATCCTTCATTCCTGCTGAAAATTCTCGCTTCCCAAGAATGCCCGGCAGAGCATTTCCACCATGCTTTTTTGTTTGACTTCGAAGCTACCTGCGATGGAGGCAGTGTATTTTTTTCAAAATCCCATTCACTGGCTAACGCAGGATTCAGAGTTTGCAGATCATTTGTACCGGTCAGAACCTTTTTTCCAACACAATACGGACAGCAATCTCCGTAGGTTCTGTTGAAAATCATAGCTTCCCAAGAATGGCCTTGAATACATTTCCACCATACTTTCACATGAGAGTATTCTGTAAAACATTCAGGACCCCGCACATTTTTCTCAAAATCCCATTGCTGCATCAAAGCGGCGTTCTCAGACAGCTTTTTTCTTTTACTCATCACACAGCTCCCACATTTTTGAGAGCAGTCGTTCTTCCTCAGACTGCATGGATATATCCTTAGAAACGGCTTCGTGCAGAGATTGGGGAGCACCCAACTCGGTCATATCCCTTAAAGCGGCATCTGTAACCTTCGTTTCTCCGCTGCCTTTCAAAGACTTTTCCTGCACCAGAATCTCGTTCGCAACGTCCGGATAGAGATAGGTGCGAAGCATTTTACGAAGATATCGGTTTTCAACAATCAGCCTGTTGTTCCGCTGAGAAAGCTCCATATTTTCGGCTGTCAGTTTTTCCTGCGAAAGAACAGATTTCTTTTGTTCTTCTTGATACTCTGTTTTCCCTTTCTTTAGTACGGAATTCTCCTTAGATATCTGCTCCGCATGATCATAAATCCTTTTCCAGTAGTCATTCAGTTCGGTCAGTGCTTTTGCCAACTGAGCCATACTTGGATTGTTACGAATAAGACCAGCCACATCAAGACTTTTGAAAGCAGTGACAGCCACTTTTTCTTCTGCAAACACTTCTGCTTCAATCTTCAGGCATTCGATCTGTTCACGAACTTCAGGATTTCTCCTGAAATCATATCCATCCGCAGCGTATCCAAGGCTGACAGCGTAAGCTGCGATAAGGCTGCACTTCATAAGCCTTGCGTTTCCTGCCACCTGGGTGGCATAATATAAGTCAACGACCGACAGCATTTGTTCGGTTGTCATTTTTCTTGGCCTTGCCATTTTAGAGTTCCTCCATATTCCGATATAAACTTTGGCTGTATCTTGCGCTGCTGCCTTGAAGCCTTAGAAGCGCGGACTGAATATCATCATCACATCCGGCGCCCTTTCTGACTGTTTCCAACACACGCATAAGATATTTACAGTCCTCATCAACCTGTTTCCGTTTCTCATCAGCATTCAGGAAAGCAAGATACCGTCCCGTTTTACCGTCAATAAAATGTGGACAGGAGGCACATTCTCCGAGTTCACCGCTGCTTCCCATGTGCCGGAGGCAGTCACCAATACTTCCGCCTGCGTAAACCTCCGAATCACATCTTCCGCCGGTCACCGCCACCGTAGCAGCCGATTTCGTTATCCTGTGTTCCCGCATTTCAACATGATGGGATTTCTGCTTTCGGGAAAACTCATAGGTGGCACATTCGATGAAACGGGAAATATTTGCATAATAATGCGAGCTGATATTGATGTCCTCATGTCCGGCCAATTCTTTGCAGATTGTGGGCGAACCACCGGATATAATCAGGC
>Ga0334901_1003590_pt1 | contig 11456 bp, 10 predicted proteins | sample GraSluR3_MG_3_FD_207216 | JGI IMG/M metagenome (GOLD analysis project Ga0334901, IMG submission 207216) | Sludge microbial communities from methane-producing bioreactor in Wageningen University, Netherlands - Granular Sludge_15_08-R3 | ecosystem: Engineered > Bioreactor > Anaerobic >...
GACTCCGAGTCTCCAGATTTCAAGATTCTCAATATCCATCATCTATCCTCCTCATAATAAGCTGAGGATAATATATCATCTGAAGAATCCCCCCTTCAAGTAGGAATATCTTGCCTCTATCTTCTTTATCTTTCAGCTTCCTGCCGAAGGCAGCCTTGCGTCCCCGGACGCTTCTCCGGGCATTGCGACCTGGCCTGATCTTCGCCAGCCTTGCGTCCACTGATGCTCCTCAGTGCAATGCGTCCCACCGAAGGTGGCATCACTTCCTGCCGAAGGCAGCCTTGCGTCCCGGCACGATTTATTGCCGGCATTGCGTCCGCCGATGCTCCTCGGCGCCTTGCGTCCACTGATGTTCCTCAGTGCAATGCGTCAGATCTTAGAGTGTTTTTCATCCCCGCGAAGCGGGCATTGCGACCTGGCGTGATCTTCGCCAGCCTTGCGTCCGCCGACGTTCCTCGGCGCCTTGCGTCCCACCGAAGGTGGCATCACTTCCTGCCGAAGGCAGCCTTGCGTCCCCGGATGCTTCTCCGGGCATTGCGACCTGGCATGATCTTCGCCAGCCTTGCGTCCGCCGATGCTTTTCGGCGCCTTGCGTCTAATCAATTAGCATCGCTTCCTGCCGAAGGCAGCCTTGCGTCCCCGGATGCTTCTCCGGGCATTGCGACCTGGCATGATCTTCGCCAGCCTTGCGTCCGCCGATGCTTTTCGGCGCCTTGCGTCTAATCAATTAGCATCGCTTCCTGCCGAAGGCAGCCTTGCGTCCCCGGATGCTTCTCCGGGCATTGCGTCCCGGCATGATCTTTGCCGGCATTGCGTCATATCTTAGAGTGTTTTTCATCCCCGCGAAGCGGGCATTGCGACCTGGCGTGGTCTTCGCCAGCCTTGCGTCCCGGCATGTTCTTAGCCGGCATTGCGACCTGGGCCGTTCTTGCCCAGCCCTGCGTCTGATGTTTTATTCCAGCATCACTTCCTGCCGAAGGCAGCCTTGCGTCCCCGGATGCTTTTCCGGGCATTGCGACCTGGCGTGATCTTCGCCAGCCTTGCGTCCCCGGATGCTTCTCCGGGCATTGCGACCTGGCATGATCCTTGCCAGCCTTGCGTCCCGGCACGATCTTTGCCGGCATTGCGACCTGGCGTGATCTTCGCCAGCCTTGCGTCCCGGCACGATCTTTGCCGGCATTGCGTCCCGGCACGATCTTTGCCGGCATTGCGTCCCACCGAAGGTGGCATCACTTCCTGCCGAAGGCAGCCTCACTCCTCACCTCAGTCATCGAATAATTTTTACAATAGCATTGTTAACTAAACCTTGACTCATGTACAAAAGGATTCTATAATTGACCTTGAAGGCTCACAGATACCTATAAACATGTCTCTTCGGATTCGAAGTGAATTGGGCGTTTGAATGTTGATGGTAACATAGAATCAAAGATATTCTCGACTTACAAACCAAGTGTTAAGCTCCAGTAAGTGTCATCCTAAGAAGAATGTAAGTATATTTACGTAATAATTGAATCATAAGATTTATTATAGTGAACAAGGAGGAGTAAGTGTGCTAACAAGAATAGCAAGCCTTAAGTACCTTGTCGCTTCTTTCCTGTTCGCTGCCCTTTTCTTCATCCAGTCACTTACACTCACATGGACTCTCAGATTTGCCTTTCAAGCGCTCATACTCAACGTAGCTATCATGCTCGGCATATACGCCTTCAGAGGCTTCGATAACTCAACAACATACTCTCTAAACTCATGCATCGTCTCATACATTTCAGGAACGGTCCTGGGAGTGCTCTTCGCCCTCATCCCGATCATCTTCTTCACTCCCCGGCTCCCGAGATTGACATTCGGCGTCACGGCTCTCGTTGCAGCTTTAGTCTTCCCTTTTCTCTCATGCATGCTGATGAGATACTCCATCAAGCATCTTCCCCCGAGAAGATATCTCGTTATCGGCAAAGAAGAAGAGCTAGCTCCAATACTCGAAGAAGTGAAGAAGGCCTCGATGGGAAAGATCGAAATCTACGGCTACATGAACCCGACAGCCGCCACCCTAACACAGGCCATAACCTTTGAAGAAACAAAGCCCTTCGATGCGATATTGATCGGAGATCCGAAGCTTGCGAGAAATGTTGAAGAGGTTCTTTCTCAAACGTTCAACGAACTCGATATCGAATATCTCCCGGTAATTGTTGAGAATACTTTGAAGAGAATTCCTATGAAGCTTATTGACCTTTTCAAAGACTACTACGATGTCTCTTTTTCCATGGTTAATCAGTCTCATAGGAAGAGGGTTGTAGACATCCTGATTTCTTCCTTTGCTTTAGTGATATTGTCTCCTGTGTTTCTTATTCTTTGGCTTCTGATAATCATTGAAGATGGCAGGCCAGGCATTTTTATTCAAGAGCGCGTCGGTCTGAATAGCAAGACTTTCAAGATCCACAAGTTCAGGTCTATGAGAAACACATCAGAAGAGAACGGCTCAAGATATGCCACAGACCAAGGGGATAACATAATCAAGATAGGAAGTTTGATGCGTCCAATAAGACTAGATGAAATTCCTCAGTTCTTCGATATATTAAGAGGTTCAATGTCATTCATTGGTCCTAGACCTGAACAGCCACGATTTGCAGAGGAGCTTTCTGAAGAGCTTCCTTATTACAAACTAAGGCACAAAGTCAAGACAGGACTGACCGGTTGGGCGCAGACCAACTATCAATATGCTGCTACAATAGAAGAGCAGGAGAAGAAGCTAAGTTACGATCTATTCTATGTCAAGAATCAGTCAACAATGCTTGATCTTCAGATAATTCTCAAAACATTCGAGACAGTGCTATTCAGAAAGGGTGCGAAGTGAAGGATAATACCATTAATCGAAAAATTAAGGTTCTTCAAATAATCACAAGATCGGATTGGGCTGGAGCTCAGAGAATTGTATATGAGATATGCAAAGGAATCAAAGAGAACTTTTCTTCGGAAATTGAAGTAGAAGTGGCGATGGGCGGTGATGGTCCTCTATTCAAACTGCTCGAAGAAATCGGAGTCAAAACCCACAAAATGGAATACTTGAGAAGACCAATCAATCCGGTCTCAGATATCAAAGCCTATAGAACATTGAAGAAACTTATCAAAGAAGGTGGCTATGACGTCGTCCATTGCCATAGTTCAAAGGCTGGTTTGATTGGAAGATTAGCTGCTGAGAGTAGTAATATCAAAAACATTATCTACACTGTGCACGGTTGGTGGGGAGTCACACAGTACAAAGGCTTAAAGAAAAAATTCATTCTCTTTGTCGAGAGGTTTATGGCAAAGAGAACATCTAAGCTAGTCTTTGTGTGCAATAAAGACAAAGAGTACGCTAAGAGTAATAGAATAGGTGAGGACACTCAATATGAAGTCATAGTCAATCAAATTACTGTTCCTAAGTTTACCAAGGGCAAGCTCAGGGCTATGCTTAATCTGAGTGACTCGACGAAGATTGTCGGTAACGTTGCAAGATTGTCCCCCCAAAAAAATCCTATGCGTTTCGTCGAGGTGGCCGCACAAGTTCTTAAGAACAGAAATGATACCGTCTTTGTATGGATTGGCGACGGAGAACTCATGGATCAGGCCAGTATGCACTCGAGACAACTGGGAATTGCCGATAACATCAAATTCGTTGGCTTTCATCAAAACGGAGCAGAGCTTATGGCCGACTTTAATTGTTTGCTCATGACTTCTGATGATGAAGGATTGCCAATAACAGTTCTGGAAGCACTTGCACAGGGCATTCCAGTCGTCTCAACAGATGTTGGGGGAATTGGTGAGCTGCTTGAGAGCCGTTTACGGATTATTCCTCTTGAAGATTTCGTTGAGATGAAGTTGGCGAGTACACTTTCGAAAGTTCTTGAAGAACCCTGCACAGTGTTTCAGCCCGATACTAGCAAGACGTGCAGAATGGTTGAAGACTATATTGCCCTCTATAAGAAAAAGCAAAGAGGTGTGATTCAATAATGGCAATAGAATGTGCTTCTGGAGAGCGAAATGAGAATCGCATATCTTGACCTGAGTTCAGTCGCAGATCCGTCAGCAGGATACAAAAAGAAAATCGCTGCTCAGATCAGAGCGATCGAAACACTGGGGGTCGAAGCTATCTTAATTGATATTGCCAATTCTTCTCCAATCAATGATAACGAAAAAGAACAACTGGCCGGTAGTAGCATTCTTCGAACCTTGAGAAGGCGGAAAAAGCTTCTTAAGATTTGCGCAGAGCAGATTGAATTGGGATTGGTTGATCTCGTTTACGCAAGATACCCCGGCGGAGACAATGTTTTTCACAGATTTACCGAGATTTATGGTGATCTAATTGTTTCGGAACATCAATCAATCGAGACAAAGGAGCTAAGAACAGCTCGAAAAGTTGCAAGGTTGTTCTCGGAAGAAATTTACGGAAAAAAGGTGTTGAAGAACATCGCAGGAATAGTTGGAGTGACTAAAGAAATCTGTAACCATGAAGTTGCCAGATCTGAGATCCCAGATAAGCCATATTTAGTGAGTGGAAATGGAATTGATGTTGGTTCGGTACCCTTGAGAACACCTCCTGAATTTGATGGTAAGAATCTAGATCTTCTTTGTGTTGCACAAGTTGCAAAGTGGCATGGGCTTGACCGGCTTATACGAGGAATGGATGCGTACAAGGGCAATGTCAATGTGAGGCTTCATGTTGTCGGGGATGGAGCAGAAGTTCCGAATCTCAAGAAGCTTGTTGCTGATCTTAAACTTGAGAGTTCGGTCATTTTTCATGGCTTCAAGACAGGCAATGAACTCGATGAATTCTTCGATAGGTGTCATATTGCTGTCGGAAGCCTTGCAATCCACAGGGCTGGTTCAGGATCACCACTTAAATCTAGAGAATACTGTGCAAGAGGTATTCCATTTTTGGACAGCGCTGAAGATGAAGACTTTCCGGATAACTTTCAGTACAGATTAGTAGTAAAATCGGATGAAAACCTATTGAGTCTCGAGGATATCTTCCTTTTCGCAAAGAACTCGATGAGCAACATTTCCCATGGTGAGGCAATGAGAAAATTTGCAGATGAAAATCTAGACTGGAAGGTGAAAATGAAAAAGGTAATCAGTTTTGCCAAGAAATGCATTAGAGGTAGCTGTATTGATAATTCTGATTGAGGCACTAGTAATTACGTTTATTCTGAGAAATCGACAGTCGAAGAGCACGTCTTGTCTATTTGTTGCTGGAATCGCTTTTCAACTATTGCTTCTGTTCCTCTATCGTGCAGAGCTTAGCATGATCGGAAGAGAAGTGTATTGGTCAGATGCAGAGTACTACTGGAACTACACACTTGCCTTTCTGGATGGAAGAGTTGGAGGTGTAGCCTATAACATTGGCTACGTGTATTATTGTGTCGCGCTTATGTTGACCAGTTTCTCTCGTAATCCGGTGTTGATAAATTTGTCAAATCTGCTTCTCTTAGATCTTTCAATTCTGATACTTGTGTCGATTTCTCAGCGAGAGCCCGTTAAGGACAGTGGAAAGAACTTATTTATTATACTTACGATGTTCAATCCGCTTATTGCTTACTCACTTTTTAGAAATCTTAAGGATGTAGTATTCTTGTTTTTATCGGTTCTTACGATTTTTCTGTTCAGCTCTATAAGAGATATGAGAACCAAAGTTGTTTTCAGAATACTCCTGTCGGCTGTCGCAACGTTTTTCATGAGCGTAATAATTACCACAATTAGACCTTGGGGCTTCATTATACCAATCACATTTCTTCCCTTGCTTTTGCTTGAGTTCCCTATTAGAAAGTCATTGCTCTTCTTTTTAGTTTTCCTCTCGGTGCTATTTGGTTTGCTGCTTGCTTTTGGGAGGTATTCTAACACGCTGAATTTGTGGGTCCCAATTGTTCTTGAGAACTCAAAAGATTACTCGCTTTCATCGACTCCCGGGGGTCTCATTGCAGCGGCTGCTAAAATGCTAGTTGGTCCTGGTCCGGTAAGGTCAGCTCTTGGCAGCGAGTATTTCTGGTACAGCACGAGGACAGGAAATTTTGCTTCCTTTGTTGGAAGCCTTATTTGGTGGGTCTCATTCCCCTTCTTGATAACTGTGTTTCTTTTCGGTAAGTCACAACTTGCCAGTTTCAAGTTCATCATGTTTCTGATTTTGGAGATCTTGGCAATTTATAGCATGGCTTATGGAGGAAGTGCTGAATTAAGATTTAGAGGGGTATTGTATACGTTGCTAAGCTCTGTTTTGCTCTTCAAAGCGAATATAAGTGTTGATGAATTCTATCGTAGAATTCCGATATATTCTCTGCTGCTTTTGGCGATTGTCGGAGGCGGCATAATATTCGGATTGTGAATATTTCTTAATTGTTGGAGGTAATAATGCTAGAGTGGATGTCAATCATCGGAATGGGCTACATAGGTCTGCCAACGGCGACGATGTTCGCGGCCGCTGGGTACAAAGTAAAGGGTTTCGATGTGAACAAAAGGGTGATAGATACTCTCAAGAGTGGAAAGACTCACATAGTTGAACCTGATCTTCAGGATCTCTTCAAAAGTGTTCTAGATTCAGGCAATCTGATTCCAACAGATACTCTTGAAGAATCGGATGTATTTATCATCTGTGTTCCAACTCCTTTCAAAGAAGATCACGAAGAAAAGCGCGCCGATCTTTCATATGTTGAATCAGCATCAAGAGAAGTCGGAAAAGTATTGAAGAGAGGCGATCTCGTTATTCTTGAATCGACAGTCCCTCCAAGAACAACTGATGACATAATGGGAAAGGCTCTCGAAGAAGAATCGGGTCTCAAGATAAACGAAGACTTTCTTGTCGCTCATTGCCCTGAAAGAGTCCTTCCTGGAAAAATCCTCCATGAACTGAGAAACAACGATAGAATAATAGGCGTTTCCAATAAAAAGGCAGGAGAGTTCTCAAAAGAACTCTACTCTTCCATAGTCACCGGAGGAAATATATACATAACAGATACCATTACTGCCGAGATGTGCAAACTGGTAGAAAACACCTTCAGAGATGTAAATATCGCCTTTGCCAATGAACTGAGTGTAATATGCGATGAATTGGGAATAGATGTATGGGAACTTGCCCAACTTGCAAACAAACACCCAAGAGTAAATATCCTAAATCCCGGGGCAGGTGTTGGCGGCCACTGTCTGGCAGTCGATCCCTGGTTCATCGTTGAGAAGTTTCCAAAGACTGCTAGACTAATAAGAACCGCAAGAGAAACCAACGATTACAAACCAAAATGGATAGTGAAGAAAGTAGTTGAGGATATCCATAAGAAATTCGCTGACAAGAAGATAACAATAGGAATACTAGGTCTTGCATACAAACCGAATATTGACGATCTAAGAGAGAGTCCGGCTCTCGACATTGCGAAGGGACTAAAAGAACTCGGGTATAATGTAATTGCATGTGAGCCTAATTCGGAACTTTCTGAGATAAACTTTATTACAAACCTGAAACTAGATGAACTAATCGAAAAATCCGATTACCTTGTCTATGCAGTGCCACACAATCAGTTCAAAGACGGATATAAAGACAAGATAAGAGAAAAGCCATTCTTCGATGCGGTCGGTGAGATCAATGTGTGAAGGCAAGGAAAGAAATGAACCGGATGCTTGTTTTTTCAGTGCAGAACATCCACTTCAAGTAGCATTCACCAAAGAGATATCATGCCCTTATTGTCAAGAAAGGATCTCAATTACTGTTCCTGGTGGTACAAACGGTACTTTTTTCGTAGAGGAATTCTGCGACATATGCAAGGGTTCGATTACCATAGAAAGGACTGAATTCAACACCTTCAGATATTATCCTTCTAACTCTAATTGAGACTATTGACCGAAAACTATGACTATGGGGAAAAACAGGTAATGATAGAAATGTGGCACTTCCCCTTTCCAGAGACATACGTTCTCATATTTAGAAAGCATTTATGCCATGAGTGATTAAAATGATTGCAAGCTCCCCACTAGACAACAGTTATTGCATCGTATTGATTGAGGACATGCAAAACTGAAATCGCATTGTAGAGTCACAAGGAGTAAAGAAGCAGGAAGGATCTCTCTTCCTTCCTGCCGTTAGGGTGTGTGAGTATTACAGTTGCAAGGGAAAACCAGTTGCAAGTGCCAAGTTGTGAGTTGTAAGAAAAAGCAAGAGACCGGGGTTGGGGGTTGCGGATTCGTGGTAGGAAAGAGCAAGAAAACCTGGTTGACCGTTGAACGGTTCGCAGTTCTCCGAGAAAGCCGCTATCCGCTTAAAGGCGATGAACCCGCTGAGCGCTGGAAAGAGCCGCTATCCGCTTAAAGGCGATGAACCCCGCTGAGCGCTGGAAAGACCGCTGTTCTCTAAGAACCCGCCGACCGATAAAGGACCGGCTACCTGGGTAATGATTCCTTCTCTTCTTTCATCAGCATTGCTCTTTCCCAGTCGAAGTGAAGGACTGTCTCGCGATTCACGGCCTCTCCCCGGTCTCTGGAGACTATGACTCTCAGTTCTTTTTTCGGAGCGCTGTCGTCATAGAAACGTTCGTGATGAAGCATGATTATAGTATCCGCGCAAGCGTTTATCTCTTCAGCGTCATGAAAATCCTTCTGTTGAGGTACTTTGAACGGATTGTCCAGTACCGTCCTCTTCATCTGACTACCGAGAATAATCGGAATCTCTAGAAGCAACGAGAGCTCCTTGAACCAGTCGATCTCTCCCTCTCTCTCGCCAATCAGCTGCAGGTAATCGACGAAACAAACATCGAAATTGAGCGAGGACTTCTCCTCCTCGATTTCATATGCCACTTCGTCTATCGCCCAGTCTCTGAGATCGAAGAAGAACAGCGGGATCCTGTTCAGCTCTTCTCTCAAGGGCTCCGCATCTTCGTAGTCTCTGAAGTGGCTCGAAGCAAACCTTTCCTTTAGCTGTGCAGTACTTTTCTCAAGTGTTACGTATGCGGTCCTGATTCCATCTCTCGCGAATCTGTAGGCCATATTGAGCATCAGTGTAGTCTTTCCCTGAGAGGGTCTCGATCCTATCACGATCAGATCTGTTTCTCTCATAGGTTGAAGAACATCGTTCAGTTTATCTATCGGCCATTTGTACTCAGTCATTTCATTCACCTCCATAGAAATAGTTGTCAGTCAACGGTTCGCCGTTCTCCGGAGAGAATCAGTTCCAAGTTACAAGTTCTGAGTTGCAAGAATCAGTTCCAAGTTACAAGTTCTGAGTTGCAAGTTTCATGAAACCAAGTTAGCCGTAAACGGTCCACCGTTCTCAAGAAAGCCGCCGTACGCTTAAAAGCAGGGAAACCGCTGGACGCTGTTTAGAGCCGTTCTTCGTTGCCCGTCCCAGATCGTGGACCCGTCCTTCGTAAAGATCTATCTTCCCGAGCGAAAATAGCGGATCTTTGGACGGTGAACCGTTAACTCTCTTGGGGTAGGTCACAAGATCTTGCGAACCTCCCAACAGGCAAGAAACTTCGTTGTCAGCTGCTGACTCAGAAGGTTGGTCAAGATCTTACGTACCTGCTACCCCATACCCCCAGCCTCGAAAGCTACGCTTTCCTGATCTTCCCAGCGGGTCCTTGCTCTACCCAGCGTTCAGCCTTCAGCGGCTCTTTGCTCTTCCCAGCGCCCCTTTCATCAATCACCCGATCTCCTGGCATCCTGCTGTTCCCTCGCCCCTTTTCTGCTATGGAAATACTTGATTGATCTCTTCATCCATTCCATGATCTCTTCATTCACTTCGTAGATATCGTTCAGCTCCTCGGCATCTCCGATCTCTTCTGCGTAGGCCTCTGTTATCTTTTCTCTCAAGGTCGCTTCATAGCGCCGGACATCCAGAAGCGCTGCCGCGCGAAACATCTTTATGCTCTCTTCGACCTTGTCTATCATCTTGAGAGCCTTCGCAACGAGAAGGTAATTCTCCGCCTCGAAAGGATCGAGAAGCAGCGCTCTTTGAAGCCATGCGAGGGCATCGAGGGGTCTGTTCAGCTCGAGGTAAAGCTCACTCATTTCCCTTAAAGCGTTGCGGTCATCGTTATCGTATGAGAGGGCCAGCCTGTACATCATCTCGCTCTTGTTCGGAAGGTTCAGCTTTCTGTATACCCTTGCGAGATCCTTTACGCTTCTCATGTCGTCGGGCCATCTCCTGTAACACTCCTCGAAGAGCCTCCTGGCTATGTGAAGATCGCCGAAATCCTCGGCTATCCTGCCGAGCACGAGGTATTCGCTGTCATACTTGAATTCGTCGAGCGGCTCCTCTTCAAGTTCCCAATTCGGGTCTTCTCTCAAGCCTATTTCCGTTATCGTCTTCAGATAAAGCTCCTTCGCCTTTTCCGTTTCTTCGAGAAACTGGTGCCTTCTTATTTCATTCAGTCTCATAATCATCATCATCTCTTTCACCTCTTCTTCGCTTTTGCTATTTGAACCATCACAAAGATCAGAGCCGGGCCTCGGCGCTCTCTTCTTCGAATTCATCGTTTATCAAGCCTTCATCCTGCAGGTTATTTGAAGACGAAAGGAATTCTCTCTGCCTCTGTAGGATCTCTCCAAAGGAGATTCCTTCGTGATGTCCATTCTTCCTTTCGGCTTCGAGCCTGTCGGCGTTCTTTCGTATGAGTTCGACGGCTTCGATCAGATCCTCTGTCCTGGAGGATTCCCCGAGATTGTCGTAGATAACCTTCGTCGTGAGGACGGCCACTTTAGGGATCTCCATGGAGAAGTTCAGCATAATCCCCGCGAGGAAGTTCTGCCTGCTTACCGAAGGCCTCTCCATTCTTGCGAGTACCTTGCTCAGCTGGAAGTATCCCGTCGGGTCGAGCGGATGGTCTCTAGTGAGTTTGTCGAACCAGAAGTAGGCCTCGGTAAGCTTTTCTTCGTCAAAGGCCATCTCTCCAAGCCGGAGGGTCGCCCAGAAATGCTTCGGGTCTTTTTTCAGAACCCATTTGTAATCCCCTTCGGCCTCTTTGAGTCTTCCCATCGACCTCTCTATGTCTGCAATGGAACAGAAGCCGCAGGTTTCATCCGGGTTTCGCTTACAGAATTGCTTCAGCATCTCCAGTGCCTTTTCCTTCTCTCCGAAAAAGGCAGTCAATCTGGCCGCGTCATACAAGGCAAAGCCGGAGAGCTTATCTTCGCCTTTCATGAGTTCTCCGTAGAAGACTCGAGCCTCTTCGATCTTCATGTCTCCTATGAACTTGTTTGTGATCCTTATGAGGTCTTCTTCTCTTGAGTTCTTCTTCTCCCCGGGAGAGCTTTTCTTGACGGCGCTATTGAGCTCGGACTCATCCTTCAAACCGAGAAGAAAATCTATAGAGACATCCAGCGCCTTTGCTATCCTTAGCAATGTGTAGTACCCCGGGAACCTTTCTCCCTGCAGGTATGAAGTGAGTATCGAAGACCAGAGCTGGACCTTCTGTGCGAGCTCGGCTTCAGTCATATTCTTGTCTATCATTCTT
>Ga0334901_1003592_pt1 | contig 11454 bp, 17 predicted proteins | sample GraSluR3_MG_3_FD_207216 | JGI IMG/M metagenome (GOLD analysis project Ga0334901, IMG submission 207216) | Sludge microbial communities from methane-producing bioreactor in Wageningen University, Netherlands - Granular Sludge_15_08-R3 | ecosystem: Engineered > Bioreactor > Anaerobic >...
AATAGCCTAATCCACCGTCATTGTAAAGATGGAATTAGGCTATTGTCGGTATGTAATTACTTCCAAGACTGACAAATATATTGGCGAATTTATTAAGATATGGCGTCATAGACAGTGATTGAAAACATCCACCATGATATGATGCTTCTGTCCTGAATGTTGAATCCTTACTGCACTCTGGGCAATAGCAATCAAATTGAATTCCATTATGATCAATTAGAAGGCGAAAAACATCGTCATAATTGTCCTCATTGATCTGAATTGGCTCGTATAATCCTGTGTTTATAAAAAGAAGATCTTCAGTTAATATTGGCAAGCTGTCCCATCCCTTGAAACTATCATTTTGAAATAGTATAGCAAATATTTATAAACAATTAAATATAAGCCTGAGGGAAGAACCCAGGGCACTGGTTGAGCGCATGAATGCTTGGTTAGTGTCCTTTTTATTTTTAATTGGAGGGATTACCGTGAGATTAAAAGAAATGAAGATAGATCCGGCCACAATGCAGCTGAATGTTGATATAATGGGAATAAATAACAAAGTGATTGTGATTGGAAATGGGAAAGCAAAAATAGCTGATCTCCCGGATTTTGGAGAGACAAGCATTGTTACTCATCAGGGCAAGGTCAAACGCGTGAAGTGGGACGAGGGGGAGGAGTTTTAATGAAAATAGTTATAGTAGATAAAAAGCTTAAAGACTATGATTCAGAGAAGCCGATTTATCAGGCTTTTACGTTGAAAATATGTGAGCTAATTAAAGAATTATTGAATGCAAAGTCCATTAAAGTCAGCTCTGTTACATGTCGATTAAAAGAGAAAGAAAGTCTAAAAGGTAAAATAAAAAAACATGATAATAAATACAAAAGTTTAACCGACATTACCGATATTTCAGGTGTGAGAATCATTACCCTTTTCGAAGATGATGTTGATAAAGTAGCAAGGGTAATAAGAGATGAATTTAGCATCGATCAGGAAAATTCGGTTGATAAAAGAAAATTAATCGACCCGGATCGATTTGGCTACTTATCTCTTCATTATGTGGTGTCTCTTTCGCCAGAGAGAGCATCACTTACTGAGAATGAAAAGTATTCAGGGTTGAAATGTGAGATTCAAGTTAGGTCTATTCTACAACATGCTTGGGCAGAAATAGAACATGATCTAGGTTATAAAAGCAAAGAGGCTATTCCTAGAGACATTAGAAGAAGTTTCTCTAGGTTAGCTGGATTATTAGAAATTGCAGATTCAGAATTTGAAAGCATTAGAAATGCATTAGAGCAGCATGAAAGAACAGTAGATATAGATATAAAGAGGGAAAAATTAGATCTGTTAATTGATAAGGCATCACTTTCATCTTATATACGAAATAGCGAACTAGTTAATAGATTGGATCGTGAAATAGTTGGTGAAAGCATAAAACTTCATAGCATTTCAGAGGATTTGGTTGATAGTGAATTAAAAAGATGTAGTTATTTTGGAATTGATACAATAAAACAACTCGATATTTTATTACAGAAAAATGAAAAATTGATAATAAATTTTGCTGAAAAATGGTTATCAATTCCAGATCCATTCGACGATGACGATGGGATAGTTCATTACGGTATTTCATTATTCTATCTTGACTATATCTTAATTGCAAAAAGTAATAATATTGATCGAATTAATGAATATTTAGATGTAACAAAAATAGGAATGGATGAACAAAGATCAGAAACAGCACGCGATATTCTCAAGGTTTATCAGGAAGTTAAAAGTAGCTAATTGTTCTACCAGTCAGCTGGAGGACGCTGAAATGACGGTTAAACGCCGTTGTTTCTGCGTCCTCTTTTTTTATTTTCAGAGGAGGCGTGCCATGAACGAGAAAAAGAAGCAGTCAAAGAAACGAATAAAATGGAAGCCAGATATATCGAAGCAAGAGCTGCGCGAAATGATGGGCGAGTTTGATCAAGTGTTTGAACGTCGTCATGGCGCATATCGGAGAAAGGGGCGGTAAGATGAGCACAGCAACGGAACTTTTACCATTGCGAATGTACCGGGATCTTTGCGACGAAATAAGCTGCCTTTATTTGCGTATTGAGCAGCTAGAAATCGAGCGGAAATACTACTAGAAGATGGGAACCAAAACGGTAAAAACACCAATGCCATTGGATCGCGCCTTGGATCATATTTATAAGATTGATGATGCCCTTCGTCCGTTGTATCGAATTCTCGACGATAAAGAGTTTGTCAAAATGCGAATTGAAAAGACACTAGGTGAATCGGACAACGTGGATCATCAGGTAGCGTACTGGCGGATGAGGGGGCTGCCACTTGCTACAATCACTGAAAAACTTGGGTACAGCTGGGCTATGTGAAAAATATAAGCAGCAGGGTGAAAACAGTACGCGTTTATAATGGTGCAGTCCGTGAAAGACACAGGAACAGGAAACGAAAGATGTGACTTTAATGTGACCTCGGTGTTGATTTTTCGTGATATGCTATTACCATGGAAGGCAGGTCGGGGAGTTGAAAACAGAACTTCAATTGAGAGCCTGAATACGGCGCACCGTTGGTGCTTAAAATATTTTCAAATTCCATATAAGAAAAACTGCTTAACTCTTATATTAATATATAGAGGGACTAAAAAAGTTCCTGATAATTAATATACGGAGGGCTTTTAAATGACATCTTTTAATTTTAAAAGATTTGAGCACGAAACGCTAAATAGTGACGGTGAAAAAGTAAACTATTGGGTTAGTGATCCAATATCAGGAATCGGAGAGCCGACAATGATTCAGGTAGACTGGAGAACGGATAAAACTGGCGATTCAGTTGCTTTTGTTGGCAATGATAGAGTAGTTGTTGATGAAGAAAAAGGATATAAATATTATCTTGAATACTGATCAATGATTATGGCACTCCTTCGGGAGTGTTCTTATTTTATAAAGAAGCAGGAACATTGTCCTATTTTGTGGAATAGATTGGTATTCTGCAGAATGGGGATGGAAATATGAAAATAATTATTAAATTAAAAAGCGGAAATATGATTTCACTAAATAATCGAGAAGGTGGAACTTTTAATCCCGGATTTTCAAAATGGCTAAATGATATTCAAAGAAACCAGAATGGAACATTCATTGATGAAACTGGAAAAAAACATTTGAATAAAGACATTTACTCTATTGAAATAATTTTATAATAGTACACTTCTTCGGGAGGCTTTTATTAAAGGTGATTACAAGTGAAAAATAGTAAAAAAAATATAGGCATTTTTTTGTCATTATTTCTTCTTGTTTTATATTTTCTATTTCCGCTTCTGATGGGAAAACTTTTAAATTCTAATTTCGCTAACAAGATTTCTGGTTCAAACGATGCATGGATAGGATTTTGGGGAAGTTATATTGGTTCTGGTATTAGTACATTACTTGCTGGTGTGATCGCTTTTTATGTCGCAAATAAACAGGTATCAATACAAGCGAGAGCTGACTCAGCTAGAGAAAGAGAAATATCAGTAATAAAAATCCGTTTGGAAAAATATCAGGAGGTATACAGGCTATTAAGTGATTTTAGCAGAGCGGTTACAAAAGCTGACGCCAATCTTGTGTTTTACAGAGTCAAAAAAATTAGCTTAGAACAGTTTAGAATTAAAGATGACAATCTTCAGAATGAAATTATGGATCTTATGAGAAATATAAGATCATATGAACCATTTATTGATGGCTTAAAAGAAAATTTAGATATGATAATGAATCAATATGGGCATTTTGCAAATATTATTTATGACGGATATACATATCCAAATGATGTAAGAGAAAAATGGGAAAAGGATACATCGTATGAGCACTTTCGGGAAATCTCTGATAAATTAATTGCAGCTGTCTTAGATTTGATTAAGAAAATAAGTTGTTTAATCCAAACAGAGTTGAATAAATTGAATGACTAAAGTTGCTTAGATGGATAAAGCAACTTTTTTCTTTTGCCAAAACAAACAAGCACAACCAAGAGGTGAGGTGTTCGTGAGTGGATGATAACAAAGACAAGGCTTACCGTGATTATCAATCCGGCATGAAGTATAAAGACATTGCCGATAAATATGGTGTGTCTCTAAACACCATTAAGTCATGGAAAAAGCGTTACAAGTGGATTCGAGAAAAGGGTGCACACAAAAGGCGCACCGATTGGTAATCAGAATGCCAAGGGTCATGGACCACCGGTAGGCAATCAAAACGCAACAAAATTCGGCTTTTTCTCCAAATACCTCCCGGCTGAATCTGTTGAGATCATGCAGCAGATTGATAATGCTGATTCTTCCGATCTTTTGTGGGATCAGATCATGATTCAGTACACGGCAATCATTTGAGCACAGAAGATTATGCTCGTTAAAGATCACGACGACTTAACGAAAGAGCTTAAACGCACGAAAGAGTCCTATTCTCAAAGTGGTAGTGGTTCTGAAGAAGAATACGAGTTGCAGTTCGCTTGGGACAAACAGGCGAACTTTTTAAATGCTCAAAGCCGGGCAATGGGTGAACTGAGGTCACTCATTAAGCAGTTCTCGGCAATCGCAAATGAGGAAGAAGAGCGCACGAAGAAACTCGAACTGATGCAAGCGAACATTGACAAGATCAAATACGATATGAGCAAGGATAATCAAAATGATGGGCCGATTGAAATCACGATTACTCGAAAGGGTGATCGCTGATGGCAATAGCTCTCAAGGTTGAAAAAGAAGTCAATCCTCATTTTAAAGACTTCTTGTTTGATTGGCACAGTAAGTTCTATTTTCTAGTGGGTGGTTATGGCAGCAGTAAGAGCTACCATATCGCATTGAAACTCATTCTGAAGCTACTGACAGAAAAGCGAACGGCATTGGTAGTTCGAGAGGTTTATGATACGCATCGTGATTCAACCTATTCTTTGCTCGAAGAAATCATTACAGATATGGGATTGGATCACAAAATACGTTGCGTCACATCTCCAATGCAGATTCGTTTTCCAAACGGTTAAAGGATCATCTTCAAAGGGATGGACAAGCCGGCAAAGCTGAAATCAATCAACAATGTATCGATTGTGTGGATTGAAGAATGTTCCGAAGTGAAATATGACGGCTTCAAGGAATTGCTTGGACGGCTCAGGCATCCAACTTTGAAGCTGCATATGATCTTATCAACGAACCCGGTGTCTACGGATAATTGGTGCTATAAGCATTTCTTCATGGATGAGCAGAACGATCGGATGATTCTAAACGATGAAGATCTTTATCGTGAGAGGACGATCGTTCTTAACAACACGTATTACCATCATTCAACCACTGATGATAATCTATTCTTGCCTGAGGACTATATCAGTCAGCTGGATGAGTTGAAGGAGTATGATCCTGATCTTTACCGGATCGCGCGGCAAGGACACTTTGGCCTCAATGGTATTCGGGTGCTGCCACAATTCAAAGTGGAGAAGCATCAGCAGGTCATGGATGCTATTGAGCATATTAGGCGGCCACTCAAACGAAACGGCATGGACTTTGGTTTTGAAGAATCGTACAACGCGCTGCTCCGTATGGTCGTTGATAAGGATGAGAAGATTCTTTATATCTTTTGGGAGTATTACAAGAATCATCAAACGGACGATTATACAGCCAATGACATAATCGAATTCAAGAAAAATCGTTGGCGAATTAAAGCAGATCCGGCCGAACCGAAAACAATTAGGTATTACAATCAAAACGGTTTTATCATGGAAGGTGCGAAGAAATTTCAGGGATCGCGTAACCAGTACACCAAAAGGGTTAAGCGATTCAAACAAATTGTTTGCTCTGATCGGTGTGTGAATACGATTCACGAATTGAAGAACTTAACCTTCAAGAAGAACAAAAACGGAGAGATCATTGAGGACGAATTCAACATCGATCCTCACACGCTGTCCGCTATTTGGTATGCTCTAGATGATTACGAGGTTAGCAATCTGAAAGGCGATTCACTAATCAGTAGCAGATCGGGATGGTGAATAGAACCTAATGCCCAAAAACAATTTCATAGTTTATAATTGTCTTAAATACTGGAAGTGCTACTGATGGTAAAAGAGATTAATACAGTGATCAAGAATAAAGCAATATATTCGGATGATTCTCGTTATAGATATTTTCTCTCTCGAACATGGGATGAAGATAAGAAAAAAGCAACTGCTTTGATGCTTAATCCAAGTTATGCCGAATCAATTAAGACTGATAAAACAATTATGAACCTAATGAATTACTTAGTTGATCATGGTTACGGCTCTCTTTCAGTTGTTAATCTCTATGCTTATAGGACTACCGATCCAAGTGGATTAAGTAGCAGAGAACATTGTCAAGAATTATTGAACGACAAATATATTCTTGAAACGTGTAAAGATGGTGACATAATAATAGCTTGGACAAGAGGTAAACACATCTTACGAAAAAGAGAAATCGCGAATCTATTGAAATTTTACACTGGAAGATTGAAATGTCTCCGGGACGAGAAAGGTAAACAAAGACATCCTCGTGACATCAGTGAAGATTGGGAACTTGATAATTATAGTTTTTCAGAGATTGATACTGAATAAAAAATAAAGGACCTAGTTAGGGTCCTTTTATTTTGCACGAAAGGAGGTAATCAGATGCCAGCAATCAATTGGACACAATGGAGCCAAGGCGTGATTGAGGAGTTTCATGGGCATGTGTGGTTTTATCGAGACTTGTACGAGGGAAAACACGCCGACCTGTTTCCTCGAGCGAAGAACTTGATCGCAAAAGGCGAGATTACGGATCAAATCATGCATGGTCAGCACTATGCACAGAACGTGCAGACGCCTTACATCATTGCGAATATCTCGAAGCTGATTCCGGAAATACCGGCTATGCTCGTGTCTCGGTCGATCGGCAAAATCTCGTCCTCAATTCACTCGAGTGAGGAACAAAATGACGCTGCAAACAAAGACACCGATGAACAGCTGGAAGCACCGAAAGACGCAGCAAATAGCCAGATTGACGATCTGCAGCAGGAACTGATTGATCAGATCGAGAAGAACAGTGGCTTGCAGATGGAGCATTGGTCAAACGTTGTTCAGCAGCAAGTCGATGGTGGATTGGTCGGCGTTGTGTGGAATGATGAGCGCGGCTTGAGGATTGATACAAAACAGCGCGATGTTTACTTTCCACACGAAGATGGGTTGGGTGCTGATCTAGCTTATCAACGAAAGATCGGTGAGGACTTTTATTTGCATATCTACCGTGAGCGCGTCGAGGATGGCGGTTTGAGGGCGACGAACTTGCTCTACAAGATCGATGAACTCGGCGCAAAGGACGAGAAGAAAGCGGCTGGCGGATACGACGCAACAAGCCTAGGCAATTACTCGCAGGCAATTGCGGGTCAACTCGTGCCAATAGATGATGAGACAGCTGGAGAACTTTTGGAGATGGACGAGTTGGAGACCTTTTATCCCGGTCGCAACCGTCCATTTATTGTGTACTGGCCGAATGATAAAACGTTCATGCATCCGCTTGGTGTCTCGTGTCTTAAAGGGCAGGAAGGCAAGCAGGATGAAATCAACTGGTCTCTCACAAGAAATGCCATTGTCTATGAGCGTAACGGTAAGCCGCGCATAGCTGTTTCGAAAGAAGTTATGCAGGCGCTGCAGGACAAAGCCATGGAGCGTTATGGAGATGAGCGGAAGATCGATCATCGTGATCTAGAAATTACGACCTTTGACGATCAGGGCAAAGCTCTAGAAGTCATTCAGATCGATATCACGAAGATCGGCGATGTGCAATGGGTGAAAGATCTTATGCAGATCATGCTTGCCGAAACGCAGACCTCTGAAAAGGCAATTGATTTCTTTAAAGATGATGGAACTGGTGCACAATCAGGGATAGCAAAGTTCTATGATTTGTTCCTCTCAATCATGAAGGCAGAGCGCATCCAGGGCGAATACATTTACTTCTTGAAGCAGCTGTTCGAGAATTGCTTATGGCTTGCTAACAAAGATGATCAGAACATTGTCGTGGAAGAGCCAGAGATTGCGATTAAGGAAATGATTCCAATCACCCGTAAAGAGTTGATCGATCAGAACAATGCAGCATTCGGCGGTGCCAATAGCAAGGCTGCTCAGTCGCTTGAAACAACGGTCCGAAGAAACAACCCGGACGCTTCTGAAGAATGGATTCAGGAAGAAATGGCACGAATCGAACAGGAACAACAAAGTGATGATTCGTCCTCACTTAACAAAGGACGGTCCAATCTCAGCAACTTCATGGACAACCGGGACGAGGATGGGAAGCCGATCGAAGAGGATGAAGAATAATGTCTCCTGACAAGCTGATTGACTACTTTTCGTTTGTTGTTTCTGACATTCTGAGCCACGTGAGTTCGGCAGAAGATCTGCAGAGCGATGCAAATACTCTTGATCTCATCAACACTATTTTGAAAACACTGGACCGATTGAAAATTACGGTAGCTGATGTTATTCTTGAGCAAATTCTCAGAGAGTATTTTGGCGGAGTTGATCAGGGAACGAAGCTGCTGATTGATGCCGGTGTTGAACTTAAGAAGGCTTCTGCACTCACGAAAGATGGCAAGGTGCGGAAGTCATTCCAAACCTCAATGCACCTTGAAGCGGTGCAGAACATCGTTGAAGATACGCTAATGGACTTGAACGCGGCGATCAGAATGGCGCAGAAGAACGCGAAGGTAAGTATTGATAGAGCACTTGCTGCGGTGAAAAAGGACATCACGAATGGTTTGATCGTTGGTGATCCGCGAAAAGTTATACAGGCGCGGGTTGCCAAGTCGTTCACTGATAATGAACTGACATCATTCATCACGAGCGACAATAAGCGGTTGCCGCTGGATTTTTATTCGCAGACAGTTGTGCGAACGAAGCTACGGATTGCGAACACAACCGGATCAGTTAATCGCTACTTGGAAAATGGAGTGTCACTGGTCAAGGTCGATGAACATCAGCCAACGTGCCATGTGTGTGCGGGATATGGTGGCATGGTGTTTTGTATTGATGGTAGCGACAACCAATTTTCGGATGGGCCACTGCCACCGTATCATCCGAACTGCAGACATACTGTATTGCCATATGTTACAGATTTTCACAATGACGAAGAGATCCAGGATGAATTGAACAAATGGATAGGTTTCAACGCTGACAAGGATGTTCGCTCCGCTTCTCAGAGAAAGGCTTTGACCATGCTGAAAACAGTTGATGGGTCAGGTAGCGGATTAGATGCAGATACATTAGATGGGCATGAAACAAAACACTGCCAGAACATCAATTTTACGATACTGCTTCTCGATAATCCAAGAGAATAAGACAGATGGCATTAATAGCAAAAACATATTTTGATCCCAATTTAGCATCTCTTTATAAAAAATCGGGATCCCTCCAGATCAACCGATATCTCATTTCACCATATTAGAAGGGATTCCGATGATACCTTTTAAAGAGTTAAAAATAGATCCAAGGACTATGAAACTAGGGCCGAATGTTGATATACTAAGGGAAAATAAACCATTTATTGTTGTTGTTGGTGGCGGAAAAGCAAAAATGTATGATCCTTCCTGAAAACGGTGGACAAAATGTTGTGTGATATTTCAAGGAAAGATTAAGAGAGTGAAGTCGGAGGGACAGGGATAAGTGGTGAAAGAGAGCGTATTAATTAATGGATAGAGAAACTTTGAGTTGTCTACGGAAAAAAGTAAAAGATACCATGGATTACATGAAAAACATCGAAAAAATATATCTCAAAGGGAATAGGTTGGAAGATAAGATTGAACTTGTGAAAAAAATTTATGAGAGTCATAGCCCAGAAGAATTGGATTATTTATACAATGATCTAGTTTCTCAAAAAGAAGGAGACATCTATTTCTCAAGTGCGTACACTGGTATAGTTTTGCCAATATTCGCAATGATTATAACTGTTTTTGGGGGATTTTTCGCAGCTATGTCAGGATTTTTAAATCAATTCGGCATGAAAATGGCAGATATCTATATTAAAAAAATGAGCGGTAATAATCAATCAATTGAGAACTTTATGAGTGGAATGGGTAAAACATATACAACAATTTATTCGAAAATATCTGATAAATTGTACTTTGCAATTTTTATTATACTGCTCTTTCTTATGGGCTTTTTGTTATATTATTCATTTAAGCTGAGAAGAAAAAAAAAGTATATATCTTACTTACAAAGTGCAAAAGACTTATACAATATTAATGAGGATAAATATAAAAGTGAAACGGACTAAGTGGGACGGGGGGAGGGAGAAGTTTTGAGTAAGGACAAGAGTAATGATGGTAACAGTAGTCAAGAAGGTTATGTCGTTGCATTATCATTGTTATTTGTTGGAATGTTTCTTGTAAAAACGTCATATATCAAAATTTCGATATATTATCTATCACATATTACAGGTTATGTTTTCTTGGTTATTAGTATAATCGGAATATTAATTGAGGTTAGCGAATCAGCAAAGAAGATAACTAATAGCAAGAAAATTCTTGGCACTGATGACATTTCAGCAGCAATAGCCATAGGTGCTATATTATTAATTACATGGAAAATATTAGAAAATTTTGGAATTATACAAGATTGGGTTAAATATCTAATTAGTTTACTGTGTTTTTTACCGGTATACGGATTGCTTAGAGGATTTATTATCGCTTTTCAAAGTTTATTTAATCAAGGATCTAGATTCAATGGATTCAATTTATTGATTCAGTTAATGGGGCTTCTGCTAGCCTTTGCTACGCTCATTGTTGACATACTAAAATAATTATTTTGTTCTACCAGTCATCTGGAGGACAAAATTAACGGTTTTCTTGTCCTCTTTTTATTTGCTCAAAAGGTGGCACTTTCATGAATCGTTCTGATAAAAGTAGAACATGAACCAGTACAGAGGGGAATCGTTCCGATAAGTTGTCTAGACGGAGCATTGAAAACTTGATGGGTGCGTATCAACCGATATCTGAGCGGCATAATCGCGCCGTCTGTAGGAAGGGACGATAAAATGACAATTACAACGGAATTTCAGCCGCTTAGAAATGATCAGGACCTATGCGTGAGATTGATTGTCTTTATCTGCGGATTCATTAATTGGAAATCGAACAAAAGTATTACTGTAAAATGGATGTTCTGGCGATATCATGATTACGTAATTGTATTCATGATATTTTTTCAGATTGAGTTTTTTTCTTATCAAGCAAGAAATGATGAGGATAATCTTCTGTTTAAATGGAGATAACAATATAAGTAAATCCAAATTAAAAAAAGGATGATTAGGTGATTTACATATATAATGACTTTGGCGGGACACATACGACTGCATTAGCAGCAGCGTATCATTTGAAAAAAATATCTGCTGATCACAAATTGACAAGGGCAGAAATTTTAGCTGTGCCTTTTTTTAATAAGCTAAACAGCTCGGATATGGGTAAAATCATTTATCACGGAAT
>Ga0334901_1003596_pt1 | contig 11448 bp, 7 predicted proteins | sample GraSluR3_MG_3_FD_207216 | JGI IMG/M metagenome (GOLD analysis project Ga0334901, IMG submission 207216) | Sludge microbial communities from methane-producing bioreactor in Wageningen University, Netherlands - Granular Sludge_15_08-R3 | ecosystem: Engineered > Bioreactor > Anaerobic > Unclassified...
CGGCACGATCAAGCTGTTCGGCTCCCCCGCCGAAGAGATCCTCGTCAGCCGGCCCTACATGGTGCGGGCGGGACTGTTCGACGACGTCGACGTGGTGATCAACAACCACACCAGTTCGGGGTTTTCAACGGCCTACGGGGTCGCCGGCAGCGCCATGTATTCGGTCATCTTCACCTTTCAGGGCAAGACCGCCCACAGCGGCAGCTCGCCCTGGAGCGGGCGCAGCGCGTTGGACGCGGTCGAGATCATGAACGTCGCCACGAACTACCTTCGCGAGCACCTGCACTTCTCGGCCCGCATGCACTACGTCATCCCCGACGGCGGCGAGGCGCCCAACGTCGTACCCGATCGGGCCCGCGTCTGGTACTTTCTGCGCAACTCCGACGCGAATCTCGAGGAGATGTACGAGCGGGTCGTCAACTGCGCCAAGGGAGCCGCGCTGGCCACGGGCACGGAGCTGGCCGAGGTGCGCGTCATGGCCGCCGCCCACCAGTCGCACCACAACAAGGCGCTGGCCGAGTTGATGATGGAGAACGTCGAGCTCATCGGCATGCCCGAGTGGTCCGAGGAGGACCACGAGTTCGCCCGGGCGCTGCAGAAAGAGCTGGGACGCAAAGAGCAGGGCATGCCGACGAAGGTCGGCACGCTGGGCAAGCCGGCGACCGTGTTCACCGGCGGCGCGTCGTCCGACCACGGCGACGTGACGCTCATCGCCCCCACGGCAACGCTGCGGTTCCCCGGCATCGCCCCCGGCGCCCAGGGACATCACTGGTCGACCGTGGCCTGCGGCTTCGGGTCGACCGCATGGAAGGGAAGCAACGCCGGCGCGAAGGCCATGGCGGCCACGGCGATCGACCTGCTCACCCGCCCCGACGCGCTCGAGTCGGTCCGCCGCGAGTTCGAAGAGTACTCGGAGAAGCACCCGTACAAGTCGTTCCTCCCGCCCGACGCCGAGCCCCCGCTCGATTTCTACGACGATTTGATGAACCAGTACCGTCCGGCCATGGAAGCCTTCTACCTCGACCCGAACGCCGAACGCCCCGACTGAACGGGGCCTTGCGCGCTTTCGCCCCTTCCCGACAGGGTTCGGGCGATCCGGCAACTGGCCGAGGATTTCCGGTTTTTCGCCTCGGGCGCTGCAAAGTGCGCTGCACGCGGTGCAGCCTGAAATGGACGCCGCGGGATTGTGCCACCATGGCGAAGCGGATTCACCCGCTTGCCGGTTGACGCTGAACCAACCCACGCCAGCATTGCTGGCCTTTTACAATAAGTTACAATAGACAACATCGTCAAACATGGTTGGCGCAGTGCCGAGCCCGGATGGTCGCGGCCGTGCCGGCGGCAGGCAATCCCTCGGTCCGCCTCCCAACGTGGGGCACGTTTGCAGCGTTCCCACAACCCGAAGGCACGTTGCAGACGTGCCCCACGGGATGCGCGCACGGCGCGCGGTAGCTGCCGTCCGAGACCCTCGCGGAGACTTGTTGGCATGTCGGTCGTTTCGCCCATCGAGCCCGAGGCATCCTGGGGTCTGCCCCCCCGGACCAAGCCTCGCCGGGAGGATCTCCCCGGCGACGCGAATCTCTGCGAGTACTGCACGGCCAAGTGCTGCCGGTATTTTGCGCTGCCCATCGACGAGCCCACCTCGTGGAGAGAGTTCGAGTACCTTCGCTGGTACCTGCTGCACGATCGGGCCGCGGTTTTCGTCGAGGACGATTGCTGGTACCTGCTGGTGCACACCAAGTGCAAGCACCTGCGCGACGACCAGCGCTGCGGCATCTACGAAACCCGGCCGCAAATCTGCCGCGATTACAGCACCGACAAGTGCGAGTACGAAGACGACTGGGTTTACGACCACTACTTCGAGACGGCCGAACAGATTGCCGAGTACGCCGAAGCCGTGCTGCCGCCCCGCAAGGGACACGGCATCCGCAGCCCCAAGCCTGACCCGTTGAAGGTGTTGGCCTGAATGAACGCGAGGTCCTCGGGGCAGGCCGAGGGACCCGTCGCGACCCGTCGGCGCATGCCGGATACGCATACCACCGTTTGCCCCCGTTGCCATCGTGAGTCCATCGAAACGCATCGTTCCCCGAACGCTCAAAGGGTTCCGCGACTATCTGCCGGCGGCCATGATTCCGCGCGAGCGGCTCGTCGACACGGCCCGGCGGGTCTACCGCTCGTACGGATTCAGCCCCATCGACACGCCGGCGCTGGAGTACCTCGAGATCCTCTCGGGCAAGGGCGGCGACGAGACCGACAAGCAGCTCTACCAGTTCGAGGACCACGGAGGCCGCCGGGTCGGATTGCGGTTCGATCTGACCGTCCCCTTCGCTCGCTTCGCCGCCCAGCACATCGCCGAGGTAGGCATTCCCTTCAAGCGGTACCACGTCGCCGCGGTCTGGCGGGGCGAGAACACGCAGCGGGGCCGTTACCGCGAGTTCATGCAGTGCGACTTCGACACGATTGGCACCCGCTCGGCGGCCGCCGACGTCGAGACCGCCCTGGTGATCCACGACCTCATGCGGGCCATCGGGTTCGAGGAGTTCACGATCCGCCTCAACAACCGCATGGTGCTTGCCGGCCTGCTCGAGCGCCTCGACCTGGCCGACCGGGCCACGCCGATCCTCCGCGCCCTCGACAAGCTGGCCAAGATCGGCCCCGACGGCGTGGCCGGCGAGATGCAAGCCACGGCCGAAACGAGCGACGAGCAAGCCCGCGAGGTGCTCCGCCTGGCTTCGCTTCGCGGCACGAACGACGAGGTGCTCGGCCGGCTCGATCGGCTGGTCGCCGGCAGCGCGACGGGCGAGGCGGGCGCGACCATGCTGCGCGAGGTGCTGGCCGGAGTGAAGGCGGCCGGCGTAAGCGAAGCCCGCGTCGCCCTGGACGTCTCCATCGCCCGGGGCCTCGACTACTACACGGGCACGATCTACGAGACCTTTCTCGACGCTTTGCCCACGATCGGCAGCGTGTGTTCCGGGGGCCGCTACGACAACCTGGCCGGTCTCTACACGAGCCAGGAGCTGCCCGGCGTGGGCGCCTCGCTCGGCCTCGACCGCCTGTTGGCGGCCATGGAAGAGCTGGGCATGGTCGAGAAGGTCGCCACGCCCGCCCCGGTCTTCATTCCCTACTTTGACCCGAACCGCCTGCACGACTACTTGCGGCTCGCCTCGCAGCTTCGGGCCGCGGGGATCGGCGTCGAGGTGTATCCCGACCCGAAGAAGCTCGGGGCGCAGCTCAAGTACGCCGACCGGCGCGGCTTTCGCGTGGCCCTGATTGCCGGCGAGAGCGAGTTTGCCTCGAAGACTTGCCGGGTCAAGGATCTGCAAGAGGCCCAGCAGCGCGACGTGCCCCTCGAACCCGACGCCGCCAGCCTGATCGCCGCGTTGCGGGAGATTCTGGGGGAGTGAAGCGTTGCCGTACCCGTGGAGACGCCGACTTGCTCGCGGAGATCGTCCGGGGGCTTGGCGGCCGGCTCCCGCCATTCGCGATCGACCGCGGCAACACCGCCCCGCTCGGTGCGGCTCGACGGGCCGTTTCCGGCCCCGTGCTGTTGACCCCGCCGGGCGTCGGGTATAATGCCGCCGTACGTTACGGTCGAACGGCCTTTTGTGCCGTACCGGGTTGAACCCTCTCTGGAACCGTAAGGCCGGCAATGGGCCGGCTTGATATGGGCGCGAGTCTCCACACGAAGGGAGGAGCGATCATGGCCAAGAAAGCGCTCGAAAAGGTGAGGTTCGCCACGGCCGGGGACGTGATGCACAAGGACGTCGTGTACATCGACGGCAAGAAGACGGTAGCCGAAGCGGTCCGGCTGATGCGAGACAAGAAGGTCTCCAGCCTGATCGTGAACCGCCGCGGCGTGGAGGACGCATTCGGCATCGTCACGCGCAAGGACGTGGTCAGCAAGGTCGTCGATCCCGGCAAAGACCCTGCCAAGGTGAAGGTCTTCGAGATCATGTCGAAGCCGCTGATCACGGTCTCGCCCGGGCTGCAGTTGAAGTACTGCGCCCGGCTGTTCAACGCCTCGGGGATCCGGCGGGCCGTCGTGTTCGACGGCAAGGAGATCATCGGGATCTTGAGCAACACCGACATCTTCAACGCGATCGAGGTCTAGCCGCCGCCTTGCCGCCGGGGCGCGTCGCGAACGACCGCGCTGAAGCGCGAACTCGGACGGCCGCGCCCGAAGGGATGCCCGCATCGGCGCATGCCGGCTTGCGGTCGCGCCGGCCCTCGCCCTTCAGAAATCGACGCGCTCGCCCCCGGCCACGGTGACCAGGGCCCGAAGGATGTCGGGGCCGACCTCGATCGAGACAAACCGAACGCTCCCGTCGGCCAGCAGGATATTGAAGCCGCCGGGATGCACCTGGCCTAAACCCGAAAGCGGGTGTTCGGGATCGAACCGCCAATCGTCGGGCTGGGTCCACACCACGGCCCGATCGCCGGGCACCTCGAGCGCCATCATCGTGTTCGACAGCCCGTCGAGGACCGCGCGGAACCGGGTCCCTTCCGCTGCGTCGAACAGGGTCCCTTCGCCCACGGGAACCACGTAGCTCGTCTTGCCCGGCGCGGTGGCGCTCGCCGGGTTGCGGTACACCGCAGGCATGCGCGGGATGAGCTGCCGGTTGTGCTCGCTGTCCCACGGCTCGTCGAGCTTGAACTGCCGGTACAGATGCCCCTCGTCGAGATAGGGCAGCAGTTGCACGCGCCAGCTCAACAGCGGGCTCTTCTGCTCGTCGAACGCCGCGCGGGCCGGCAGACGCCCGTGGGCGTCGTGGTAGTTGTGCATGGCCAGGCCGATCTGCTTGAGGTTGTTCGATGACTGGGCCCTGCGGGCGGCGGCCCTTGCCGCCTGGACGGCCGGGAGCAGTAACGCGATCAGGATCCCGATCGTGGCGATCTGCATGTTCTGCTGTCCGCCGCCGGCCAGCTCGAGCCGATCGCCGTTGCGCACCGGTCGAATCGCCTCGAAGATCCGCTCGTTGACTCGCCTCATGTATTGCGCCATGGCCTGCTCGACCGGATCGTCGCCGGCGGCCTGCTCGGCCATCTCGGCCAGGAACATCTCCCGCGCCGTGGCAAGCAGTTGGCCGATCAGCGCTTCGAGCTCCTCGGCCGCGGCCTCGTCGCGGGCGTAGACGACCAGGGCCATCTCCTGGGCGTCGCTCAGCCTCGTACGCGCTTCCACCGCCGAGACCAGGTCGGGCAACTTGCGGACCCCGGCGAACTTCGGCGGCAAGGGAGCCAGCGCAAGCTGGGCCTTCGCCATGTCGCGAAGCGGATCGATCGACAACACGGCCGCGAAATCCTGAGAGGCATCGATCGCGCCGAGCAGCTTGCTTACGGGACCTTCCACCGGATCGGCCCGGTTGGCCAGCATCTTGCGCAGAAGCGGATCGTGCGCCACGATGAGCGTGTGGGCGTCGGGCATGTAAATGCTCAGGTCCATGGGACCGCTGCCCCGGCGATAAGGCTTGCCGTCGAGCTGCGCCTCGACCGTCCGCTCGGCCAGCGGCGCAAGCAGCCCCTCCGGCTTGTACGGCCTTGCCAGGCGCGCGACAACGCCGATGCCCGGCAGCCCCAATCCGGGAGGTTCGGCCACCAAGACGATCTGGTCGACGTCGAGCGGATCGATGCCCAGTTCCTTCTTGCCGGCGGCCGACATAACCTCGATCGGCAACAACTCCATGCCCGGGGCCGTCAGCACGCGCCGAGGATAGGCCACCGCCGCAAGCGCCGCCCCGGGCGTCACGTACCCCACGGCGCCGGCGCCCTGAGGCCCGGCCGGAGCGGCCCCGTTGGCCTGGGCCACAAACACGACCGAGGGCGACGCAACCAGCGCGCCCGCGAGCACCCAGGTAACCACAACTCGATGAACCACCGTCATGACTTGCCTCCTCATGCACCGCGGGAAACGCAACAGGGGAAAAGAGCCCACTCCCTACGGGGAATCGTAGCCGGTTGGCCCCGATCGGGGCAAGGGGCACCCGAATCGACGGGTGCGGGGGTTTTCTTTACGGTTGGTCACCAGAGACTATAATTGCTATAAGTGCCGTGCGTTTCTTGCATTACGCTGTTCGATGCCGCCACGGGAAGGGCCCGCTGTGCCGGACCGCACTTCCATACCACTCGACGCCGCGGGCCCGGCCGAAGGACCGGTTCACGCGGGCAGCCCCGGCGGTGCTCAGGAGGAGGTTCGAACAGGGCCATTCGGCCCCGAGGCGACCGACGGCGACCGCGGCGCTGACGAGCGATTTCCCCAGGCCCCCTCGCCCGACCCAGCGGGGGCAGGGCCACCGTTTCCTCCCATCGCAGCCCCTCCCAAGCCCGGGGAACCCGTGCCATCGGTGCCACCGGCGCTGGACGAGCCGGCTTCCGGCGACCGGCGCCGGTGGTGGACGATCCTGTTCGGCCGCGCGACGTCGAGCTGCCTGGTAAGTTGCGTTTTCCACACCTCGCTGCTCCTGATCCTGGCGCTGGCGATGCTGGCCCGGGAGCCCGGCGCACCCGGAACGAGCCTGATTGCGACGATCGGCGCGCGTGAAGCGTTGGAAGGTCCGGTCGATCCGTCGCATTTCGCGGCCGAGCGGTCGCCGTGGCAAGGCGCGTCGACCGACGTCGTGCTCGTTGCGCCCGACGAACTCCCCGACGTGGACCTCCCGCCCGAACCGTCGCTCGGGTCGTCGGGTGGTGGCGAGCCGGGGCTGCTGCCGCCCGAGGTCGTTCGCCGAGCCGCCTTACCCAGCGGCGGGGGACTCGAGGGGCGCCGCCCCTCGGCCCGGGCCCGCCTCGCCGACGAGGGCGGTGCAACGCGACAGAGCGAGGACGCGGTCGAGCGGGGGCTCCGCTGGCTGGCGGCCTTCCAACGGGAAGATGGGAGCTGGTGCTTCGACCACAACAAGGGGCGCACCAGCGGGTTTGCCGCCAATCCCGGCACCGAGCCCTCGACCACGGCAGCGACGGGCATCGCCCTGGCGGCCTTTCTCGGGGCGGGATACACGCATGTCGAAGGCCCCTATCAAGAGACGGTCCGCCGCGGCCTCTATTATCTGCGGAACAAGGCCCTGACCGACCCGCACGGCATCGATCTGCGCGAAGGCACCATGTACGCCCAGGGATTGTGCGCGATCACCCTTTGCGAGGCTTATGCCATGACGGGCGATCCGGGGTTGAAGGCGATCGCCCAGGGCACCCTCGACTTCATCGACTACGCCCAGGACAAGGCCGGCGGCGGCTGGCGCTACGTGCCCGGCCAGCCCGGCGACACCACGGTCACCGGGTGGAAGTTGATGGCGATCAAGAGCGGCCAGTTGGCCCGGCTCGAAACGCCCTCGCCGAGCGTCGCGATGGTGGCGAGCTTTCTCGACAGCGTGGCCGGCGACGACGGGGCCCTTTACGGATACCGCGTGGCCGAGCCCCAGCCGCGCCGCGCGACCACGGCGATCGGGCTGCTGTGCCGGATGTACACCGGCTGGGACCGCACCCGGCCGGGGCTTCAGAAAGGGGTCGCGTACCTCGACAAGTGGGGCCCCTCCGACGACGACATGTACTACAACTACTACGCCACCCAGGTCTTGCGCCACTGGGGCGGCAAGCCCTGGCAGCGATGGAACCCCAAGATGCGCGACCACCTGGTTCGCACGCAGGCGTCCGAAGGGTTCGAGTCGGGAAGCTGGTACTTCACCGGCGGGCGCGGCGATGTGGGCGGACGCCTGTACAACACGGCCATGGCGGTCATGATCCTCGAGGTCTACTACCGCTACATGCCACTCTATCAGCAGCGGGCTTTCGAGCCGTAGCCGGGTGGAACTACTCCCCCCGCGTCGCCGCGCTCCCCGCCCCGCGAATCCCGCAAGTCGACGGGCACCTCCCGGATGACTCAGCCGACCGACGTCGTCCGCTCCTGGAGCGCGGCGATACCCCCCATCAGAGGTCATTACGGCCCACCCATCCGTCGCCATCTTCATCTTCGCCGAACCCCCAGTTTTGCCCGAATCCCCCTGTTGACAGGTTTTCATCCGCTGCTATTTTGAGGATTACACGCAGTGTGCATGGATTTCGCTATCTGCGCGTTTTGGGCAGATAATGTGGCGAAGGCATCCTTTGCCGGGCGACGGCGCCGGACCGGCCACGATCCCACCCTTGATGACGAAAGACCACGTTATCGGCTTGGCAACGATGCGTTCGGGCAACGTGCCGCGTTTGCCGCGGTGGCGGGCGTGCCAGGTCTCTCGCCGCAACTTGCTTGGGTTTCTCGTGTTACGTGCAGCACCCCAATCCTCGGCGGATTTGGCACCCGGGGTGCGTTTGAGCCGGGTGATCTGATCCGCGATTTGGCCCACCTTGTTGTCCCTTGCATATCGAGGATTGCACCTTGCCGAAAGCCACGAAATCCACTCGCAAGACAGAAGCATCCCGTCCCAAGGACTGTCACAAGGCCAACGGCAGTGTGGTCCGAGACGCGCCGGCCGGCACGAACGGGAAGCCAAGGGCCGGTCAAGGCGGCACGGAGCCCGATCCTTTCGAACTGGACGATTCGCCCGCCATGTCCGACGACGATCCCGACCACGACGGGATCGACGAATTCGGCGTGCCGCTGACGGGCACCGACGACCACATCGACGATCCGGTCCGCATCTATCTGATGCAGATGGGTGAAATTCCCCTTTTGACCCGCAAGGAGGAGATCGCCGCCGCCAAGCGGATCGAACGATCGCGCCGCCGGTTCCGCCATACCGTGCTGGCCACCGATTACGCGCTGCAGGCGGCCGTCTCCTTGTTGGAGAAGATCCGCGACGGCCGCTTGCGCCTCGACCGGACCGTCGAGGTCTCGGTCACCAACGTGCGCGAGAAACGGCACATCATGGGTCTCTTGCCGCCGAACCTCAAGACCCTCCGCCACTTGCTCGAGCAGAACCGGGCCGATTTCCGCACGGCCATCAGCAAGACCCGAACGCGGCGCGAGCGCCGACAGGCGTGGCGGCGCCTGACGTGCCGGCGCAACAAGGCGGTCCGCCTGATCGAGGAGATCGGCCTGCGGACCCAGCGGCTGCAGCCCCCCTTGGACAATCTGCGCGAGATTTCCCGCCGGATGGATCTCCTGTCGCAGGAGCTGGCCGCCATTCGGCGCCGACGCTCCGAGGCCCCGCGCGTGGCCGAACTCCGCGCCGAGCTTCGCTACCTCATGCGGGTCACGCTCGAGAGCCCTTCCACGCTGCGCTGGCGGATCGCCACGATCGCCGCGCTTCAGACCGAGTACGACGCGGCCAAGCGGAGCCTCTCGGCCGGGAACCTTCGCCTGGTCGTCTCGATCGCCAAGCGCTATCGCAACCGGGGCTTGAGCTTCCTCGACCTGATCCAGGAGGGGAATACCGGCCTGATGCGGGCGGTCGACAAGTTCGAATACGCCCGGGGATACAAGTTCTCGACCTACGCCACCTGGTGGATCCGCCAGGCCATTACCCGAGCCATCGCCGACCAGAGTCGCACGATCCGCGTGCCCGTCCACATGATCGAGACGATGAGTCGCGTCCGCACCGTCGCTCGCGAACTCGTGCAAGAGAACGGCTGCGAGCCGAGCGTCGAAGAGACCGCCCGGGCCGCCGGCCTGTCGATCGACGAGACCAGTTGCGTGTTGCAGATGAGCCGCCAGCCGCTCTCCCTCGACCAGCCGGTGGGCGACCACGACGACAGCTATTTCGGCGAGTTCCTCCAGGATTACCGCGAGGACGATCCCCTCTACGAGATGAACCAGGACCTGCTCAAGAACCGCATCGCCGACGTGCTGGCCGCCCTGAACTACCGCGAGCGCGAGATCATCCGCCTGCGCTACGGCCTGGCCGACGGCTACACCTACACGCTCGAAGAGGTGGGCAAGATCTTCTCGGTCACGCGAGAGCGGGTCCGCCAGATCGAGGCCAAGGCGGTCCGCAAGCTCCAGCACCCGATCCGCTCGCGCAAGCTCTCGGGCTTTCTCGAACGCCAGTTCGGCCGGCCCCCGCAGCCGATCAGCGGCGGCACCCTGACCTGATTGGCGAATACTTGCCCGCCTGCCCTTGCTTGCAGGCGCCGGCACGACGGCGCATCATCGAATGAGTGGCGGGGGGCCGCCGGAAAGTGCGTCGACCGCATCGAGCGGGATCGAAGGGCCGCCGCTCGCCTGCGCGCGCCATTCTCGACAACGCTCTCTTCCAGCGAAGCCATGGAGTGCCTGTGAACCGGCGGATACGCTTAGTACGGCTCATCTGGCGGAAGCGTAGGTCCCGAGGCCCGCACGGGAGTACCGGTGCCGGGTGGCCCTGGGCGGTTGCCCGCCCAGGGCTCCCACAGACCCGTACGTGCACACATTAGAGCATACGGTTCCTCGAATCATGGTTTCGCTGCGCGTTGAGACGTCACGCACCCGCTTCTGGAGGAACTTTGCGTTCCGCCAGTTCGGCTATCCGTCGCTGTTTCGTGGATACTCGACTCGAATTTCCAGGCATTCGTGGTATTTCCCAACAACGGTTCCATGGTTCGGCGTCCCGCTTTCCTCCACGGGGTCCTCGCCGGTCGCTCGTTCCCCCGCTTCTTCGGTACTATCAGGACGCTACGATTCCCTGCCGTCCGTCCCGCCGCACTTCGTTGCCTTCGTTTGGTGGTACCACGGGAGCACTCGTTCGTTTCGCTCCCGACGCCACCGAGTGCTGCGGCGCACGGGCCTGGAGTTGGTCACCCGGTACCTCCGGCCGGGGGGCTCTTCCGTGGAGACGACAGGGCCTCCCAAGTTCCTGGGGAACCTCAATCTCCGTTTGCCCATGCTCTCAGACCCCGGCCGGCCGGACGCCCCTGACCAGGGACGGAGCGTCCGCGTGGTCCCCGCTAGAGACACGACGAAGACGCCGACGAGAAACAGACTTTCGGGGCTCAATCGCATGGCTTTCGGGCTCGCTGTCTACGTATCACGTGACGGTTACCCGCCTAACCGCGCAAGACTCGCTTCCAGGTGCTGGTCAGGCTCTCCTGGACGGGCTTCCCACCCGCAAGGTTCCACTGAAAGGTTTCAAACTCGCGTCATGCTCGTTATCCCCCTTTCCCAAGCTTGCTTGGCACAAGCCTCTTCTCTGTTCACGGCTGCGCCGAAGCACTTACTCTGTCAGGGGTTGCGACTGCATCGGCAATAGAGAAGAGGCACCGGTACTCCGTCCTGTGCAACCACCTACGCGAACTCCGGATGAACCCATATCGCCCCCGCGCGAATTACGGAAGAGCTTTCCAAACGAGGCGCAGCAGGCACGATGATCCGCATCAAGCCCCACCATTTCGTCGACGTTCTCCGCTCTTTGGGACGCGGCCGGACCGCTTTCGAGCCGCACCCGTACGGCCATGCGATGCACGCGGTCGCGCGCGAGCTCGTCGAAAACCGCGATTCGGTTCTCGCAATCGAGCTGGGCGCCGACGATGTGTGCCTCCCCT
>Ga0334901_1003599_pt1 | contig 11438 bp, 12 predicted proteins | sample GraSluR3_MG_3_FD_207216 | JGI IMG/M metagenome (GOLD analysis project Ga0334901, IMG submission 207216) | Sludge microbial communities from methane-producing bioreactor in Wageningen University, Netherlands - Granular Sludge_15_08-R3 | ecosystem: Engineered > Bioreactor > Anaerobic >...
AGATCTACAACGTCGTTGATCCAGATTATCTGACGTGCTGCCAGAAACCCCCTCAGCGAAGTTATCTTATACGCCGATAAAATGACTGAAAGTATGGTGAAATCTCTTCGAGAGACTTATCGTCGTCGCAAAATCCAAGACGAGCACAACCAAAAACATGGAATCACTCCACAAAAAGCTACATCAAATGTCAAAGAACTCGAATCCGTAAAAACCGACGAAGATCTCACCCAAACATTTTCTGCCGATATGTTCAAAAAGAAAAAACTCAAACGTATGACAAAAAAAGAAAAAGAAATAATCCTCAAAGACCTTAAATCCCAACTAGACGAAGCAATCAAAGCTCGAGAATTCGAAAAAGCTGCCGTGATAAGAGACCAGATTAAAGAAATTGATGAAGGGTAGGTGATTTATCCTTGCTATTTATTTTTTGTTGTATCCAAGTTTTTCTTGATTATTAGCTTTGTCTCTCAATGTCTTTTGCTTTTCAGTTAAACGATTATTTTCAATCAAAACAGATTTTCCTATTTTATTTTCCAGATCTTCTCTAGTATTTTTTGCTATATCTGCTCATTTAATAAGAGCGTCTTGGACTTCATTAAATCATTTTGCATTTTTACTTTTGGCTATTTCTTTTCCTGCTTCTTCAGAAAGTCAGGTAAGTAATAATTCTGTCATCGTCATATGATCTCTGAGATTATCGGATTTTACAAGTCATTTGAGTTGCTTATATTCTTTTGCAGATTTACCTGATCGTGTATAAGAAATATTTGTCAGTAACGCATATTCCAAACCATCTTTGATTCATCTTGCTTTGAGTTCATCGGTATAATCATGTCTGATATCTATAGTTTGAAGTCTTTGTTTAATTTCTTTATCATTCATTCATCTGCTTTTGTAGACTGCAATAGCTCTATTTCTAGCTCTTTGCATCCCAAGTTCTGGATCATTGGCTTCTTCTACTTTTTCATTTCCTAATTGGGCAAGTCGTTGTTTCAATGGTTCCGCATTAGGTGATGGTATAGACTGAATTATACGAAGTACAGTTTTGGTATTTGCGGCATCTGAGTTATATTTTTTTCCATCAGAAGACATGAATTTCAGTTGGTGACAATTTGTCACCATCTCACTTCATTCCTCTTTTAATCTCTGTTTTAGTTTGTTTCGATATTTCCTTCCATCGCTACTTTGTGACAAAACGCTTACAATATCAACGACACTAAACCATCGTTCATCATTGTATCGTTCCCTTCTAATATTCTGATTTTCAAACATAGCTATTGTTGTTTGCGGCATTATCTTATCATCTTTTTGTTGAATCATTATCTTGCAAAAATAAATAAAACCCCTATTTGTGTATTATATACGAGATTATAAAAATTTTAATCATCATATCAAGATAATTTTTGACAAAAACGATTTGCTATAGATTAGATACAGAGATCAGATTGAAGAAATTAATGAAGGATAGGGGAAATTTAAGCAGGGCTTTTTAATTTCCAGCCATCAATATTAAAACCACCCATTTTATCAAGAATGTGCCTTGTTAATTTTTGGTATTCTTTCATCATTTTTGATTTATCTTTTGGAGTAATTATTGAAATTATTTTTTTAGAAAATTCTTGATCTGGAAAATTTTTTACGAGATATTTTTTCCTATCATTTTCATTTACAAGGAAACGTCTTAATTTATGTATTGGTATACTATCAAATTGTAAAAACTTTGCATAATTTTCAAATATTTGATTCAAGAAATTATAGAAAACAAAATGAAATTCATCGGATTTTGAATCAAAAACTTCTTCTAAATTATCACACATATCCCAAATATGATATTTTGCTATTTCAATTTGGATCTTGTTTTGCTTTGGATTTTTCTTTTTCAAATATTTTTTTGAATACTGAACAAGTTTTTTTAATTCTCCTGTTTTATCAAAAAGTATTTTACCAGTGCAAAACATATGAGCATTTATCTTTCTTCTTGATTTCAGATCTTCTTCCAAGTATTGATGGTGTCTTTTTGTTGGGTTTGCAAAATATTCGATCAGAATTCAATCAATAATTTCGTTACCTCTTTCTCTCCAAGAAGTTTTCGCATCCAGAAGGATATGAATATCTATATCCGAATGTTTACTGGGATTTCAAGTAATATAACTACCACAAACAATAGCTCCTATTACTTCTTTTTTATTTTTTCGTTTAACAAGAAATTTTTCCAAGGCAATTTCCCACTTTTGTTTTTTCATAGGAATATATTAGTTATAAAACTTGTTACCCCAACAAACATTTTCCCTTTTTCCTCAACCACCACTTTGACTGCCTAGTCAAAAATTTCGAGTCATCTTTATTTTCCAATAATTCTTTTACAGTTTCTTCCAAGAAAATCGTATTTTGGCTTCCTTTAAAAACCAAGAGAGGAGCATTGTCTTCGAATTCTTTGTTTGCAAGCATTTTTTTCAGGATAGATGAAGTCTCCAAGCAGTTTGAAAATCTATACATTTTGCTTGGTTCATATCAGATTTTGTTGAGTTCGTCAGCCATCACGGAAGTCATCTGTTCTCCAAGCAAGAAAATACGATCTGCGACTTGACTCACGTATGCAGCCAACAATCTATGCTCGCGTTCTGTAAAATCTCCAAGTTCTCTCATATCTCCAAGTACCAACCACAATGGATGTTCTTTGTAAAGCTCTTGTTTGAGTGACCAAACAGTAGAAATTATGCTTTTCATACTTAGTGGCGATGCGTTATATGTTGAGTCAAAAATAACTGTGTTATTTATACCAGGAAACACAGAAAATCTCCCTGGTTGTAAGGTATAATCCAACGAAAGTTTGTTTTTAAAATCTTTTTTATGGTGACTTTCTTTTCATCCAAAAAAGTTTTTGCTCGCTTTGTATCTGACGATATCAGCAATAGCAATCGCCACGCCAATATAACCATAATTTGATTTTCCAAAAAGATTGGTTGTTATCGTATGTTTTTTTTCTTTTATATATAAATTAAATTCTGAATTTGGAATTTCGTTCGTTTTTGTAAATACAATATCGTCGAAAGAAATATCAGATTTTGTTGTATGACTTTCGGTTTGATAGGTGAAATGATCTATTTTTATTTGTTTTGCTAATTGCATAGCATATTGGTCATTGAAATTGAGAAAAGCTATTTCTTTTGTTTTTTGAATCATTTTTATTTCTTCACGTGCGATAGATGCAGGATCTCCAAATTGTTCACTATGGACCGCATCGATAGCAGTGAAAATTCAGATATCTGGTTTGGCTATACTTACGAGAAACTCCATTTCTTTTGGACGATCGATTCCATATTCCAAGACAATAATATCGTATGGTTTCTTGCCAAACAAAAGTTTCCAAGAAATTTTGATCAATACCCAAACAAAGATAATTGGGTTTGGAGACCAAGACTCAATTTCAAAAATACTGAGCGACAAACCAAGTTCTCCGTTGAAATTTTTGCTAGATGTCGAGATTTTGAGGGTGGGGAAAAAATGCTGCAAAGTCTGAGCGACAATCATCCTACACGACGTTTTCCCCACACTTCAATTGATACCTATAATATATGGATTATGCTTTCTGAGATAGCGACGAGCTATCGCTCCAAGCAATTGATAATAGAGAAAAAGGATTTTTTGTTTCATAGATTAGATTGGTTAGAGTTTTATAAACTTTATTATTCTGTAATTCGAGCAATAAAAAGAACAAACAAAAGAAGGAAATTATCACCAAATCAACATCATCTGTAGACAAAAAGCAGCGATACAATTCTAACTAGACTATAATCCTAAACAAGATATTGTCTTGATGATGGATGAATTTTTTTTGTTTTTTATTGCGAGATGTTTTTTTTATTTTCTTGATTACATTTATTTACACAATAGAAAAACTATATTTTAAAAATCTTTTTCAAAAAGCAAGGTAATAATAGCTGCGATTGGTACAGCAAGAAGAACTCCAACCAATCCCATAATTATTCATCCCAAAATCATTGAAATAAATATCACTACTGTATTCATTCAGAGAGTTTTACTCATAAGTATTGGAATTAGTACACTATTTTCTACCATATTGATTATACTAGCAATACCAGCTACTATCAATCATCACCAAATTCCAAAGCCTGTTAATCAAGCAATAACTGCTGGAATACTTCCCACAATTGGTCAAACGTATGGTACAATATCCAATAATCATAAAATCAAAGCTAATGATAATTTATTTGGAATACTCATACCAAATAGTTCCAAAATCCAAAGAGAAACATATAGGGTTGTAGCCATAAATAAAGAAAGCAATAATCTTGATTTTAGCCAGATTCCAAGTTGTTTATATATTTTTTCAAGTTTTATATAGATATATTTGTATTTTTTTTCACCACCAAGACTAGATATAAATTTCATTACAGATATTTTTTCTACAGAGAATAGAACAGAGAGTGTGATTACAATAAGAGCTTTACTCAAGAATGTTGCAAATCCTGTAACAAATGTTACTGCAAAGTTTCCGAGTGTTTGAGCGTAATTTGTCCACATTCTAGCTATTTGACTAATACTTGCTTGGATTTTTGTTTGTAAATCAGCAACTAAGGTTGGATCAGAGAAGTCATGAAAAATTTCTTTTTGTATATAACTAGATAATAATCAGCTCGATCTCAGTATTTCAACTAATCATTCATTTTGCAACCTGATATTGAAAGAATTAATCTTTATCAAAAGAATATTTATAATTTCTGTTATTTGATTTAAGACAAAAGGAAAAATCAAAACAATACCAGAAAGCAGAAAAATTATCAATAATAAATAAGCTATAGAAATGGATATTCATCTTGATATTTTTAGGCGTTGAAACATATCAATAACAGCTTCCATTGCTATAGAAACTATATATGCTGTTAGGATAAGATATAATACATCAAGAGATTTAAACAAAATAAATCCCAAAAAAACCATAAGCATTCCAACAAACCAAAATTTGATAAAATGTCTGTTGGTAATCATCATTTCCTTTTTTGTCTTTTTTTCTTCTTCTTGAAATTCTTGGATTTGTTTTTCTAATTTTTTTATTTCATCAAGTTGTTTCTTGTCAGCAGGGGAAAGCTTGCTTAAGAACTTTTTTCAGTGATTGAAGATGTTGCCGAATAGTTTCATAAATGCCTAGATAAAGCGATAAAACTTTGAGTAAAATGATTTTGTATACCAAGGATGATATCTTTCTTGTTTTTGTTTTCAAATTCTTTTTGTAAAATAGGTATTTTATTTTTATTTAGTGTAATAAATATTTTTTGTTCTTTTGTAAAAAGTCATTGTTTTACCAATATTTCTGCTTGTTTAATTACAGCTCTTTTTATTAAATTTCTTTCTGTGGCGTGCTTATTATATTTAATTGAAACATGAAATGAAATCTGATTATATTGGCGATTTGGGTATTGTTGAATATAAAAGAACCCAAAAAATCAATTTGAAAAATATTTTCTTTTTTTTGTGAGAAAGAGTACATCTTTTGTTTTTAGTCTTTTGTATTTAGGGAACATTTATTGGTTACAAAGTTAAATAGTTTTATAGATGTTATATGATTTTTGTTTTACTACATGAGACCAGAATCGTTTATTTTGTCTAATCTTTCTTTTGTAAATTTACTATCTTTTTGTTCAAAAATTGTCTGTTTATCGTCATTTCATTTGGCTCTTTTTACAGCAACTTTTAATGAATCTATTTTGTCATAGTTTGCTTGAAATTTTCTGTTTGTATCGAAGAAAAAATTTCTTATCAGTTTTGATATAAACGCAATAAGTCCAAGTTCTGACATTTTAAAAAAAGCAATAAATACAAAAATCAAAAGAGCTAAAACAGCAAATAAAGCTCAAATTGCTTTTGCACCAGCTTTTGAAAAATTGTTGAATATAGCAGTAGCTGCCGCAACGCCAATACCCACCACAAAAAGTTGAACAATAGATAAATTTATAGGCCCTATAGAAAAGGTCATACCAGCCAACATTCATTTTTGTATATTTTTTGGGAAAACAACTTTCATTTTTTTACAAACGATAAACTATAAATTGCAGGTTAAATTGTACTGTTATTTGCAAAAAATACAAATTTTCCAATAACCATTTTGTTTAAAAAATTATATAATATTGACTATACTGATTTTTTTTTACATTGGTACTTGAATATATTCGCTGGGGTTGACAATTCCAGGGGAATGTGTAAATTCTTTGAATTAGTTTTAAATTTTTAATGCTAAGTGTTAAATTATTTAAAATCTAACATTTAAAACCTAACATTAAGTAAGTTTATGGAAAAAGTGATTATCATAGGATCAGGTCCTGCAGGACACACAGCTGCAATTTATGCGGCGAGGGCGAATATGGAGCCACTGATGTTCGAAGGCTTTATGGCAGGAGGTATCGCCGCCGGAGGACAGCTTACTACCACTACTGTTATCGAGAATTTTCCAGGATTCCCTACGGGAATAGACGGAAATGAACTAATGACAAATATGAGACAACAATCAATAAATTCTGGTACGAGAATAGAAACTATAACTGTCGACAAAGTTGATCTGAATAATTCTCCTTTCAAAGTAGAGGCGGGATGAAAAATATACGAAACTAAGTCGCTAATTATAGCAACTTGAGCTATTGCTCAACGTATGTGAATTCCAGGTGAAGACCAATATTGGCAAAAAGGAATCTCAGCATGCGCGGTATGCGACGGCGCCTTGCCAATATATCGCAACAAGCCCGTTATCGTTGTTTGATGAGGTGACTCGGCAATCGAAGAAGCAAATCATCTTACTCACTTTGCATCAAAAGTTATAATGCTTGTCAGAAGAGATGTTTTTAGAGCTTCGCAAGCGATGCAAAAAAGAGCATTAGAAAATCCCAAAATAGAAATTATGTGGAACACCGAAGCCCTTGAAGCCGTAGGAGAAAATCTGCTTACGGGAGTCAAGGTAAAAAACAATAAAACCAATCAAGAATCATTGATTGAAGCAGCATGACTATTTTATGCAATCGGTCACAAACCCAATACTATATTCTTAGAAGGACAAGTTGCTACAGATGATATGGGATATATCGTTACCACGCCAGGGACCACGCAAACCTCTGTGCCCGGAGTCTTCGCCGCAGGAGACGTGCAAGACAAAAAATATCGCCAAGCAATAACCTCTGCAGGTACAGGATGCATGGCAGCTTTGGAAGCTGAAAAACGAGTATCAGAATATAAGTTATAGTCATTGCGAGCGTTAGCGTGGCAATCCAAACTTATATTCAGCTGGATTACTTCACTGTCATTCGTAATGACATAGAAAAAGTCTTTTAATCTTTAATTATTATAAAAATGAGCGTACTTCATATCGAAAACACAGAACAATTCAAGAAAGAAATTTTAGAATCTGATAAATTATCAGTAATTGATTTTCGAGCAGAGTGGTGTGGGCCATGTAGAATGTTGGGACCAGTTATGGAAGAACTTGCTACAGATAATGCAGACAAAAATGTTCAAATCGTAAAAATCAACGTAGATGAAAATTCAGAAATAGCATGATCATTTGGTGTTTCTTCTATCCCAGCTGTTTTCTTTGTAAAAGGAGGACAAGTAGTTGATGCAATGGTAGGTGCTATGCCAAAAAATATGTTCCAAGAAAAAATCGATCAACACGCAGGTGCCGCAGAACAAAAAGCTGCAGCTTAATCAAAAAATATAAAGAATAAACGTTGCCTAGTGCAGCGTTTTTTTGTAAAAAAAAGGCGACACTGATTTTCAGCATCGCCTTCATTTTAATCATTGAGATCTTGCATTTTCTTGACAACCATAACCGAAACTTCGTTTTCTGTATGCGCCAAGATAAATTTTCTCATACTTACCATTAAATAAAAACCTAAATGATCATCTTCTAGAGCATACCCAAAGAGATGTTCATCGTTTTGAGCAACAAAATAGTCTTTCTGCCCAAATTGAATTTTATATCCATTATTTTTTATAGCATCTTCTTCGAAGCGCTCAAACAAGTACCGATGAGTTGTTTCCAAAATTAGTATTTCTTTTTCAAAGGGCAATTCTTGAATCATAACTTCAAGTGCACAATCCTTCTTTTCTACTTCTTTCCAGTTTTTACAGGAAGAAAAGATAATGAAAGACAAAAAAATAGTGGTTGTTATAAAAATAATTCTTTTCATAGAGATCTCCGTTTTTTAGTTTATATTTTGTTTATTATAAATATTAGAAGTGGTATGTCAATAAAGAATATGGTTGTATTGATTTTATATGAACAATGTTTAAAATAAAAGTAATAGTTTTACTATTAAATTATAATAATGAATAATTATTCTGATTTTCAACAGCGAATTCTAAAAAAACATAGTGAAGATAATGATTTAAATTTGGATTTAAATTTAACAGAAACTCAAAAAAGAAATTTATTATTGTCTTTGGGTTGAGAAGAAATGATCAAGAAATTAGATTCTTTTAATCGAAACGCAAAATCTATCAAATATCTTTGTCAGGCGAAACTCCAAACATTATTTTTATTAGAAAAACAAGCTAAAAATTCTGTAGAAAAGATAGATAACTCTGATTATAAAAAACATTATTCTATACATAAAGATAGTTATATAAATATGTTGTCTTTTGGAGAACAAGCTTGAGATGTTTTGATATCAAAACATGTTTTTGATCATGTAAATTCAAATATATCAAAATATAAATCATGATTACTTGCAGAAAAAATGAAACATGCTCGATGATTGTCTCCAAGCTTTTCGGCTAAAAATCGACAAAAGCAAAGCTATATAAACAAAAAATATCTTTCTTTGGATCCAGAAAAAATAGAGTCTTCTATTGTTAATTTTTTGAAAACAGGAGAACTTCAAAAAAAGAAATATACGCCAGCAGAAGAGTTGGCACTTAAACAACGATTTTTGGATAATCATAATAATTGTAAAGAAATTCTTTTTTGATATGAAGCATTGGTTATACCAAAAAATGAATGATACTCTGAAGAAATCACAGAAAGAATAGTAAAACTAAAAAAAGAAGATAAATCTGTATGATATCTTGTTTCAGAAAATATACCAATAAGGTTTACAGAAGATCATCTTAGAAAATATAGAGGAAATGAATTTTCTTTTGAAATTTTTGATAAAAAGGAAAGTTTGATAGCTTATCTGAAAAATCAATTATTTTTTATAAGTAAACAAAGAGAAAGGTTTCAAGAAGCTATTACGTATTTTACTGTTTATGATAACAAAGCAGAAAACAAACAAAACATAGAAAATGCGTATCTTTGATTTAGTACTCATGGTACATTTACAGATCAATTTATAACAGAAAAACTAGAACAATTGCTTTCTGGTGAAAAAAGGGGGCGTAATGAAATAATTAAATCAATTATCGAACAAGCAAAAAAATGAATCAAAGAGAGTCAGATTAAAGAGAAAATTATGTGGGAACATTATAATGCTGTTGTTTATAATGATTTATTCTAGAAATTCTTCAAAAATTTCTCTTTCTTTGCATTTAGCTTTTTTTTCTTCACCACAATCACAGCAAATAATATTCAGTAATTCTTTTTTGCACTCGAATTTAAAGTGAATTATGTGACGTCAAACATCAATAATTCAAAGTTCTTTATTTAGACGCAATCATTTTTCGCAAGCGATTTCATCATCGAAACTCATGGCTGATGAGAAAATGATAAACTATATATTTGTATGTATAGTTAAATAAACAATAATTTCAAACTCAAAGATTCTTTTTCAAAATTTGACAAAAAAAGAAAGTCTGAATACAATAAATTATATCAGATTTATTTTTGTTATACAATATGAGAAAAGCAAAACTAAAAAATATAGGACAAATGCCATGAAGTATTATTTATACAGGAAATAATCCAACCCAAACTTCGATTATCAATATGATGGATTATAGAGAGGACGAAGTAAAGCAAACACAAGTTCTGGATATCAAAGAATGTGAAGAACATTTGAGGCATTGAGTAAAATGGATAGACTTTATTGGTGTTGATCAAACAAGCGATTTGGAATCTTTTGGAAAGCTTTTTGAGTTGCATCCGTTAACTTTGGAAGATATTGCCAATGTTCATCAACGTCCAAAAATGGAGGATATGGATGATTATCTTTTCCTTGTGTTGAAAATGTTCGATTTTGACCATGAAGAACAAAAAATCAAAGAAGAACAGATTAGTTTGATTCTTGGTGAAAGATATGTTATTACATTTCAAGAAAATGAATGAAGCGATGATTTTTCCAATGTCAAAGAACGTATTCTCAAAGGAAAGGGAAAAATTAGAAAAATGAAATCTGATTATTTGATGTATTCTATTTTGGATTCGATTGTAGATCAATATTTTGTGGTACTCGAACACATCGAAGAAAAAATAGAGGTTTTGCAAGATGAGCTGATGACCAATCCAACAACTGCAACCTTACCAAAAATCCAAAACCTCAAACAAGAATTAATTTGACTTCGCAAATCTATTTGGCCAGTAAGAGAAATAATCAATTCTCTTCAAAAAACAGATTCTGATTTAATTCACGACGAACTTCATACATATCTCAGAGATGTTTATGATCATACTATTCAAATTATTGATACTATAGAAACATTTAGAGATATTATCGCAGGATCGCTGGATATCTATCTTTCGAGTATTAGTAATAGAATGAACGAGATTATGAAAGTTCTTACTATTATAGGTACGATTTTTATTCCACTTACGTTTATTGTAGGTGTTTACGGAATGAACTTCAAATACATGCCAGAATTTGATATGAAATTAGCGTATCCTATTCTCTGGATTATTATGATATGACTTGTTGTATGAATGATCTGGTTTTTTAGAAAGAAAAAATGGATTTAAATATTAGAACTTAATATTTATATACCGAACAATAAAAAGAACAAACAAAAGAGTTGTATTATCAACAAATCAACACTATCTGTAGTCAAAGCAGAAATTTAATCCTAATGAGATAGTAAATTCAAACAATGATATTGCTTTGATAATAAACGAATTTTGTTTGTTTTTTATTGTGATAGAAACTAAACAGCGAACGATGATATATTTATTTATATTTGAAATAAACATAAAAAATGGGTTGTTGATAACCAACACCTATCAATCCCAAATATAAAATACAAAATGTACATAAATTCTGAATATATTTCCAAGATAGCAAGATCTGATTTCACTCAGATTTTGTTTTTTGTTTGAAAATTTCGTTTTCGGGGTATAATTAAATTGTCAAAGAAAAAACTTTTTATTCTTCTACAAATATTATCATGGAAAATTCATTAAACTTTTCGAGCAATGCAGTAAGATCAATTAGCAAACTTATGGACAAAGTTTGAGCTACCTGTGACCAACTTATCGGAGCATTGGAAGTATCAAAAGATGG
>Ga0334901_1003602_pt1 | contig 11420 bp, 8 predicted proteins | sample GraSluR3_MG_3_FD_207216 | JGI IMG/M metagenome (GOLD analysis project Ga0334901, IMG submission 207216) | Sludge microbial communities from methane-producing bioreactor in Wageningen University, Netherlands - Granular Sludge_15_08-R3 | ecosystem: Engineered > Bioreactor > Anaerobic > Unclassified...
TTCCCTTAGATCATCAGAACGTCCGACTATTGACTCAAATTAAAAAGCGATAAAGGACAAATCACTCGATTCTTCAAATAATCGCCCCTTAAAAAGCGGTGAAATTATGCTTTATGAATAATTCAGGAATAAATATAATTAATATTATGAGTTAACTCCGAATTAAAAACAAGTGAGAGGATGATTCATATTTCTTGTCTGAGAGGTGAAATGCATTTAGTTTAAAAAATCTCCTTGAGTAAGCAAATGCATTATTTTTTGCTGCAAGGAAGTCAGAAGATGGTTCGAGCGATAAACAAGCTGAATTAAAAACTCAGGCTGCGGCTGATCGCTTAAAGTGAGTGCGGCAACAGGATCTTGCGGCAAAAGAGCGGTTTCGCTAAGCAGGCTGATACCGACTCCGCCGGAAACCATGCCTTTAATGATTGGTACGTCATTCGTTTGATAGATGATGGTCGGCTTAATTTGTGCCTGCTCACTGAACTGGTGGAAGGCAATGGAATGCACAAAGCGTTCATTGAGCTGAATGAAGGACTCGTTCTTAAGATCTTGAAACGCAACTGAACCCGCATGTGCTAAGGGATGATTGGGACTGACAATCACTTTAAACTTTTTTCTTGCGAGTAAATGGACGGTAAACTTTGAGTCCTTAATGGGCTGGGTAGAGCTTAAAAGGGCTAAATCCAGTTTTCCGCTTTTCAATTGGTTTAAAAGCGATTTCGACCCGTCTTCGCGTGTATCCAAATGAGAAAGCCAATTCTTTTCTAAAAGTTTGGCTGAAAGAGCGGGGAAAAGTGAACTGCCAATTATAGGGGGAAGTCCAAAGCGAACGCGTTCTTGCTTGATTGCTGTAAGTTCCAACTTGGCAGCATCAAGTTCCTGCAAAATTTGGGTGACATGTTTTTCGAATTGTCTGCCGCTTTCTGTAAAAATCAGCTCTTTATGCGATTGATCACGAATGACCAGCTGCACATCCAGCTCTTTTTCGAGCCGTTGAACAGCTGCCGTGATGGTAGGCTGACTGACATTGAAATACTGTGCGACTTTTGTGAAATTCTTTTCTCGAAAGAGCTGTATAAAATAATTGAGATCTCGTATATTCATCAGTATTGACGCCTCGCTTGCTCTCAGCTTGTCCCGTTTTCTATAGTTTACCATCTCGTGAATTGGTTTGTCGCCGCTGCTTTGTTAGATCTGAGCATCAGCTCTATGAAGTGACCTAAAAAAAAGTAGACAAACACGAACATATGGTCTATTATAAATTGTGAGAATAATGAATACTTTTGGATGAAAGAACCTTGTTGCTGTTTCCAACTCGATTTTACCGCTTTAAGTTACCTTCTATGCCGCCATCCTTTTTTTTAACCTCTTTTTCTTAGATGCCCATTTTTTCGCAGTCCATTTCATTTCTAATTGAATAAACAAAGGAGAGAGTTTATAGTGGCCTCGATGATTTATGCAATAAAATGCCCCTGCTGCGGACGTTCCGCAATTAAAGATGATTATTACAAAACGGATGAGTATTATATCTATTGCTTGCGCTGTGGTTATAATCACACCAAATTAATTGTAAGCGAAACTGCTCAAAGTGTTGAATACAAGGAAGAAAAGTATGATGGGAATGGTATCTTTATTTTGGTCAATAAAGACGGAAGCCGTAAAAGTATGTTGTTGAATAAGGTTACAGAAGAGCATTTAGAAGAGCATAAGGCTTTATTCGAGGATGATACTGTTGATCAGGGAAAAAGCTACTTAGTCTCTTTTAAAGATGGAGTATTTTCCATTCTGGGCGGCAATCCCCCTGAAAATTTTCATCTGTCATTTGAAGACTACAAGGAAAAGATGTTTGCGAAGTATGGGGAATCTGAATGTGATTTCATGGTTCCTATTGAGGAATAGGAAAAATGTTAAAAAAACAGCCCGCACCTGATCCAAGGTACGAGCTGAATGGAAGAAAATGATTTATTTAACAAGCCGATCCCAAAGGACGACTTGTCCATTTTTCAATGATTTTTGAACATCAATGATGCGTTGGTTGGCGCTGCCGCGGAACTGCAAGGTCAAGTCTTTCTGAGTGAGCTCGAAGCGGCCGTCTACCAAAATATTAATTTTTGACAGAAGTTCGCGCTTGTCTTCAGAGTCTTGCTGCAATTCTTCCCACGTATAGCCTGTCCATGACCAGACATCCTTGGTCAGTCCATATTCATTGCGGAGCCGATCCACCAGCGACAGGCAAACCTGTGTGTTTAAGAACGGTTCGCCGCCGAGCAGGGTCAGTCCCTGGACATAAGGCTGTCCAATATCTTCAATGATTTTGTCTTCCAAATCCTTGGTGTACGGCTGTCCATAGCGAAAGTTCTGAGCCGCTTTATTGTAGCATCCGGGGCAGTCAAAAGGACAGCCGCTGACATAGAGACTGCAGCGCACGCCTTCGCCATCGACAAAATTAAATGGTTTATAGCTGGCAATATAGTTCTGACTTAATTTTTCTGCCAGCCATGTCTTTGGGTTCGGATTTCGTGGCCCTGTTCTTTCTATGTTTTTGACCATCAGGTGCTCCCCCTTTTATTGTCGAGCAATCGTGTTGCTGTCATTACCAAGCGTTATATGTTTTACGCGTGATGCGATTTCAACGTGGCGGCCGTGAATCATCGGACGCTGCTGCGGATTTCCTAAATAGCCGCAGGTGCGTTTCACTACGTCGCATGTTTGTGGGTCGTTGTTGCCGCATTCCGGGCATTCAAAGCCGCGATCCGTCGGCTTGAATTCACCTTTGAATCCGCATTTGAAGCATTGGTCAATCGGCGTATTGGTCCCTAAATAACCGACACGATCATAGGCATAGTCCCAGACAGCTTCCAAAGCTTTTGGGTTTTGTTTCAGATTTGGATACTCGCAGTAGTGAATGAATCCGCCGGCACAATATGGCGGGAAATCTTTTTCAAAATCCAATTTTTCAAATGGTGTCGGCGCTTTTCGAACATCATAGTGAAAACTGTTGGTATAGTACTCTTTGTCGGTAATATCCTTTACTTTACCGAATTTCTCGGTGTCTTTGCGGCAGAATTTGTCCGTCAGACTTTCACTTGGCGTGCTGTATACGCTGAAATGATAGCCGTATTCATTTTCCCAATCCCGGCAATGTTCCCAAAGCTTTTTCACGACGCTGATTGCGAAATCCTTCGCTTCTTGATTGGTTTCCCATGCACTGCCGTAAAAAACAGTACCGACTTCATAAAGGCCGATGTAGCCAAGTGACACGGTCGCACGAGAATTCTTAAAGAGTTCATCGACAGAGTCCGTTCGTTTTAATCGTTTACCGAAAGCTCCGTATTGGTAAAGAATTGGTGCGTTTTCCGGTGTTGCCTGCTTTGCGCGTTCCACTTTAAAGACCAGTGCTTCTTTGCAGATTTGAAGCCGTTCTTCGAGAATTTTCCAGAAGCTTTCCTTGTCTCCCTTTGATTCCATGGCAATGCGAGGCAGATTAACGGTAACGACACCGAGATTCATTCGCCCGGAGTTCACCTCTTGGCCGTTCTCATCATGCCAGCCTTGCAGGAAAGATCGGCAGCCCATCGGCGCTTTAAAGCTCCCCGTCAGTTCAATGAGCTTGTCATACATCAGCACGTCAGGATACATCCGCTTGGTTGCGCATTCTACAGCCAGTTGCTTAATATCATAATTCGGATCACTTGGATTAAGGTTGAGCCCGCGCTTCAAACTGAATACAAGCTTAGGAAAAATTGCGGTGCGGTGCTCCTTCCCTAATCCATCAATACGGATATGCAGAATTGCTTTTTGAATGGCTCGTTCGATCCAATTCGTTCCAAGGCCGAAGCCTAAAGTCGTAAATGGAGTCTGCCCCTGAGAGGAGTACAAAGTATTAATTTCATACTCTAATGCCTGCATTGCGTCATAGATGTCTTTTTTAGTTTTTTTGCGAGCAAATGCTTGCTGACGTTCGTCGCCATCGACCCATTCTTTGGCATCGACTAAATGCTTGTCATAGTTCTTTTTCGCAAATGGAGCGAGAAGCTCGTCCACGCGGTCGGCTGAACATCCGCCGTATTGACTGGAAGCAACGTTGGCTATAATTTGCGCCATTTGAGCTGTGGCGGTTTGTATGGAGTGCGGCGGCTCGACATCAGCGTTGCCAATTTTAAAGCCATGATTGAGCATTTCATTAAAGTCGATCAGACAGCAGTTGGTCATCGGGCTGTATGGCTGGTAGTCTAAGTCATGCCAATGAATTTCGCCTTTTAGTTGAGCATTGGCTACCTGTGGCGGAAGCATTTTCAGTCCGATTGCCTTGGCAACGGTTCCTGCGGTCAAATCTCTTTGCGTATTAAATACATGGCTGTCCTTGTTCGCATTTTCGTTCACAATGGTTTTATCTTTATGAAGTAATTTGCGAATCGTGAAGTTGATATCGGTTGCTTGGTTACGCGAGAAATCGCGTTGGGTCCGATAATTAATGTATTCTTGAGCGATGTCATACTGGTGATGGGTCAAAAGTGTCTGCTCAACGATATTTTGAATCTCGTAAATCTTAACATCATTATGGAACCGCGATTCAATTTCAGCGATAACATCATTAGTAATTTCATTAATTAATTGATAGGTTAGCGGATCTAATTCGCCGAGGACATGTTTTGCTGCTTTTAGCAGGGCGGTTGTGATCTTCTCGGTGTTGAAATCTATAACACGACCATCACGTTTCAGAACGTTGATCGTCAGTTGATTGGCTAGTGTTTTCTGTTTTGTATCTAGCACTATGAATACCCCCTTTTAAACAATTACTCAATCTATAATAGGAGATTATTGAACATCTTTCAATCAATATATAGGAAATAAAACTCTGAAAAACTCATTGAGAGCACTATATATTGTATTGTGGTGGGAAAAATCCAACTTGTGACAAGCCTGTGAAAGATGTGTCGGAACACAAATTCTGTAACTTGTATCTATCCTTTATGATAATAATAGAAAAACAAAAAATTTATAGTCAATATGTGTTTCGGTATAACCACTGGTCTAATGGCAAATGTCATCGGGGTCTCGATTTATGATTTAATTATTTAATTCATTTTTTAATCGAGTCAAAGAGGGCGCTGTTTCTTTAGAAAGTGTCCTCACATCCTTTTGTCAACCGTTTGACATATTTACCTATTGAAAAATAGTTGATACGGGGTAAAAATGTACATAATTGATCTAATACAGAGAGACAGAGTCAAAAGCATCCTAATCGTATAAATGATAGATTGACTATGGATGAATAAAGAGGAATGACCGCACGGTTTGTGAATCAACGTTTTTACTCAGGAGGGTTTCGGATGAATCCAGAAGACCAAACGTACCGAAATTACGTGAACATTTTAAAAGAAGAATTGGTTCCCGCTACAGGGTGCACTGAGCCGATTGCGGTTGCTTACGCGGCGGCGAAAGCTCGGGAAGTGCTGAACGCGGCACCGGAAAGCTGCGTTGTTGCGGCGAGCGGAAATATCATTAAGAATGTAAAAAGTGTCGTTGTTCCCAACACAAATGGTTTGAAAGGCATTAAGGCTGCGGCTGCTGCCGGTATTGTTGCGGGAGATGCTTCGAGAAAGCTGGAAGTACTGGCAGATATTGATGAAAAAGCTAAGGCATCCATACAGGGATACATCGATGCGCATTCAATCACGGTTGTTCCTGCTGACAACGAGATCGTTTTCTATATCTCGGTGACTGTTAAAAAGGGGGAAGATGAGGCAACGGTTGTCATTGAACAGTATCACACCAATATTGTCCGTGTAACTCGAAATGAAAAAGTTCTGTATGAGTCGGGCAGCAGTTCAGATAAAGGCGGCGGGCTGACGGATCGGAGCCGCCTCACGGTTCGGGATATTCTCGACTTTGCAAACAGTGTGCGCCTTGAAGATATTTCAGAAGTTATTGGAAGACAGGTCGAGTATAATTCTGCTGTTTCTGACGAAGGGCTAACCAATGATTGGGGAGCCAATATAGGAAAAGTTCTGCTGCGCGCCTACGGCAATGATGTCAAGACGCGCGCACGAGCTGCCGCTGCGGCAGGATCCGATGCGCGAATGGGCGGTTGTGAAAAACCGGTTGTGATTGTCTCAGGAAGCGGGAACCAGGGGATGACTGCTTCTCTTCCTGTGATTGAATATGCAAAAGAATTGCGCGTGTCACGTGATCAACTCTATCGTGCGCTGGTTCTGTCCAACCTGATTACCATTTACCAAAAAACGGGCATTGGACGTCTCTCTGCATATTGCGGTGCAGTCAGTGCCGGCTGCGGCGCAGGTGCCGGCATTGCCTATTTGCAGGGTGGAGATTATGAGGAAATTGCTCATACGATTGTTAATGCCCTGGCGATCACTTCGGGCATTATCTGTGACGGTGCGAAGCCATCATGTGCCGCCAAAATTTCTGCGGCAGTCGATGCCGGAATTCTTGGCTATCATATGTACAAGAATAATCAGCAGTTTTTCGGCGGTGATGGCATCGTAACCAAAGGCGTGGACAACACGATTCATAATGTGGGCATTCTTGCTAAAAAAGGAATGCGGCAGACAGACCGTGAAATCATTAATATCATGCTGGAACATACCAGCAAAGATGCTGTTGCAGATTAACAAAAGTGAACGTAACTAGTCACCTTTTGATCATTAAATTTAAATAGATAAAAGCTCCTAATGGCCTGTTTACAGGCAAAATAAAAGAGGCTGTCTCAAAAGTCATTTTTTCGACTATGAGGCAGCCTCTTTAAGCAAAAATTCGATTAATAAAGACCGATGAGTTTCATCCAAAGCGACCCTAATCCGAGCCATATAATGAAATAAACAATGGCCAAGATTGCGTTCAATTTCCACCAGGTTTTTTGCGGGACGTAACCGGATGAGAATAGGATCGGAGCAGGCCCGTCACTGTAGTGTGTCGTTGATGCAAACAGGTTCCCGAAGAATCCGAGCATCAGTGCAGCGAGTAATGCCGGGACACCCGATGCCAAAGCAACACCTAACAAAGCACTGTACATAGCGCTGACGTGTGCGGTTGCACTTGCGAATAGATAATGGCTGTAGAAATAGGCAAGGATGAGCACGATTAACACGATTGCCCAATTCATTCCGTTCAAACCGCCTGAAATAAAATGGCTCAACCACGGAATAAAGCCGAGTGTATTTAGCTGACCGGCCATCATCACTAATATGGAGAACCATACGAGCGTATTCCATGCGCCTTTCTCTTGCAGTATGTCACTCCAGGACAGAACACCGGTAATTAATAGTAATGTCAGTGCGATAAAGGCGGTTAATGTAGCATCAATGTTCAGAGTGCCGCCAAGGACCCATAAAATCAGTGAGATTAGGAAGATACCGCACATGAATTTTTCGGAACGTGCCATTTTGCCTAATTCGCCCAATTGATTTTCTGCCCATTCCTTGGCGTTAGGTGTTTCTTTGATTTCGGGCGGATACAATTTATAGATGATATAAGGGACAATGATCAGAGACAGAATGCCGGGAATGAATGCGGCAGTAAACCAGTTCATCCAGGTAATCGAGACATGGGCACTTTTGGCCAGGGATTGCGCCAAGGGGTTGCCTGCCATGGCTGTTAGAAACATGGCCGATGTAATGGTATTGCCGTGGAATTCCGAAAAGATCAAAAAGGAACCCATTTTCCGTTCGGTATGGGATTCGGGGCTGGATCCGAATGAACGCGACAAAGAGTTAATAATCGGATACATAATTCCGCCTGCCCGAGCTGTATTGCTCGGCGTGGCAGGTGACAAAACCAAATCAACGCCAATCAATGAATAAGCAAGTCCCAGCGTTTTCTTGCCGAAAAGCCTCACAAAGTTCAGCGCAATACGTGTGCCGAGGCCGGTTTTGATAAATCCGCGCGAGATGAAGAAAGCCATTGCAATGAGCCAGATGCTGTTGTTTCCAAATCCGGCAATGGCCGTGTCCATCGGTACCTCGCCGGTAATGACCGTCATCGTAAACCCGATAACAGCGACTGCTCCAATGGGGAGCGGTTGGGTAATACAGCCGATAATGGTTGCGACAAAGATCGCAAACATGTGCCAGGCAGTAAGAGAAATGCCTGCCGGCTTAACTGGCGACAACAGCCAGATAATGATTCCCACGATCACAGGGATAAGAAATTTCTTATAATTAATTTTTTCCAGGCTCATAATAGGTCGCCTAGTTCTCGGTATTCAGGTGCCCATTTTTCATCCTCAATTGCCCGGGCCGCATCAGAAATCGGTTCTGTATTAAGATTCTGATCCACGGCGCTCTGTGCCACAGCCAAGGCGACCGTTTGTGAAAAGGCATCCAGCTTAGAAACGGGTGGGAGCACGGCTGCACCCGGCTGTTCCGGATTAACGATGCCGCCGAGCGAATGAGCGGCTTTGGAAATCATTTCATCATTCAATACCTTGGCTGTAGAGGCAATCACGCCAAGGCCCAGTCCCGGATAGACCAGCGCATTGTTTGCCTGTCCGATTTGGTACGTAACGCCATTATAGGTAACATCCGGTGCAGGAATACCGGTCGCAACAAGTGCCTTTCCGTCCGTCCACTTAATCAGGTCCTCAGCCTTGGCTTCGGCGAGTTTCGTAGGATTGGAAAGCGGGAAAATGATCGGACGTTCCGTGTGTGCCGCCATTTCGTTCACAATTTCTTCGGTAAAAGTTCCGGGCTGTGTGGACGTACCGACCAGAATACTTGGGTGTACAGCTTGAACGGCAGCCTTTAAATTGGTCAGCATTTCAGGATGATTAAATTCAGTGCGTTTGCGGGCAAACGGTTTTTGTTCCGGTGTGAGCGTCGGATCATCATCGAAAAGCAAGCCTTGCTTATCGACAAGATAGAAGTGCTTTTTCGCTTCTTCCTCAGACAATCCCTGCTGCAGAAATTCGTCATAAATGCGTTTTGTAATACCCGCACCAGCTGTACCTGCGCCAAAGGACATGTACACTTGATCGGTCATTTTCTGCTTTGAAATGTTTAATGCTCCTAAAATACCTGCGAGAACAATAATGCCTGTTCCTTGAATATCGTCATTAAATGTCGTGATCTTATCCTTATATTTGTTTAAAATGCTGGCTGCGTGGTCGCGGCCGAAGTCTTCGAAGTGCAGGTACAGCTTTGGAAATAATCGTTCTGCAGTGTCAACGAATTGATCGACAAATGCGTAATAACGCTCACCTTTTATCCGCTCGTGACGATTTCCAAGATACAGTGGATCGTCTAATAATTTCTTATTATTGGTGCCGGCATCTAAAACAACGGGCAGTACCTGACTCGGATCAATTCCGGCGGCCGCCGTATAGACCATTAATTTACCTACCGCAATATCCACGCCGTTGGTGCCCCAGTCGCCAATACCGAGAATTCCCTCTGCATCGGTGACAACAATGAGGCGGATATTCCGATGATTCGCGGCATTTTTTAATGCTGCTTCCATAGAATCAGGATCATCAATAGATAAAAATGCTGCGTTTTGCGTTTGTACAAACAGTTCACTGTAGTTCTCTATGGTGTCGGCAATGGTCGGGTCATAAACAATGGGCATGAACTCGACAACATGCTGGCTGAATAATTTAAAGAACAAGACACGATTTTCATTAAAAATCTGCATGAGAAAGAGTCTTTTTTCTAAATGAGATGATTTCGTCAGATAGTGAGCATAGGTCTGTTTGGTTTGCTCCTCTAAACTCTGAACTTTAGGAGGAAGCAATCCTTCCAAACCGTATTTTTTGCGTTCCTCATTTGTAAAGGCTGTTCCTTTGTTCAAAAAGGGATCATTCAAAAGAGTTATTGGGCTCATAAAAAGGCCTCCAGGTTTGTTTTAATTTCACAGATCAATCATAGAAAGTATAGCTGTTTATAGTCAAACCTTGCTGCTGTTATAAATTTATTTAATATGAGAAAGCTGTTTGGATGCAACTTGTAGTGTGTCCATTATATGATTTCTATAGAACAACATCAGGAATAATAGGGACAAATCACTTTAGCAAATAAACGCGTTGCATTGAGAAAACAAACGTGTTAGAATAACATCACTCACAATTTTGGAGAGAAAACAGAGATAGAAAAAACGGAGAGGGTGTTGACGTTTGAAAACAGAAAAGATGACGGTGAAAGCATTCGTAAACCATGTCCTTGTCGGGCATGCCATAGGAATTGTCGCAGCATTGATTCCATCAGCGCTGCTTGGTGAATTAAGCAAAGCGCTGATGGGAACGGTACCGGTTTTTGGAAGCATTTATCAATTGGTCACCATTTTCATGCTGGCCGTTCCTTTGTTGATCGGCGCAGCGGTAGCGCATCAATTCAAATTGAAGCCGATTCCGATGGTTTGTGTGGCCGCGGCGGCTTGGGCCGGATCAGGTGCCTTGCAATTCACACCAAACGGTATTGTGATCGGAGGCATGGGTGACTTAGTTAATATATTGGTGACGATCAGTTTAACATGCGGGCTCGTCTTGCTTATTGGAGGACGTCTGAAGTCCTTTGAACCGCTCATTATGCCGCCGATTATCTGTATCGTCGGAGGCGGCATGGGACTGATTGTTTATCCTCTTGTACACACGGTAACAACCGGACTTGGCGGGATGATCAATAGTTTCACAGCGCTACAGCCAGTCCTGATGGGCGTCTTGATTGCGTCAGCATTCTCAGTAATTATGATCTCGCCTGTATCAACAGTAGCCATCGCATCGGCAATTGGTATGAGCGGTATTGCCTCGGGTGCAGGCAATCTGGGCTGCGTTGCTGCGGCTGTGGGTATGTTTGTTGGTGGACTGCGTGTCAATAAAATCGGTCTTTCGCTTTCTATTGTTCTCGGAACACCTAAGATTATGATCGCAGCAATGGTTAGGCAGCCGAAAATTTTGGTGCCGATTATACTTAACGGTGCTCTACTAGGCGCACTCGGTGCCGCTTTTCAAATCAAGGGGACACCGATCAGTGCCGGATTCGGATTTTCAGGAATGGTCGGTCCAATCAATGCTATCCATTTTATGCCCGGCGGAGCGACGATTGCTAACCTGCTGATCATCGGTCTCGTATTCATTGCGGTACCTTTTGCAGGCGGATTTTTCTTCGAATGGGTCTGTCGCAGGGTGCTTCATCTGTATGAATCTGAAGACTACGGGACAGAAATGGCTGAATTTAAAAAAGAAAAACCGGAACCGCAGCCGAAGCTCGTTCTGGAAAAGGCTTAATACATAATACAGGTATACAAAACCCTCATGCAGCGCGTGAGGGTTTTTACAAGTAAAGAAAGTATAGAGCGACCGAGCAAGGTCGTGCCTTATAGCGGGTGGGAAGCCCGTCGGAAAAGAGCTAGCCACTCATCCGTAGCGAGTCTTGGAGAACGAAAGGCAACTTTGGTTTTTAAGCGTA
>Ga0334901_1003605_pt1 | contig 11415 bp, 13 predicted proteins | sample GraSluR3_MG_3_FD_207216 | JGI IMG/M metagenome (GOLD analysis project Ga0334901, IMG submission 207216) | Sludge microbial communities from methane-producing bioreactor in Wageningen University, Netherlands - Granular Sludge_15_08-R3 | ecosystem: Engineered > Bioreactor > Anaerobic >...
CGTTCTTTTCCAGATCATATCGGCCAGTCTCCACACCGCTCATGATGAAAAGGCCCACAGCCAGGGCAACCATGATGAGCAGAACCACAAGTCCCAAGGCCATCCCACCGTTGCGGATGCCAAGAAACTCTCTATTCTCTGTATTAGAAAGGATAATCAGCAGAAGCGGAGACCATATCAGGAGAACGACTCCAATCCCCACCTTATAGGATGCCCTGACTCTATTCTGAATGAAATCCCTTGCTGTTTCTATGGTGATGATTCTGTTCTCTGGCTCATCTGATTCTTCCTGCATCACCTTCGAGATGCCCAGCGCCTCTGCCACCTCGTTGAGATTACCAAACTCTGAGATGACAATCCCCACCGCTTCATTTTCTGTTCTTCCCTGACTCTTGAGTTCCTGATACTTGTCTTCCATCATGGTAAGAAGCTCATCCTTTGCGTGGAGAACCTCTCTGCTTTTCGGCAAGTTCAGAAACATGTTTTCCAGATAGGTTTTAATGGTTTCCATTGTCTTCACTCCCTTCAATGAATCTCTCTATGACTTCTTTCGTCAGTTCCCATTCTCTGCATTTTTCTTCATAAAAGGCTCTTCCTTCCTCTGTGATCCGGTAATAGGTTCTTCTCTTTCCGCTGGTTTCGTCTCCGTAAAAGGAAGTGACATATCCGTTCTTCTCCAGTCTTGAAAATACCGAGTAGAGCGTGGTCTCTTTCATGATGTAGTTCCCTTCACTGGTTTCCCTGATTTTTTTTGCAAGTTCATAACCATAGGATGGCGCTTCCAGGAGCAGATAAAGAATCATCGTATCGTTATATCCTCGTAAGACATCTGAACTGATCAAGCCGATCCCTCCTTCCTAATCTATTCCATCTGATGTAGTAATTTTACTATATCAGATGTACTACATCAGGTCAAGTACTTTTTTAACTTTTATGATTCAGGACACCGTCTACTGCAAAAAAAAGATACAGCAGGAAGCATCTTCTGCTCCGCTGTATCTCTATCATTCATCTTTACAGTTCCGGTTTCCAGTAAACTTTTCCGAAGGATCGGAATCGTTCATATCTTTTCAAAATAAGTTCATCAGGCGAAACCTTCTCCGCTCGGGCCAGAAACTTTCTAATGGTCTCAGAAACATCCTCCATGACTTCATCCAGATGTTCATTGATGTCACCTTTTTCCGAAATGATGCCTTCAATGATTCCAAGACCAAGGAGATCTTCCGCTGTGATCTTCATGATTTCACTGGCTTCTTTGGCCTTTCCTGGATTCTTGTACAGAATGGAGGAGAACCCTTCCGGTGAAAGGATGGAATAGATGGCATTTTCCAGCATATGAACTTCATCTCCTGAAGCCAGGGCCAGAGCGCCTCCGCTTCCGCCTTCTCCGGTGATTAAGGAAATCATGGGCACTTTCAGAGAAGCGCTCTCATAGAGGCACCTGGCGATGGCCTCTCCCTGCCCTCTTTCTTCCGCTTCCACAGCGCATCCGGCGCCTTTCGTGTCAATGAACATGACAACGGGGCGGGAGAACTTCTCGGAAGCTTTCATGAGCCGCAGGGCCTTTCTGTATCCTTCCGGGTTGGGACTGCCGAAGTTTCGGATGATGTTCTCTTCAATGTCTTTTCCACGGGTGATGCAGATCACCGTCACAGGCTGACCTTTAAAGAAGGCAAGCCCTGCCACCACCGCCTGATCGTCTCCGTAGAGACGGTCTCCTCGAAGCTCCGTGAAATCATCCATGATGCTTCTCACATAATCCAGTGGAAGCGGTCTGTCTTTGGCTCTGGCTTTCAGAACCTTATCCCATGCACTCATAAACGTCTCCCTCCATGCAGCTGCAGCAGTTTTGCAAGATACGCCTTCATCTCTTTCCTTTTCACCACTGCGTCCAGAAATCCATGACTGAGCAGAAATTCAGCGCTCTGAAAGTCTGCCGGCAGCTCTTTCCGTATGGTCCCTTCAATGACTCTTCTCCCTGCAAATCCGATGAGCGTTTTCGGCTCCGCGATGATGATATCGCCCAGCATGGCAAAGGAAGCGGTGACGCCACCTGTTGTGGGATCCGTGGGAATGGAGATGTAGAGCAGACCTTTTTCCGAATGCTTCTTAATGGCGAAGGAGGCTTTGGTCATGAGGGATACAATACCTTCCTGCATTCTTGCTCCGCCGGATGCGGAGAAAATCAGAAGTGGAAGATTGTAGAACTCTGCAAATTCAGCAAGCGAAGCCACTTTTTCTCCCACTGCCGAGCCCATGCTGCCCATGATGAACCCAGGTTCCATGACGCCCATGGCCACTCTGATTCCACTGATGGTGCAGTACCCGGTGATGATGCCCTCGAAGGTTTTCGTCTTCTCCTGAACCTTTTCGATTTTCGCCTCATAGCCTGGAAAATCCAGCGGATTTCTCCCTACGATGTTCCCGTTGATTTCCCGGAAGCTTCCTTCATCTGCGATGAGACGGATCCTCTCCCAGGCGCCCATTCTTTCATAGGTCCCGCATCGGGGGCAGATCAGATGGTTCTTCATGAGATCTTCCTTCAGAATCATCTTTTCGCACCCTCTGCACTTATGCCACATGCCTTCCGGCACCGAGGGCTTGATTTCCGTTTTCTCCTTCTGCTCCACGGAGTGGGTATCAAGGGTAAAATAATTTCTTTTCTTTTTGAAGATGGCCAAAACAGATTACCCCCTTAATTGATCCAATGTCAGTGTATGGTATGCTCCACTGAGAAAACTGTCGTGGGAGAGGATCTCCTCCTGATAGAGCTGATTGGTCTTGATGCCCTGGATGGTCAGTTCATAGAGCGCGCTTCTCATTTTTAATATCGCCTCTTCCCTGGTTTTTCCATGGACGATGATTTTTGCCACCATGGCATCATAATAGGGCAGAATCTTTGAGCCTGTGTAGCAGCCGCTGTCCACCCTAATGTCCTTCCCCGAAGGAAAATGGAGAAAGTCGATGTTTCCAGGAGACGGCGCGAATCCGTTTTGCGGATCCTCCGCATTGATTCTGCACTCGATGGCATGCCCCTGGAAGCGGATGTCTTCTTTGTCGAAGGAGAGTTTCTCGCCCATGGCGATACGGATCTGCTCCTTGATGAGATCCACCCCTGTGACCATTTCCGTCACCGGATGCTCCACCTGAATTCTTGTGTTCATTTCCATGAAATAGTAGTTTCCGTCGTCATCCAGAAGAAATTCGATGGTTCCTGCCCCCAGATAGTCTGATGCTTCAGCCAGGGCTACCGCGGAGGCGCCCATTTTCTCCCGGAGCGACTGGGAAAGGCTTGGTGAAGGAGATTCCTCCAATACCTTCTGCTTTCTTCTCTGGAGGGAACAGTCTCTTTCGCCCAGATGCACCGTGTTCCCATGCTGGTCTCTCAGAATCTGGAATTCGATGTGTCTGGGGTTTCGGAGATACTTCTCCAGATAGACGCCGTCTTCCCCGAAGTTCGCCTTGGCTTCATTTTTCGCCCCGGAAAATGCCCCTTTCAGATCCTCTTCCCTTTCCACGATCCGGATTCCTTTTCCTCCACCCCCAGAGGAGGCTTTCACGAGAATCGGATATCCGATTTCCCTTGCAACGGGAATCGCCTCTTCATAGGTATCCACTTCCCCATCGGAGCCTGGTACCACAGGAACACCTGCATTTTTCGCAAGTTCCTTGGCCCTGGCTTTATCCCCCATGGCTTCCATGGTCTCTTCACTGGGCCCGATGAATCCGATGCTGCAGGCTCTAAGGAGCCTTCGAAACAGTGGATTCTCGGAGAGAAAGCCATACCCCGGATGGATGAGATTCGCTTCGGACAGCACCGCAGCGCTGATGATGTTCTCCATATTGAGATAACTGTCCTTGGAGAAATTCTCTCCGATGCAGTAGGCCTCGTCTGCCAGCTTCACATGCAGGGCATCCTGGTCCGCCATGGAATATACAGCCACAGTCTCCATATTCAGTTCATGAGCCGCTCTAAGAATTCTTAAAGCGATTTCTCCTCTATTGGCTATGAGTATTTTCAATGGTATCACCTATCCTAACATGAATATTAGTTCCGCTTCGCAGACCAGGGCATCCCCTACGTATGCTTTTCCTTTTCCTTTTCCATAGGAGCTTTTGAGCTTATCTATGGTCACTTCCAGTCTCAGGGTATCCCCCGGTACCACCTGTTTTCTGAACTTCACATTGTTGAGTCCACCAAAAAACGGCGTCTTGTCCTTGTTTTCTTCCATAGACAGAATGCTGTATCCGCCTGCCTGTGCCAGAGCCTCCACGATGAGAACCCCGGGCATCACCGGATACTCCGGATAATGCCCCCTGAAGAACTCCTCATTGTAGGTCACATTCTTTAGGGCTGTGCAGCTCACCCCCGGCGTCACTTCGATGATTCTGTCGATGAGAAGAAACGGCGGTCTGTGGGGCAGCACTTTCTTGATTCCGTTGATATCTATATGCTCCATTAGTCCTCCTCCAGAAGAAACAGCACTTTTCCGAAGTCTGCCATATCTCCGTCGGAGAGAAGCACCTTTCTGATGGTGCCGTCATGGCTGCTCTTGATTTCATTCATGATCTTCATGGCTTCCAGAATGCAGAGCACATCACCCTTCTTCACTTTCTGTCCCACCTTCACAAAGGGCTCCTCGTTTTCCGAAGGTCTGCTGTAGAAGGTGCCGACGATGGGTGAGGTGATCTTCTGGAATGATTCTTCAGAAAGCTCAGCTTCTTCCTGTTTGTTTTCTTCCGCTTGATTGCTTTTCTTTTCTTCCTTTTCCTGCACGAAGCTTCTTTTCACCTTCGTCTCATGCTGAACAGGATGCTTTCCTTCTTCTCCCTGCAGGAGTCTTCCTGCGGAAAACTCATCTCCTTTGAGCTTTACAGAAAGCGTCGTGAGATCCGATGCTTCGAACTTTTCAAGAAGAAGCAGAATGTCGTTTAGTTCCATCTATTTCCCCTCCCATTTTCGAAAGAGCAGTGCAGCGTTGTGTCCGCCGAATCCCAGAGAATTGGACAGCACATAGGTCAGGTCCTTTTTCAGACCTTCTCCGATGATGATGTTCGCTTCCACGTCAGGATCAAGATTACTTGTACCGATGGTCTGTGGAATGTAGCTCTCCTCGATGCTCATGAGAGACAGGATCGATTCCACGGCGCCGGCGGCGCCTAGAAGATGTCCCGTCATGGATTTTGTGGAGGAGACTGGAACGTCTTTCCCGAAGAGATTCACAATGGCACCTGATTCCAGTCTGTCGTTCATAGGCGTACTGGTGCCGTGGGCATTGATGTAGTCCACCTCTTCCGGCGTGATGCCCGCCTCCTCCAGTGCCTTCTTCATGGCCATATAGGCCCCTTTGGCTTCCGGGTGCGGTGCTGTGATGTGGTAGGCATCGGATGTGCTTCCATAACCCACCACTTCTCCGTAGATCTTTGCTCCTCTTTTGAGCGCACCTTCCAGATTTTCAAGAATCAGGACGCCAGCGCCTTCTCCCATGACGAAGCCCTTGCGGTCCACATCAAAGGGAATGGATCCTTTTTCCGCATCCTCTGTTTCATTCAGCGCTTTCATGTTGGAAAACCCTGCGATGGCCATGGGTGTAATGGACCCTTCTGTTCCACTCACAATGGCCGCCTTGGCATAACCATGCTTGATGGCACGAAAGCCTTCTCCGATGGAGTGGGAACCTGAAGCGCAGGCGCTGACAGGTGAAAAGGAAGACCCCATGGCGCCATGGCGAATGGAGATTTCTCCGGCCGCCATGTTCACGATATTCATGGGAATGAAGAAGGGCGAAACCCTTCCAGGACCTTTATTGAGATAGGTTTCCAGATTGGATTCCATGGTTTCCAGTCCACCGATGCCTGAGGAGATCAGCACGCTGACCTCAAAAGGATCGTAGGCTTCTTTAAGACCTGCCTGGTTTACGGCTTCTTCAGCTGCCACCACAGCCAGCTGGGTGAAACGGTCCATTCTTCTGGCTTCCTTCTTCCCGATCTTCTCGGAAAGATCGATGTCTTTCACTTCGGCAGCCAGGTGCGCTTTGAAGGGCGCAGCATCGAATTTCGTGATGGTCCCGATACCGTTTCGTCCCGCAAGAAGACCTTCCTTCACTTCCTCGTAATTATTTCCGATGGGGGAAATGATCCCCATACCTGTTACAACAACTCGATTCATACTTTCTCCTCCTACATGCTCATGCCGCCATCGACAGCAATGACCTGACCTGTGATGTAGCTGCTTTCTTCACTGGCCAGAAAATAGGCCAGCTGGGCAATGTCTTCCGTTTTTCCGAGCTTTCCGGAGGGGATTTCCCCCAGGATGCTCTCTTTGACCTTGTCGCTGAGGACATCGGTCATCTCCGTCTCAATGAATCCTGGTGCGATGGCATTGCAGGTGATGTTTCTTTTCGCCAGTTCCTTGGCCACGGACTTGGTGAGTCCGATGATGCCCGCCTTGGAGGCGGCATAGTTCACCTGTCCGGCATTTCCGCGCAGACCCACAACGGAAGAGATGTTGATGATTCTTCCATATCTCTTCTTCATCATCACACTGCTGGCTGCCTTGGTCATAAGAAAGGATCCGGTGAGATTCACATCGATGACGTTTCTGAAATCCTCCGCTTTCATGCGCAGCATCAGATTGTCCTTGGTGATGCCCGCATTGTTCACTAGAGCTTCAATGCTTCCGAAGGCTTCCACCGCTTCCTTCACCATTCTCTCTGCATCTTCAGCTACGGATACATCTCCCATAAGGCAGAGGAAAGAGGCGCCTTTCTCCTTCAGTGTCTCCATGAGTTCCACGGGTTCTTTTCTGCTGTAGTTCAGGACCACATTCCATCCTCTTTCCGCAAAATACAGGGCGCAGCCTGCGCCGATGCCTCTGGAGCTTCCTGTGATCAGTACTGTTTTCTTTTCCATTTTTTCTCTCCCTTCAGTTCGCTCACGGTCTTTTTGAAATCTTCTACTGTATTGACTGCATAGACCCGGCCCTTCAATCCGTTCTGCTTCAGAATGGACTGGAGCGCTTTGCCCGGTCCCAGCAGAATATGCACATCCTCTTCCGTGCTATCCAGTTTACTTAGACAGGCACTGAGTCTTACAGGATGGTCGATATGCTTGGCCAGAATCTCTCTGTAGTCTTCTCCATTTTCATAGAAGTCTCCCTTATAGTTCGAAAGCACTGAGATTTCGGGATTCTTTATGCTGAAACTCTTGAGTTCTTCTCGGAAATGCCTTGCCGCACTTTCCATCAGCTTCGTATGAAAGGCTCCTGAAACGGGAAGGTAGGTGATCTTCTTTCCACCCAGTGCGCGGATGCTTTCTTCAAATTCCGCTTTCTTCTCCATATCACCACCCACCACAGTCTGCTTGGGCGCATTGTAGTTGGAAATGCTGACACCGCTTACTTTACCTACAGCTTCTTCCACCAGGGACAGTTCCATGAAGGAAACCGCTGCCAGAAACCCCTTCTTCTCTTCTGCAGCTTGCTGCATGAGTGCCGATCTTCTGCGCAGAAGCTTCATGGTGTCAGAGGCACTGAGCGCACCACCATAGGTCAATGCACCGTATTCACCAAGGCTGAGCCCCAGAGCATGATCTGCCTCGATGCCTTCCTTCCGAAGAAGGTCTGCAATGCCGTAGCTCATGGTGAAGATGGCGATCTGGGTGTTCTCCGTTTCGCTGAGCCTCTCCTCATCCTCAAGGATCTCCAGCAGGTTCAGTCCAGTGACAGAAGAGGCTTCCATAAGAAGTGCTCTGTACGGTTCATATTCATTGTAGAAATCCAGTCCCATGCCCGTAAACTGAGCACCTTGTCCTGGAAACATCAGATTGATTTTCATATTTTCCCCCGGTAAGGCACCTACGGGTGCCGTTTCTTTTCTCTACTTATAGCTTATGTATCTGGAATCCGTCAGCAGTGCTTCGATGAGCTCGCTGCAGGTGCCCTTTCTGGTAACAAGACCTGCGATCTGACCGGACATGAAGGACCCTTTTTCCAGGTCTCCCAGGATCACGGACTGATAGAGGGATCCTCTGCCAAGGGCTTCGAATTCTTCCATACTTCCACCGCTTTTTTCCAGCGCATCCAGTTTTCTCGTGAGCTTGTTTCGAAGAACCTGTACAGGATGTCCTGTGAATCGTCCTGTGACGGTCACATCGATATCGGAAGCCTCCAGCACCAGATTCTTGTAGTTCTCATGAGCTCTGCACTCTTCTGCCGGAATGAAGTAGGTGCCCAGCTGAACCCCTTCCGCACCCAAGGTGAAGGCTGCATCCACACCTCTGTGGTCTGCAATGCCTCCCGCTCCGATGACGGGAATGGATACGGCGTCTGACACCTGAGGCAGAAGCACCATGGTGGACAGTTTCCCGATGTGTCCGCCCGCTTCGTTCCCTTCAGCGATGACGGCATCGGCGCCTAGTCTTTCCATCTTCTTTGCCAGTGCTACCGATGGGACCACCGGAATCACCTTGATTCCTGCTTCATGAAAAGCTTCGATGTATTTTCCCGGATTTCCGGCTCCTGTGGTGACACAGGCAACCTTTTCCTCCAGAACCACTTTAATGACTTCTTCCTTATGCGGACTCAGAAGCATGATGTTGACCCCGAAAGGTTTTTCTGTCAGTTTCTTCGCTTCCTGAATCTCTTTTCTGATGATTTCACCCTCGGCATTTCCACCGGCTATGATGCCCAGTCCACCTGCTTCAGACACGGCTGCAGCCAGTTTCCCGTCAGAAACCCAAGCCATGGCGCCCTGAAATACAGGATATTTTATACCTAAGAGCTGACAAATTCTGTTCTCCATGGATGCACCTCTTATGCTTCTTTTGCGCTGCTGATGTATTCGACCACATCTTTGATGGTTTTCAGCTCTTCTGATTCTTCGATGGTGATGTCAAATTCCTCTTCAAGCTTCATGACCAGTTCCACCAGGTCCAGGGAATCAATGCCCAGTTCCTCGAAATTGGATTCCATGGTGATCTCGTCTTCTCCCAGTGTAAGTTCCTCTACTAATACCGCTTTTACTTTTTCAAAAATCATGATAATTCCTCCTAAAAATTTAATTTATATATGTTGATGAATAAGGATAGCTTTTTGATCTGGCTTTCTACATGTTCCATTCCAGGTAGACCGCACCATAGGTGAGTCCGCCACCGAATCCAACCAGCGCCAGTTTCTGGCCATTTATAAGTTTTCCGGACCTGCTCAGTTCATCCAGTGCAATGGCGATGGATGCGGAAGACGTGTTTCCGGTATTCTGGATATTCACATGGAATTTTTCCATGGAGATGTCCAGTCTTTTGGAAGCCGCTTCGATGATCCGGATGTTCGCCTGATGCGGCACGATATGGTCCAGCTGCGCCAGGTTTCCGTTCCCTCTGGATACAGCAGCCTTCAGGGCTTCCGGAAGGATGTTCACCGCGAACTTATAGACCTCTTTCCCATCCATTCGGATGAGCTGTGGTGCTTTGGACCCTTCTGCAACAATATTATTCACCGGAAAATCCCTCGTATTGAGACAGGCGCCTTTGGTGCCATCGGCTCCGGATACAATGCCTCTGATGCCGTCCCCTTTTGCAAGGACCGCGGCTCCTGCTCCATCTCCAAAGAGTACACAGGTGGCTCTGTCCGTGAAATCCGTGATCTTGGAAAGCACTTCACTTCCAATGACCAGAATATGGTGAATATGATCGCTCTTCAGCAGAGCATCCGCCACTTCCAGTCCGTAGATGAACCCGCTGCACGCCGCATTGAGATCGAGGCAGGCCGCATTCACAGCGCCCAGCTTATCCTGGATGTAGCTGCTGGTGTTGGGTACCAGTGCGTGAGGGGTGGTGGTTGCCACAAGAATATAGTCTATTTCTTCTGCCCTGATTCCAGAACTATCCAAGGCAGCCTTTGCAGCCTCATATCCCAGATCACCGGTATTCTCCGTTTCATCGGATAAATGTCTCTGTCTGATTCCAGTCCGTGTAACGATCCACTCATCTGTGGTATCCACATATGCTTCCATTTCTTTGTTTGTCATGATACGTTTCGGCAGATAACTGCCTGTTCCGATGATTCTAGCCACAAGTGAACCTCCCATTTGATTTGATTCTAAAAATATTTGACTCTCAAACTATACAGCCGGATTGCAAGAGACTCAATCCTTGAAATTCGTCATTTATAATTATTATGCTCTTGATTTCTACTATATACTCCTTCATTCAACCATATCCTGTTTTTCGGATTTTAAAGATATTATAAGATTTGAGAAAACCTTCTCAAAGCGTCTGTTTCACTCATGTTCAGGCAATTTCGCTTTTTGGAGCAATAAAAAAGACACTCCGAAAAGTGTCTGATTTCATGACTAGTTAGCTTTACTGAAGTGGATATTCTGTTGATGATTTTCCATCTTTTTCCACACGGATGGCCTGCCCAGAGGATACGATGCCAAGATAGACAAAGAAGATGTAGTAGACCATGACCACCTGAATATTAAAGAACGCCTGGGTCAGATATCCGATGATGGCAGCAAGAATCGGCACATAGGCTTCATGCTTCTTGAGATTTTTCATCCCCTTCTTCAGAACCAGGAACAGGAATCCCAGATAGGCAAAGAGTGAAAGAAGTCCTGAGGATACACCGATGTTCAGATATTCATTGTGCGCCTTGTCCCAGTTTCTGTATCTTCCGAAATCTGAAATGATCTGTCCTCTGAAATGCATGTTCATGGCAATATACAGGGTGTCCAGTCCGAATCCGAAAAACGGACGCATCCTGATGAGCTCGATGACTTTACCCCATATATAGACCCTGGAAGAGCCGCCTAAGTAAGCGGTCTCCTCTTCTTTGATGATATTGAAGAAGTCACTGAATATGGATAAAAATCGCGACGCGAACACATCTCCGGACGTCAGAACAAACAGCAGAATCATCCCTAGACTGGTGAAAAAAACGACCAGCGCTTTTTTCCCTTGGTTCTTTGTGAATCCGCTTCGGATCTGATGAAGTACAAGAAAGGCGATCAGCGCTATGAAGGCACCGATCCACGCGCCTCTGGTTCTAGTGGTCAGAAGCGCCAGAAACAGGATCGTATAAGCCAGAAGTCCGATCTTCTTTCCTTTATAGAAGTAAAGATAGATGGGCATGGGTATGGACAGCACCAGATAAGATCCTAAGAAATTGGGATTCCCCATGGTGGCGAAGGCGATTCCCACCCATTCCAGAGCATAGAGCTCCTTCGGCACCGGATCCATCTGGTAGAACTGGAGAATGGCGTAGATCGCTATCACTACCGATGTGGCGGAGATGATTCTGAAAAAGTGCTTTTCAATATCCTTTGCATTTCTGGCGATGAGATAGGCAAAGCAGTAGGCTATGAAGGCCAGAAACCCGTCATGACGATATTTCGATCCTACTATGGAAATCTGTGG
>Ga0334901_1003610_pt1 | contig 11399 bp, 12 predicted proteins | sample GraSluR3_MG_3_FD_207216 | JGI IMG/M metagenome (GOLD analysis project Ga0334901, IMG submission 207216) | Sludge microbial communities from methane-producing bioreactor in Wageningen University, Netherlands - Granular Sludge_15_08-R3 | ecosystem: Engineered > Bioreactor > Anaerobic >...
CGCTTATACCCTTATCAACTTTTTTAAATGTGAATAATAAATACACTGTCTGAAAATTCAGTTATAGTTACTTCTACCATAATTAACCATTTTGACAACCTGTAATTGGTTTTATGCAATGCTACTGGATTTAAATACATTTCCAGTATTTGTTTTTTTGTATATTTTTTCTCCAGTTGAATGGCAAGATACATTTCCTGAATCTTACGCGTAAAGGTCTTGTTTTGAGTCAGCATCGCATTGCGAACCACCTGCTGTGTGATCGTGCTGGCGCCTTCTGATTTATATCCTTTCGTAAACTGAGCGATGCCGGCACCAAAGATTCGGATCGGATCAATTCCAATATGCTTGTAAAAACGTACGTCTTCTGTAGAAATATAAGCGTCTTGCACCGTCAAAGGAATTGAATCAATACTCGCATATGTTTTATGCTGCCCCGAGTCGACAGTAGTCGCCTTTTTCCCATTTTGATCATACATAACAGACGATATTGAATTATGCAGTGCATTTTCATTTAACTTTGGCGCATCTTTAATAACTGCGAGAACAAAGATTATTCCAGCAAGAATTAAAAATAAAAATGTGAGAAGAAGGATGATAAAAATCCGTTTTACCCAGTGCTTTTTACCGCCGCTTTTCTTTTTATTCTTCGGAGCTTTGTTATTGCTTTTTTGTTTCTCTTGTTCGGCTGCACGCCGTTTTTCCATTCGTGTATGGTATTCAACCATGATTGATCCTACCTTTCCAAAAAAACCTGTCCCATGGTTTACGTTTCATAGTATTCGATTGTTCCCATAGATTATGACCAGCTCAAAAATATACCTTTTTCACGACCCGAAGGTAATCAATTCGAGGAAGATAGTTTTGGGGAATCAGGTGACCATGATCCTGAAATAACAGTTTTGGAATTGACTTTCTGCCGCCGATTAAGGAGGCATCCCAATAGGCTGCCAGAAAATCGGCATCGAGCAGGAATGTCTCTGAACTCTGCGTAAATTTAACGATAATAAAACCGATTCCTCCATGGCGCTTAATTCGTTTCATATGCTCAACTTGATGGGCATGAAAATTCTTTAAAGGAATGTAGTGGGCGTGTGTGGTTTCCTTAGCTTCAAAATCTATGTATTTTCCTCTATATATACCATTGTAGTCAGTGGTCGATGCTCGGCGAAAATAGGCTTCGGTAATCTTCGCAGCGCTTCGTTTTGGATAGTCCACATGAACAATTTGAATCGGCGTTGGTTTTTTGTAAATCACTGCCTGGTCGGTCTCGATATAATAGCGGTTCGTAACATTCAGATCTTCTTCCAAAGTCATGCCGCGATGTCCATAAGCGACTTCGGAATCCGTCTTTTTATCAAATGATCGTTCTTGGCCTCTATAAGGTTGTCCATTCGGATAAAAGACGGTCATGAGCTGGAAACGCTCCCTTCTGGTATTTTCGTAGATTAGCTGGTTTATGACAGTTAAGTTCTTAGAACAGTATACCAAAGTCCGCATGAAAGAGGTTAGTTTTCTCGTTTTTTACGCGAGTCTGCACAACAAAACGCACTATTTCACTAGTTTTGCAGGATTGGTTCTAGTTTTGTCGATCATGCAGGGAATCTGAATGACACAGGGAAATCCTTCTCATGACACTCATTGAGAGAAGGAATCCTTATGGACGAACAGAAGGGAATTTCAATTAAGAAAATGGACTTTACAGTTGATTATTTAACGATGCAGCTCGATCAGATTGAAAACAAGATCATCCGCAAAAATGAAGCGATCATTGGCGGACATCTCGATTTTTGCAGAGAAAAACTCGCAAAATCTGAGAAGAAAATACGCAAAGTCGATCAATTATTAACTAAGGCTGCCAGAGGCACAGGTATCTATTACTCGCTCCAACTGGAAAATGTTCTATTTGGGACAGCGACGGAGAAGAAGCCGTCAGCTAACGAAAGCAGCAAGCCGTGGCAAGCGCAAACAAAACGATTGCTGGGTTAATACCTTTCTGCCACAACATGCATCATGAGCAGTGGCGAGAGCGTCTCCGTTCAATCATGGTACACTAGTGGTAGAAATGAATTAATGGAGTGAGTGAACTTTGCACGAACGAGCAGAAAAAAAATTAATAGATACAACAAGTCAATTACAGGTATTAAATCAAAATGCCTATCGACAATTTTCAGAACGAACACAAACTGAGCGTTATCAGCCGGATTTTTATGGTGAAGTAAAACCATTTGCAGATATAATGCAGCACGTGCTTGATGCTTGGCGGCCGCTAGCCGATACATGGGTGAGAACTGCCAAGCCAAGGTATGTGTTTCCAATCCAGATTAAGGATACCTATGATAATCTCTCTATTATTTGTGTCACTGCTTTTCAAAAGGACACGAGAAGAAGAAGATTTTATGAAACGATTAAATCAATTGACTATGTGCTCACCAATATATTGGATCAGTTGGATCAGGAACGATCGGAGCATTAACTTGCCATCCGAATAAATGAAACAAGAACGTAGAGAAAATAGGGGATGCCTAAAAATAAAATGGCACGGTACATGACCTTTGTAATCCAATCAAGACATTCTTCAGCAGAAAACTGATCGACTTTCTTAGAAAGTTGTTGCATCCGATCTGAGAATTGTGTTTGCTTTTTTAGGAATGATGCTGTGCTTGTTTTTTCCACTGCCGGTTCCCCCTAATCAATTGCTTTTGATAGACTATATGGCTTGTCCGGTCAAATTATTCCTTGAATCGGAGATCGGCAAAAAATAGTTGAATTAATGGGATGAAAGCCATTGCTCTAATTCAGAAACTGTCATTCCGGAGAATTGTTTAAATCCTTCATCCAGTGCGATGATTTTCCCGGAGACAATCGGATAAACAGCACAGAAACCACCGCTCAAAATGAAACGCTGTGAATTGTGAAAACGTTTGAGAAATAAAACGTAATCTCCGTCTGCAAGCGCTCCTGTATATTGCTCATTGATCGGATCGTGCGGGCCAGGCAGGGGATCAATGCCAGTGGTCAGCAGCAAAGCTGGTGAAGGTGCCTGACCTTTTAATACATCATGGATTTGGAGTGTTTGTTCTGCATTGATAAAGCGTGCACCAGAAGACAATCGACGACCGGTGTCCCATTTTCTCACGTTTTGATCCAGATGCGTGAAAATAATCAGATCTGATTCCTGCTTCATTAATGTGCTACTCGTAAAAGGTTCAGCTTTTATGAGCTGGTTGATATTGGCGGCATGGGTTGCCACTGGGTGAAGAAAAAAGAGCAGCAGAACAATAATCAGAGTTGTTAAATGTTGATGTGTCATCCGAAGCATGTGCAGAACTCCAATACTTTTACTTTTTTCTTAGCTTGACAAGGTAAATCGAATTCTATTCATTTCGGGATAATGCTTTTGACTATCCAAATGAAATCAGCAGCCTTATTTCTTGATGAATACTTAAGGATGTAGTATTGTTAATTTGCAAATTAAATAATTGAATAGTTCGTCCACTAGGGGTGCTTTTGCTGAGAGGGATTCGTCCTGACCCTTGGACCTGATCTGGGTAATACCAGCGTAGGAAAGTGGTTCATGATGAATTTAGATCCGCTTTCACTATCGATGAAAGCGGTTTTTTGCGTTTTCATCGACCTTTTCTTTAGGGAATGGATGAACCAAAAAAATGATTAATGAGGGGGAAACGTACCATGAGTAAGGGAAAAAACACTAATTTAAGGCTTAATTTATCTGACATTCTTGTAACCATTGTTATCGCATTAGTTTTCGGTTTGGTTTTTCGACTGCTGGGACCGGTTTATGACTTGGTAAAACCATTCGGTTTGCACTTAGACGCACTGCTTTACGGTATTTGGTTTATCGCCGCGCCATTTGCAGCGCTGCTCATTCGCAAGCCTGGTGTTGCATTTCTTGCTGAAACAGCAGCAGCACTTGCTGAAATGCTTTTTGCCGGGAGCGGAGGTGTCATCAATCTTTATTATGGTTTACTCCAAGGTGCATTTTCAGAAGCGGTTTTTGCTGCTTGGCGTTATAAGAAATTCTCGCTTGGCATCGCTTCTTTATCCGCATTTGCAGCGCTGATCGCGTCAATCATCTTGGATGCAGGTTATGCCTATCTTCCACTTCTTGCAGGATGGAACTTAATTCTGTACTTGGTATTTCGTGTCATTGGATCCGTACTTTTTTCCGGATTATTTCCATACGCATTGGTGAAAGGTCTGGAAAAAACTGGTGTTACTCAATCGCTTCGGCCGGTGACCAAGGAAGATTACAATGTCCTTAAATGATCGGGAAAGCTGGGGCGTCACAAATCTTCGTCTCGCATTTCCGAAAAAGAAATCGATGCTTTTTAAAGACCTTTCCTTGGATTATCAAAAAGGTGAAAAGATTCTATTGCTTGGTCCTTCCGGTTGCGGAAAATCAACACTCTTGCAGGTGCTTTCTGGTCTTGTTCCTGACAGTGTTGAATTGCCCATGCGTGCTGACCGGCATGCAGTACCGGATAATTGGGGATTTATCTTTCAAGATCCGGATACGCAATTTTGCATGCCTTATGTCGATGAAGAAATTGCATTTGTACTTGAAAATCGAAGCATTTCACGTAACCGGATGTCTCAATTAATCCATCACTATTTGGATATGGTCGATCTTAAATTAGAGAACAGCCATCAATTGATTCGAACGCTTTCGGGCGGTATGAAACAGCGTCTAGCAATTGCCAGTGTGCTGGCACTTGAACCTGATGTACTCTTTCTAGATGAGCCTACTGCTCTGCTCGATCCGAGGGGTACGGTGCAGCTTTGGCAAACGGTTCGGCGTATTGGAAACGACCGCACATTAATTATAGTCGAGCATAAAATCGATCATGTACTTGATTTTATTGATCGTGTTGTCTTGTTCAATCACAAAGGTGAAATTTTTGCGGATGGTCCGAAAGTAACAACTTTGGCACGCTATCGTGAAAAGCTCGATGATTTCGGTATTTGGCATCCAGGCGTTTGGAAGGGATATGAAGAGAAACAACTCGACAAGAGTGACGACACATTTGGAGAGCTTATTCTTGAGTTGAATCATTTTGAGGTTCTGCATCAGAAGCGTGTGAAACTCTTTATTGAAGAGCTCATGATCCATCGAGGCGAATGGATCGCAATCATTGGTGAAAACGGCGCAGGCAAGAGTACCATGATTGAAGGAATAATGGGACTTCTGCATACTAAAGGAAAACTGAGTTGGACATTTCCGCATCCCGAAGATCATGTACAGTTTGTTTTTCAAAATCCTGAGTATCAGTTTGTTACGGATAGTGTCGAGGATGAGCTCGCTTTTAGTCTCCGTATTAAAAAAATGAATGAGGATGAAATCGCGCGAAGAGTGGATCAGTCTCTGGAACGCTATGCACTTAAAGAACAGCGGTTGCAGCATCCGTTTCAACTTTCTATCGGTCAAAAACGAAGGCTCAGTGTCGCCTCCGCGATGATTAATCATCCGGACGTTCTGATTTTGGACGAACCGACGTTTGGTCAAGACGCGCGAAATACATTTGCACTACTGGACCTGTTTCAACAATTGAGGCAGGAGGGGACAACGATCATCATGGTGACCCATGAAATGGAGATTGTCAGCCGTTTTGCGACACGTACGCTCACTATTGACCAAGGAAGGCTGGTTAAAGATACGCTAAATGAAAGCAGCAAGGAGGAGAAACGTTTTGGATACGGTTTTGACGAACACGAACACGTTATTTTTTAAAATCAATCCCAGTCTGAAGTTTATTCTCATTTCTTCGCTGTTCATTGTGTATCTGTTTGTTCAAAATTTAAATACGATGATTTGGGCATCCCTGTTCTTTTTAATTCTCTATTATTTTGTCAGTGGGCTTTCAGGAAAATGGTCGTTTTGGTTTGTACTGATTACATTAATTGTTTCGCTTTTCAGTGCGTCGGCAATGATTTTATTTGGCAAAGGAAGCCACATTATCTATCATCAATCACTTATTCTGATCACACAGGAAAGCTTGGCTCGAGGGGTACTGCTTGGTCTCAGAACGTTCACGTTCAGTTTAATTGGAATGATTTTCGCAACAACAACACTTCCGGTTCCTTTTTTCTACTCACTAATGCAGCAATTGAAAGTCCCTGTACGCTATGCCTACGGATGCTTAGCTGCATTTCGAATGATTCCGATTATGGCAGAAGAATTCATGCATATTCGTCAGGCGATGCGTGTTCGAGGTATGACGCGTCAAAAAGGGGTCAAGGCATTTTGTGAGCGAATGACCCGTTATACGATCACAATGCTTGCTCAATCCATTCGCCGTGCTCAGCGGACTGCTATTGCCATGGAAGCTAAACGATTTTCAATGACAGAGAAGCGAACGTATTTTTATGAAATCGGATGGAGCAGAAATGATGTTTATTTTGTTATCATCCTGTTACTTACCGTTGCTTTGGGATTTGTTTTTTCATCTTATTTTCCGCTTACTCCATATACGAATGTGCTTGATCAATAGTAAATCAAAGTGCATCATAAAGGTTAGATTGGAGTGAGGCCATAATGAAGAAAACTGCCTTAGTGACCGGTGCGTCGAGCGGAATTGGATACGCCTTGGCCGAACGGTTAGCAGCTGACCATTATGATTTAATTCTTGTCGCGAGAAGCAAAGAGAAGATGGATGCAATGAAAGCAGCCTGGCCCGATCTTTCAGTTAAAGTAATCACGAAAGATTTAAGTAAACAAGGTGCTGCAAAAGAGGTGTATGATGAGGTAAAACGGGCCGGTTTAGTCGTTGATCTGCTCATCAACAATGCTGGTTTTGGTCTCGTCGGTGCTTTTCAATCGTTGCCGATTGAACAACAAAGCAACATGATTCAATTGAATTGCACAGCACTGACTGAACTGACGTCCTATTTTCTGCCTGATCTTCGAAGTAGATCAGGTAAAATCATGAACGTGGCAAGTACTGCTGCTTATCAGCCAGGTCCGTTTATGGCCGTTTACTTTGCGAGTAAGGCCTATGTTCTGTCATTTTCTGAAGCGCTCTCTGAAGAACTGAACGGAAGCGGAGTTACTGTTACTGCGCTTTGCCCGGGTCCGACGCATACACAGTTCGGAGCGGTAGCCCATGCTGAGAACATCAAAATGTTCAGTCGCACGATGAATGTCTCTGATGTCGCATCAGCCGCCTATCGAGCACTGATGAAAGGGAAACGAGTGATCATCACCGGTCGCCTTAATTATGTCGGTGCACTTGCTGCAAAGCTGCTTCCGAGAGCCTGGGGAGCAAAAACCGTACGAATGGTCACCGGATCGAAAAAAACTAAATAAGAAAACCCCCGAAAGGATCAGGAATCTCTGACCTTTCGGGGGTTTTACTATCTGTAGGGTTAATTATTTTGTTTTTCAGCTGCACGACGTACTTCAAGATCACGAAGGGTCGAGCGCATGATTTTACCAGAAACAGTCTTAGGCAATTCGGATACAAATTCGATTGCTCTTGGATATTTGTATGGCGCAGTCAGCTTTTTCACGAACTTTTGCAGCTGTGGAATCAATGTCTGATCTTCAGCGTAACCGTCTTTCAAAACAACAAAGGCTTTAACAATGTTGCCTCGAATCGTATCTGGGCTTGCGACAACCGCACAGTCTTTAACAGATTCGTGTTTTAATAAAGCATCTTCAACCTCGGCAGGTCCAATCGTATATCCGGAGCTGATGATTACATCATCCCGCCTGCCTTGGAACCAGAAGTAATTATCTTTATCACGTGATGCTCGATCCCCAGTCAGAAAATAGTCTCCAATGACTGCTGCTTGATAGCGGTCAGGCTGTTGATAGTAGGTTTTAAAGAGGGCAGGGAAGTCACGGCGAACCGCGATGTTGCCGACAACGCCTGCTGGCACTTGATTACCTTCTTCATCAATAATAGTAATAAATTCTTCGAGAATCGGCTGACCCATAGATCCGATTCGCACTTCTTTGCCTACTAGAGTACCAATAAGTAACGTGCTCTCTGTTTGACCATAGCCGTCTTTCAGCTGAATATCAAAGGTTTCCTTGAAGATATCAATAACTCCTCGATTCAATGCCTCGCCTGCAGAGCATGCTGTATGAAGCTGCGATAGATCATAGTCAGCCAAATGATCCACTTTTGACATTAGACGATACTCGGTAGGCGTGCAGCAAAGCACATTGACTTTATAATCCTGAAGCAGCTTCAGTTGCTTTTCCGGATGGAAGCGGCCGAAATAGACCAAACCAGTGACACCTTTTCCAAGTATCGAAAGAAAAGGTGTCCAAATCCATTTTTGCCATCCTGGGCCTGCAGTTGCCCATACGGTATCGCCATCCTTGATGTTGAGCCAGCGCTTCGGCGCAATTCTTAGATGTGCATAAGCCCACGCATGTGTATGAACAACACCTTTTGGTGTGCCTGATGTCCCAGAGGTATAGGTAAGAAATGCCATATCATCTTTATCCGTATCAACCGTTACATATGAATCAGGTACTTCGTCCATCAGACTGTCCATTGAGAGCCATCCGTCTGTTTCACCGGCAACAGAAATTTTATACTTCAGAGAAGGCATTGTTTCCTGAATATTATCTACTTGCTCTGTGAAGTCTTTATACGTAATGATCGCCTTTGCCTCGCCTTGATTAATCCGGAAGCTAATATCCCCGGAGCGCAACATTTCGGAACCAGGGATGACAGCAATTCCAGCTCTAAGAGCACCTAAATAAATGACATAGGCATCAATAATTCTCGGCACAATAGTCATGACTTTGTCGCCTTTTTTAATCCCTAATTTGTTCAGTGCATTTGCAAAACGTTTGCCTTTTTGAATCAGTTCATGATAGGTGACTGATCGTTTTTCGCCGGTTTCGCTTTCCCAAAGCAGCGCAATTCGGTCGGAATCAAACCGGTCAATCTCACTGATTAAATTATATTTCTGCGGTGCAATAAGATCTGTCAATTCCATATGCGATCACTCAACTCTCTGAATTTTATCTCTTGAGAGAACTCAAGATCAATTTTATACCTTAATATTAATACCAGGTGCTAAATATTACAACTATTTTCATTGATTCTTTTTTATAATTTGAGCAAGTGCTTCGCCGAAAGCTTTTGAACTGCGTGTGATTTCCTGCAAATTATTATCAACACCGCCGATTTCCACAAGAATTGCGTTCTTGGACAGATCCTGATTGTAAACGCCATTTCCGGTTAATTTTGTTTTTCCGACAATGCCCCTGACCAGATCCGGATAATTCTTGTCCAGTTCATTCTTAATTTTTTTCGCCAAATAAAGATTAGCCGAGTAGTTTGGATTTGCTTCGCCGATAATGATACTTATTCGTGCATAGGATGTATCTTTTATTTTCATCGTTGTTAAATTGCGGCCCGAAGAATCACGGTGAATGTCGATCAAGTAGTTAAGGCTCGGTGTTTTCTTCAAGGCTTTCTGAACCATCGCTCTGGAGCTTTGATAAGCCACATTATAACCCCATCCTTGTTTGATCAGATGCACGGAGCCAATGCCATTTTGATTCAAAATCTTTTCTATTTCGTTACCGTCAAGCGCAACACTTTTATCCGGATTCGTTGTCGTTACTTGTCCGTTGTTAATCGGATTATATGATTCCCATGGATGAGTGTGGTAGATCAACACGGTCTTTTTGAGTTTTTCATTTGACTTATTTGTGTTATCTGGCTCGGATTCCTTCGACGAAGGTGTCTTAATATTAATTTCCGGTGGAGGCGGATTATCTTTAGGCAGATTCGTATAATTCAAGCCTTTTCCAGCCACGAAAATACGTGTGTTATAAATAGTGAATCCTGGAAGCTCTGAACCAAAAAGACTGCGATTATCGTCAAAATGAAGTTCGGTCATTGCCTCAAATAAGAGATGATAGACCGTTTTTGGACGATCTTGTTCCTTAATTGCATGATTATAGACTATATTTTCACTTCCAAATGTTTCTGTGAGTAAAACTTGCGCCGGCCAGTCTGCCTTTTGCATCGCGTCTTCTATAAAACTAATCTTGATTTGACTTAAGCCGACAATAACGGCAAGACTGTAAATCAGGATCAGGACAAAAAAATAATGGTAAACGTAGTTAGTAGCGATTGATTGATGCATCATATTGGGCTGATTGAGTTTTTTCAATGGTGTCCCTCCCCATCTTCTATTTCATCCAAGCTGCTCTATTAATCTATGAAAGATGGGGGAAAAGATAGACGTATTTTTTCTTTTTTTATGTAAATAGTGCTTTATAGAGTGTTTGTAAATTGATTTTTACATTAAATTTACAATAAAAGGCTTTTTCCAAAGGGCAATTCCATAAATACTAATATAGTAGAGAGAAAGATGCGAAGGTGGAGGGATTGATTTGAAGAACTTCTTTAAAATAAATAAACTGACATGGTTTCGGTTTCAACTGACCATCGGCATGAAATTTTCAATCGGTTTATGGATTGTATTGATACTCATGCTTAGTTCAGCGGTAGTGTCTGGGTTTCAGCTTTATCAAACCATGCAAAAGGCAGAGGATGCCCAAAGAGCAAGTGAGCGAGCAGCACAAATTACGGAAATTGGTTCACTGTTTCGCGCGAAAGATGCCAGAGTTGTTGATTATGTACTGAACCCGGGTGATGCAGCGGTAAAACTCTATTCTCAGGATCAGATGAAACTTACAAAGGCGGAAAAAAAGCTTGAGCCGTACATGAACACTGATGAACAGAAGCACTGGTTCTCACAAATTATGAGTGCGGATGCGCGTACCTTTAATTTATTTCAAAGTGAATTTGTTCCGGCAGTCCTAATGAACGATCAGCAAAAAACGGCACAGGTTCACAAAGAACAAACCGAGATTCAGAGTCAGATTATCAGTAATGTCAATAAATTGCGTGAATCTGTGCTGACAGAAGAAGAAGTCGCAATGGAAAATATCCGAAAACAAGTGATCGGATCAATGATTTTTCTTGTAATTAGTGTACTTTTTACTATAATTCTTAGTTTAGCAGTTACTTGGTGGATCAGCAGACAAACAAAAGCATCATTTACACGCGTCATTGCATCAACGAATAAAATAGCCTCAGGCGATTTACGAGAGAATCAGGAAGCAAACATACATAACCATAAAGATGAACTTGGTCTAATCGCAGACTCTATTGAAAAGATGAAACACAACTTACTTGATATGATTCAAACAATTAGTGAAGCAGCGCTCAATACAAAAAACAGCGGCAAGACATTGATTATTTCGACGAAATCGGTGTCTGAGGAAAGCAGAGAGATGGCAGACGCAACGAATGAAATTTCGGCAGGATTGGAAAGTCAAGCAACGAATACGAGTAATATTGCTCAATTCACCGAAGAATTCATAAATAAACTCGATC
>Ga0334901_1003613_pt1 | contig 11395 bp, 10 predicted proteins | sample GraSluR3_MG_3_FD_207216 | JGI IMG/M metagenome (GOLD analysis project Ga0334901, IMG submission 207216) | Sludge microbial communities from methane-producing bioreactor in Wageningen University, Netherlands - Granular Sludge_15_08-R3 | ecosystem: Engineered > Bioreactor > Anaerobic >...
AAACGTGCCAAAGAACTTTGGGCAAAAGGCGAATATTTATTCACCACTCCCACCCTGAAAATATTCCTGGACAATAGTTTTTCGCACGATGATTTTTCTCAAAACATTTCGGCAAACGGGAAAAATGTGCTCGACTGGTATGCACAACTCGACGATAACGACATTTTATCTTCGGTGAAAGAGTGGCAATCGCATACCGACCCCGTACTTTCAAAACTTTCGCAAAACCTCATAAACCGGAAATTATTCAGGGTAAAACTGACCGATAAACCCGTTTCAAAAAAAAGACAGGAAAAGATACTCCGGCAAATTACCAGGGAAATTACCCGCGATGCGCAGCTATCTCCCTATTTGCTTATGACCGGAGAAATTACCAATAGTGCCTATAACCGGCATACCGAAAATATTAAAATACTTTTAAAAAACGGAAAAGTAAAAGATATGGGAAAAGCTTCTGACATAAACCTCTCGGTTTTAACCAAAACAGTACGAAAATATTTTGTATGCTATCCAAAAGAATTGGACATTAATTAGTTTAAACCTATATTTGCATCGCAAAAAAAATGATGAATGGAATTTAAAGCTACCGACATTGCTTCGTTTCTGAACGGTGAAGTGGTTGGAGACGGTAATGTCAAAGTATCTGGCGTATCGAAAATTGAGGAGGGGCAACCCGGAACACTCTCTTTTCTGGCCAATCCGAAATACGAAAACTATATTTACAGCACAAGTTCATCCATTGTATTGGTGAACCGATCTTTTAAGCCCAAATCAGACGTAAAGGCTACGCTTATAAGGGTCGATGATGCCTACCAGGCTTTTGCCTCGCTGCTCGACTTATATGTACAAACACAGCAAAATACCCGCCGGGGAATTGAATCGCAGGTTTCGATACATGAAACTGCAGCCATTGGAACCGATGTTTACATTGGTGCGTTTACAAGCATTGGCCGACATGCAAAAGTTGGAAAAGATTCAAAAATTTTTCCACAGGTATTTATTGGCGATAATGTAACCATCGGCGAAAACTGCATCGTTTACGCTGGCGTAAAAATTTACGACGGCACGGTTGTCGGTAATAACTGCATTTTGCATGCAGGCTGTGTAATTGGCTCCGACGGGTTTGGGTTTGCACCGCAAGCCGACGGTACCTACAAAAAAATTCCGCAAATTGGAAATGTTATTCTTGAGGATAATGTGGAAATCGGCGCAAATACAGCCATCGATTGTGGCACTTTCGGTTCTACAATTATCCGTAAAGGAGCAAAAATCGACAACCTGGTACAAATAGCACACAACTGCGAAATTGGTGAAAACACCGTTATTGCAGGCCAAACCGGAATGGCCGGAACCACCAAGGTGGGAAAAAACTGTAAATTTGCAGGTCAGGTTGGTCTTGCCGGCCACCTTACCATTGGCAATAATGTACAGATTGGCGCGCAATCGGGTGTGAGTAAATCCATTAAAGACAACGAAATTGTACTGTCGTCTCCGGCAGTGAATTATAAAGAGGCCCTTAAAACATATACGATTATCCGGAACCTGCCCAAACTCCGCGAAGAATTTATACAGCTCCAAAAAGATGTTGAATCCTTGAAACAGGCAAAATCAGCCGGTTCAAAGTAATTTACAGGCATGGTGGTAAAACAGAAAACATTAGCAAATTCATTCAAAATTGAAGGGAAAGGGTTACACACCGGGGTAAATGTAACCATGAATTTTAAACCGGCACCGGTAAATCACGGTTTTAAATTTAAGCGCGTCGATCTGAAAAATCAACCGGTTATCGATGCCGATGTCGATCTGGTTGTAGATACCTCCCGCGGAACACTGCTCGAAAAAGACGGTGCAAGAATCGGCACCATCGAACATGCACTTGCTGCCCTTGTAGGAATGGACCTCGACAACGTGCTCATCGAGGTGAATAACGAGGAGGCGCCCATTATGGACGGCAGCTCCAAATATTTTGTGGAAGCCATTGAAAAGGCGGGTATCGTTGAACAAAAGGCCGAGCGGGAGTACTTCGAAATTCAGGAAAAAGTTGAAATCTACGATGAAAAATCGGATGCGCATATTGTAGCCCTTCCCGATGACGATTACCGGCTGAATGTGATGATTTCATTCAAATCGAGAGTGCTTAACAACCAGTTTGCCACGCTCGATTCCATCAGCCGTTTTAAACAGGAAATTGCAGGGTGCCGTACATTTGTGTTTTTGCACGAACTGGAATTTCTGCTGAACAATAACCTGATAAAAGGGGGTGAATTAAACAATGCCATTGTAATAATCGACAAAGAGGTGAGCCAGGAAGAGTTGGATCGTCTGGCTGAATTATTCCATCACGACAAAGTTGAAGTGAAACCTCAGGGTATTTTAAACAACCTGAATTTACATTTCGACAACGAATGTGCACGTCACAAACTGCTCGATGTGATTGGAGACCTGGCACTGTGCGGCAAACGCATTAAAGGCCGGATAATTGCCTCGAAACCCGGCCACAGGCCCAACACTATTTTTGCACAGGCCCTGAAAGATGCATGGGAAAAAACCAAGGCCGCTGCCCCGGAATACGATCCCGATGCCACACCGTTGCTCGACACCCTTCAGATAAAAGAATATTTACCCCACCGCTATCCGTTTTTAATGGTTGACAAAGTACTGTCCATTACCGATTCAGAAGTAATAGGCATTAAAAACGTTACCCACAACGAACCTTTTTTCCAGGGGCATTTCCCCGATGAACCGGTTATGCCCGGGGTTCTGCTCATCGAAGCGATGGCTCAAACCGGAGGGTTACTGGTATTGTGTAAACTCGAAGGAAAATATTCGACCTATTTTATCCGGATTGACAACGTAAAATTCAGGAAAAAAGTAGTTCCGGGCGATACACTTATATTCAAGGTAGCATTAACCTCACCCATCAGACGAGGCATTGCCACAATGAAGGGTGTTACCTACGTGGGCAGTAAAATTGTTGCCGAAGGCGAATTTATGGCCCAGATTGTAAAACAAACAGAAAATTAATCCAGATTCAACAAAGATATGAAACAACCACTGGCTTATATTCACCCCGATGCAAAAGTTGCCGAAAACGCTGTAATTGAACCTTTTGTATCCATCGAAAGTGATGTGATAATTGGCGAAGGAACACGCATCGGTTCTAATGTCACCATTTTGGCAGGAACACGAATTGGAAAAAACTGTACTATCTTTCCAGGGGCCGTTTTAGGCGCCATCCCCCAGGATTTAAAATTCAGAGGGGAATATTCCACTGTGGAAATTGGCGATAACACCACCATCAGGGAATTTGTTACCGTGAACCGAGGCACTGCCGCACGCGGAAAAACCACGGTAGGGAACAACTGTTTAATTATGGCGTATGTGCACATTGCCCACGATTGTAAAGTGGGAAACAATGTAATTTTGGTAAACAACACCCAACTGGCAGGCGAAGTAATTGTCGAAGATTGGGCCATTATTTCAGGTATGACTGCAATTCATCAGTTCTGCCGCATAGGAACGCATGTTATGATTGCCGGCGGATCGCTGGTACGCAAAGATGTTCCGCCATTTATTAAAGCCGGCCGTGAACCGCTCTCCTATGTGGGGATCAATTCAATCGGATTAAGACGCCGGAACTATTCCAACGAAAAAATTACCGAGATACAGGATATTTACCGCTACATTTACCAGAAAGGGCTGAATACGGCACAGGCTGTCGAAATCATAGAAGCTGAAATGCCAGCTACTCAGGAACGCGACGAGATACTGCTATTCGTTAAAGATTCGAAAAGAGGCATCATCCGCGGATACTTCCCTGACTAAAGCCCGGCGCCTTTCCGGTTTCGTAATTCTCTTTCAAACCAAACTTCAAAATTACTGTTTTGTAAGGGATTTTTTTTGGGAAGGCTGTTCCCATAAACTGATTTTTATCGAGAATGAAACATATACTTATCGCAGGTTTACTGGTGTTTTTATCCAATTTAACTCCGGCTCAAAACAACCATAACCACGAACATCACCATCATACCGACCTCCATAATTACCATGTTGGAATTGGAGGCGCAGCGACCTACCTCAAAAGCGAATCACAATTTGCACCCGGCGTTCATGTTCACTTTATCCGGCAGTTTGGCCATCAAAACCGCTGGGGTCTGGGATTGGGCTTTGAAACTATTTTTGACGAACACCAACACAACGGGATTAATTTGCTGGTAAACTATCATCCGCTAAAACAGTTGTCGGTGAATGCCGGGCCGGGAATTCTTTTCACAACGCATGACGGAGAAAAGGAACGAAAGCCGGCCTTTCACACCGAAGCGGTTTATGAATTTAATGTCGGAAAATTTCACGTCGGTCCCATGGGTGGGTTCGGATTCGACAAAGATGTAGCGCACTTTTCAATGGGTGTGCACGTGGGGCTGGGATTTTAGTACGACTTCCCATGCTCCCAACCCTGCGCCTGCAACTCTATTTTCGAACCACCTGCGGTCAGCAGATTCGCACCCTCGGCAAATTCGGTAATTTCACCAATTATTGTAAAATCAGGGTCGTTTTTAATTTTTTCGGCATCTCCGGGTGAAAGCGTAAAAAGCAGTTCGTAATCTTCGCCGCCGTTTAGTGCAGCAACCAGCGGATTGATGTTCATCTCTTCGGCCATTTTTTTGGTTTGCAAATCCATGGGCACCTTTTCTTCGAACAGGTTACAGCCGGTTCTGGAATTTTTACACAGGTGCAGGATTTCGGAAGAAAGCCCGTCGGAAATGTCTATCATCGAAGTGGGTTTTATTTTCAGTTTCCCAAAAGCTGCAACCACATCGCCGCGGGCCTCGGGTTTCAGTTGCCGCCCCAGAATATAATCGTACCCCTGCAGTTGCGGTTGCATATCCTGATTCACTTTAAACACCTCGTTTTCACGCTCCAAAAGCTGGAGGCCCATGTAAGCGCCACCCAAATCGCCCGAAACGCAAAGCAAATCGCCCGGCTTGGCCCCACTGCGGTACACCAGGTCTTCCGGACGTGCTTCTCCCAGTGCACTGATGCTTATGGTCAGTCCGGTGAGCGAACTTGTGGTGTCACCGCCTATCAAATCCACACCGTAGTTTTCGCAGGCCTGATAAATTCCCGAGTACAACTCCTCCACCGCCTCCACCGAAAACTTGTTCGACAAAGCCAGGTTCACCGTAATTTGTGTCGGACGCGCATTCATGGCATAAATATCCGACAGGTTCACAATCACCGACTTGTAACCCAAATGTTTCAGCGGAACATACATCAGGTTAAAATGCACGCCTTCGGTAAGCAAGTCGGTGGAAAAAACCACACACTTATTGCCGTAACTGAGCACGGCAGCATCGTCGCCCACACCTTTCAGTGTACTTTTATTTTTTAACTGAATATGTTGTGTCAGCCGGGCAATCAGGCCAAATTCGCCCAGCTCGGCTATCCTGGTTTGTTTTTTGTCTTTACTCATTGTTAATAAAGGATAAAATGGTATTTTAATCAATTATTTCCGCGACAAAATTACCTATACTTTTATATCTTTGCAATTTATTTGTAAACAGTCTGGATAAACGGTTGTTGTTTATTCAAAACAAGTTTAAAAAAATGACAGACCAGGATAAAATATTAGCAGAAGTAACACAAAGCGAATACAAGTACGGTTTTTACTCTGACATTGAAACCGATATTATTGATCGGGGTTTAAATGAAGATGTTATCCGTACGATTTGGGAAAAGAAAAACGAGCCTGATTTTATGCTCGAATTCAGGCTGGATGCTTTCAGGAAATGGCAAAAAATGAAAATGCCCGACTGGGCATATCTGAAGGTGCCCCCCATCGATTTTCAGAACATCAGTTATTATGCGGCGCCGAAGAAAAAGCCGACACTGAAAAGTTTGGACGAAGTGGATCCCGAATTGCTGGAAACGTTCAACAAGCTGGGCATTCCGCTGGAAGAGCAGAAGCATCTGGCCGGCGTAGCAGTAGATGCTGTGCTCGACAGTGTTTCGGTAAAAACCACGTTCAAAGAAGTTTTGGCGGAGCAGGGCATCATTTTCTGTTCGTTCAGCGATGCGTTGCAGGAACACCCCGACCTGGTGCGGAAATACCTCGGTCAGTCTGTTCCTGTGGCCGACAACTTTTTTGCAGCGCTCAACTCGGCCGTTTTCAGCGACGGTTCGTTCTGTTATATTCCCGAAGGTGTAAAGTGCCCCATGGAGTTATCTACCTATTTCAGAATAAACTCCGCCAATACCGGTCAGTTTGAACGCACACTGATTATTGGCGATAAAGACAGTTATGTGAGTTATCTGGAAGGCTGCACGGCGCCTATGCGCGACGAAAACCAGTTGCATGCGGCAGTGGTGGAAATCATCGCCCTCGACCGTGCCGAAGTAAAATATTCTACCGTCCAAAACTGGTACCCGGGCGATAAAAACGGGAAAGGCGGGATATACAACTTCGTGACCAAACGTGGTGTTTGCCGCGGTGTTTCATCCAAAATAAGCTGGACGCAGGTGGAAACCGGTTCGGCCATTACCTGGAAATACCCGAGTTGCATTCTGATGGGTGACAACTCGGTGGGTGAATTCAATTCGGTAGCGGTGACCAATAACCACCAGCAGGCCGATACGGGCTCGAAAATGATTCACATTGGCAAAAACACCAAAAGTACCATTGTTTCCAAAGGGATTTCCGCAGGGAAAAGCGACAACTCGTACCGCGGACTGGTAAAAGTGTTGCCAGGAGCGACCAACTCACGCAACTTCTCGCAGTGTGACTCGCTGCTGCTGAACGATACCTGCGGTGCACACACGTTTCCCTACATTGAAGTGGGCAACAAATCGTCGATTGTAGAACACGAAGCCACCACTTCAAAAATCGGGGAAGACCAGATTTTTTACTGCAACCAGCGCGGTATCGATACCGAAAAGGCAATCGGAATGATTGTGAATGGCTACGCCAAGGAGGTACTGAACAAGCTGCCCATGGAATTTGCAGTTGAAGCGCAAAAGTTACTGCAAATCAGCCTCGAAGGAAGTGTGGGATAAAATCCGGAAGTGAAATAGCAAAAATCAATGTTAAATACGAGTAACGGTCATAGTACTCAATACTCAAAATCTTTATACTAAAAATGTTATCAATTAAAGACTTATATGTTTCCGTAGAAGGGAATGAAATCCTGAAAGGAATCAATCTCGAAGTGAAACCCGGTGAAATCCACGCCATTATGGGACCCAACGGTTCGGGCAAAAGTACGCTTGCCAACGTGATTGCAGGAAAGGAAGAATTTGAAGTAACCCACGGGGAGGTGACCTACAATGGTGAAGACCTGTTGGAAATGGCGCCTGAAGACCGGGCCAAAGCCGGGCTTTTCCTGAGTTTTCAGTACCCCGTGGAAATTCCGGGAGTGCCCATGGTAAATTTCCTGAAAACAGCCGTAAACGAACACCGCAAACACCGCGACGAAAAAGAACTCACCGCAGGAGAATTCCTGAAATTCATGCGCGAAAAAATGGAACTGGTGGATTTGCATGCGCAGTTGACCAACCGCTCGGTGAATGAAGGATTTTCAGGAGGTGAAAAAAAGAAAAACGAAATTTTCCAGATGGCGCTGCTGGAACCCAGACTGGCTATTCTGGATGAAACCGACTCCGGCCTCGATATCGACGCGTTGAAAACAGTTGCGCACGGCGTAAATGCCTTGCGGAGGCCCGACAATGCAACCATTGTGGTTACTCACTACCAGCGTCTGCTCGAGTATATTATTCCCGATTATGTGCACGTTTTGTTAGGAGGGAAAATTGTAAAATCCGCCGGCAAGGAACTGGCTTTTCAACTGGAAGAAAAAGGGTACGACTGGATTAAACAAGAAAACGGAAAATAAAATGAGTGTACTGGTAGAAAAAGCAGATTTATCACTAAAATATACCGCGCATTTCAACGATGTGAAGGAAAGCCTGCGCGAAGATTCGGCCGATGTGCTGAATGCGCCGCGCAACAAGGCTTTTCATGACTTTGTAATGCAGGGGATTCCCACGCGTAAAAATGAAAATTACAAATACACCAACCTGCAGCCACAGTTTTTCCCGGAATACCGGTTTATTCACCGGCGCGAACCGGCCAAAGTTGATTTGAATGCCGCTTTCCGTTGCGATGTACCCCAGTTGGACACCCACCTGGCTTTTATTTTCAATGGCTGGTATTACGAAAACAACCAGCAGGTTGGCCAACTTCCCAAAGGAGTTATTTTGGAGAGCCTGGAAAAAATGGCGCACGAAAAACCGGAACTGCTGGCCAAATACGCTTCGCTGGCCAATACGGGAGACGACCCGCTGGTGGCGCTGAATACGGCATTTGCCAAAGATGGCTACTTCCTGTATGTACCGAAAAATACCACAATTGAAAAACCCATTCAGCTGATAAACTTTTTGCAGGCCAACCAGGATGCATTTGTTACCCAGCGAAATTTCATTTATGTGGAAGAGGGCGCCGATGTAAAAATCATTTCCTGCGACCATACACTTAATTTGAATACTTACCTGAATAATTCGGTAACCGAAGTATTTGTGGGGGCAAATGCCAACTTCGAGTATTACACACTGCAAAACCAGCACAACAGCACCACCAGTCTGAATTCGCTGTTTATTCATCAGGAAAGGGATTCCAAAGCCACAACGCATTATTCGTCGCTGCATGGCGGTGTCATTCGCAACAATCTGAAATTTATGCTCGACGGTGAAAATGCCGAAGCCAACCTTTACGGCATGGCATTTATCGACCGGAAGCAGCATGTGGACAATTTTACGCAGGTGATTCATGCAAAACCACACTGCCTGAGCAACCAGGTTTACAAAAACGTGCTTGACGATGAGTCAACCGGTGCATTTGCCGGAAGGATTCACGTGGTGCGCGATGCCCAGAAAACCAATGCTTTCCAGCGCAACAACAACCTGCTGCTTACCGACAAGGCTACCATGCAAACCAAGCCGCAACTCATTATAGATGCCGATGATGTAAAATGCAGCCACGGCGCCACGGTAGGCCAAATCGATGAAGAAGCTCTGTTTTACATCCGTGCCCGCGGAATAGAAGAAAGCAAAGCCCGTTTGATGATGATGAATGCTTTTGCCCACGAAGTTGTACAACGCATTTCGGTGGAGCCTTTACGCGACCGCATCGACGAACTGGTGGACAAACGGCTGAAAGGCGAAGTAGCCCGCTGCCACGAATGTGCCTATAATTGTGAATGTTAGCACGTAACGTGCTGTTATGATATTCCACCCGCAATATTCCTTTAAATTTTTGGAAATTGCGGGTTTCTTTTTTTTTAAACGGTTTTTCTACCTTTATCACCTGTAAATATTAAAAAGATGAATTACGATGTTCACAAAATACGAAGTTATTTCCCGGTGCTGAAACAGGAAGTTTACGGCAAACCGCTCATCTATTTCGACAACGCAGCCTCTACCCAAAAACCCGTTCAGGTTTTGATGGCGCAGGAACGGCTGCAAAACGATTATTACGGAAATATTCACCGGGCAGCGCATTATATGGCTGACAAAGCCACCGTAGAATTTGAAGCGGTGCGCGACAACGTGAAGGAATTTATTAACGCCGAAAGCCGTGAAGAAATCATTTTCACCAGGGGAACCACCGAAAGTGCCAACCTGGTGGCGGCATCGTTTGGCGAACAATTCCTGAAACCCGGAAGTGAAATTATTATTTCCGAAATGGAGCACCACTCCAACATTGTTCCCTGGCAAATTAACGCGTTAAGAAAAGGCGCCAAAATTGTCAAACTGCCCGTCTCCGATTCAGGAGAGCTTCAAACCGGACTACTGGCCGAACTTATCACTTCCAGAACCAAACTGATTACCGTAGCCCACGTATCCAATGTACTGGGAACGGTGAATCCGGTGGCGCAGGTAATTGAAACCGCCCACAGGCGTAATGTACCTGTCTTTGTGGACGGCGCCCAGGCGGTGCAACACATTCGTGTTGATGTCCAGGCGCTGGATGCCGATTTCTATGCTTTTTCGGCCCACAAAATGTACGGTCCCAATGGTGTAGGCGTACTTTACGGAAAACGAAAATGGCTGGAACAACTACCTCCTTACCAGGGTGGCGGCGAAATGATTGCCGAAGTTTCATTCGAAAAAACCACATTCAGCGAAATCCCGTTCAAGTTTGAAGCGGGAACGCCAAATATTACCGGTGTAATTGCCTTCGGGGCTGCTATCGATTTGCTCCGTGAAACCGGTTTGGAAAACATTTCGGGGTGGGAACAGGAACTGCTGGCTTATGCCACTTCTCAATTAAAAGAAATTGAAGGACTGCGCATTTACGGGGAAGCGCCACACAAATCGGGTGTGATTTCGTTTAATATTGCCGGAATTCATCCGTTCGACCTGGGAACCATGCTCGACAAAACGGGTGTTGCCGTGCGCACGGGCCACCACTGCGCCGATCCGCTGATGAAGCATTACGACATTCCGGGAACCGTGCGCGCCTCTTTGGGAATGTACAACACCAGAGAAGAAATCGACAGGTTTATGCAGTCTTTAAAAAAAGTGGTGCAAATGCTGGCCTGACATGAAAAAATATATTCCAGACTGGTTTATTACCGGCTTGTTTCTGATGATTTTAATCGCCTGGCTGAAACCCGGCATTGGCATGGATTTGCAACCGGTTCATCTGGGATTGATTATCGATATCGGGGTTGTTCTCATTTTCTTTTTTTACGGTTTGAAACTGGACCCGGCTAAACTGAAAGCCGGCATGAGCAACTGGAAAATGCACGTGGCCATTCAACTCACCACCTTCCTGCTGTTTCCACTACTTATTCTACCGTTTTATCCTTTGCTGGAAGGTACAAACCACGAATTTTTCTGGATTGGAATGTTCTTTCTGGCGGCTTTACCTTCAACGGTTTCCTCGTCGGTAGTGATGGTTTCCATTGCAGGCGGGAATATACCCGGCGCTATTTTTAACGCCAGCATTTCAGGAATTATTGGAATCGTGATGACCCCGTTCTGGATGGGATTATTTCTGACAGGCGCTCAGGAAGGCTTCGACTTTTCGCATGTGCTGGTTCAACTTATCACCCAAATTATTGTACCTGTGGCTGCAGGCCTGTTGCTCCACCGGTATTTTGTGCGCTGGATAAACCGGCACCTAATCAAACTGGCGGCATTCGACAAAATTATTATTTTATTGATTGTTTATGAATCGTTCAGCCGTTCGTTTATGTCGGGCATCTTCACTTCGGTGAGCTGGATGGCACTTGGCGGACTTTTCCTGGCCGTTGTTCTGCTTTTTTTTATAGTATTGAATTTCACCGGATGGATGGCGAAAAAGTTGCATTTTACCCGCGAAGACCGGATTACGCTG
>Ga0334901_1003614_pt1 | contig 11393 bp, 8 predicted proteins | sample GraSluR3_MG_3_FD_207216 | JGI IMG/M metagenome (GOLD analysis project Ga0334901, IMG submission 207216) | Sludge microbial communities from methane-producing bioreactor in Wageningen University, Netherlands - Granular Sludge_15_08-R3 | ecosystem: Engineered > Bioreactor > Anaerobic > Unclassified...
TTTCAAGGATTTCACACTCAGCGAACCGGAAGAGAAGGTCATCAATATCAAAGATGTGACCGGCGTCAACGCCCTCAATATGCTTTACGATTCGATTACCAACCGTTATACCTTTACACTTGAGATCGAAGGCGAGCAAAAAGAGATGACCCGCGGCGAGTTGATGGCGCTGGCCCATGATCCTGATCCTGAGCTGCGCGCCAATGCCTATCAGGAGTTGTTCCGGGTCTATGAGGCCGATGCCCCCATCCTGGGACAAATCTACCAGGCGGTTGCTCGGGACTGGCGGAACGAACACATCAACCTGCGCGGGTTCAAATCCCCCATCTCGGTCCGCAACCTTGTCAACGATATCCCGGATGAGGTCGTGGAAACCCTGTTGGATGTCACCCGCAGGAACGCCAAACATTTCCATCGCTTCTTCCGTCTGAAAGCCAACCTGCTTGGCATGGACAAGCTCCGCCGATATGATATCTATGCTCCGGTGGAGAAATCTGATAAAAAATATACTTTCAATGAAGCCGCCGAAATTGTGCTGGAATCCTTCCACGAGTTCAATCCGAAATTCGCCGACCTGGCCAAAGAGATCTTCGATGCGTCACATATTGACAGCGAGGTCCGCAAAGGCAAGATGAGCGGCGCTTTCTGTGCCACTCTCACACCTGACCTGACCCCCTGGGTTCTGCTGAATTATCAGGGCCGCGCCGATGACGTTGCCACCATGGCGCATGAACTCGGGCACGGGATCCATTCCCTGATGGCACGGGAACACACCGCCTTCACCCAGCATGCCTGTCTGCCCCTGGCTGAAACCGCCTCGACCTTTGGCGAGATGATGCTGGTGGATAAGCTCCTGGCGCAGGAGAGCAACGAAGCCGTCCGGCGGGACCTGCTCTTCCGCCAGATGGACGATGCCTTCGCCACCATCCTGCGGCAGAACTACTTCTCCATGTTTGAACAGACCGCCCACGAGATGATCTCCCAGGACGCCCAGGTGAACGAGATCGCCGAAGCTTACCTGCAAAACCTGAAAGATGAGTTTGGCGATTCCGTTGACATCTCCGACGAGTTCCGCTGGGAATGGGTGATGGTGCCGCATTTCTACGGCGTCCCGTTCTATGTCTACGCCTATGCCTTCGGCCAACTGCTGGTCCTTTCGCTCTACAAGCAATATCAAGAGGAAGGCGAGAGCTTCAAACCCCGCTACATGGATATCCTGGCCGCTGGAGGGTCAATCGCCCCGATTAAGCTGCTGAGCAATGCCGGGATCGACGTCACAACCGCCGAGTTCTGGCAGGGCGGGTACGATGTCATAAACGAAATGGTGACAAAATTGGAAAACCTGACCTGATCCACAACAAAAACACATCCCGGGAGCTAGACTTCACTCCCGGGATTTTTTATTTCTCTTGCCCTGAACTTCCTGAGCGAGAAATAAAGCAGCCCGACCGCAACCACGCCCAGGATGGTGTTCAAAATCCAGACCGCGGTGATGTCCATCCACTCAAAAACCGTCCCTGCCATATACAGCCCCAAACTGGAGCCGACCCCGTGGATGGCGGTGTTATAAAGCCCCTGCCCTGTGGCACGCCACTTCTTATCGACATACTTGTCAATGAAGGAAACCCCGACCACCATAAAACTGACGATAGCCGCCCCATGGAGCAGTTGTGTTGGCACCACCCAGGCCGGGTCTTTAATGAAGATATACAAAAACCAGCGCAGGGGCAGGCCGACCGCGCCTGCGAGAATGATTTGAGTCATCGTGAACTTTGACAACAGCCACGGGGTGACCATCATCATCGGGACTTCCAGGACCGCCTGAAGGGATACCGTCGCACCAACCAGCAGTGGGACTGCGTCATAAATCTGCAGATAGAGCGTCTGGTAATTGGTGGAAATACTCAAGGTCGCGCCGATGAAGACAATGCTCAGCAGGAACAGGGTCAGCAAAGGCTCATCTTTGAGGATATCAAGACGCCCCAGGTTCGGATAAACAAAGGTCTTTCCCTTTTCAGGAAGCAGAAAGCTCAAAAGCCCCAGCACCAAATAAGTCCCTGCCAGAAACCAAGGGTAAAAAACCGTGATTTGATCGAGGAACAAACTTCCCAGCACAAGGCTCGACACGCTGAAGCCAATGGAGCCCCAGAGACGGATCAGGCCAAAGGACTCCGTTTTTCCTTCCCCCTCCAGATAATCCAGCACAATCGCTGTTGAAACCGGGATGAGATGCGACGCCATGATCGAAAGCATGACACCACATAAAAAGGTCGCGGTGAAACTGTCGGCGAAAGCCAACCCCGCTGCAAACCCGGCCGCTCCCAGACACCCCAGAACCAGCATCAACCGCCGGGTGTTGAGCACATCACTTAAATAACTCCAGACCGGCTGAAAGAAGATTGTGGTGATGGGCAGGGTGCCTAACAGAAGTCCTACCTGCACCCCGGTAAACCCCATTTGATACAAATAGAGGGCAAAATACGGGCCGATGATGCCAAGGGGAAAAAACAGGAAGAAGTTGTGGAGTTTAAATCGCAGTCTCAATATTGGTAATACCTCAAAGGCTTTGTGTTAAGTATGAGAATAAGTATAACGGCTTTACCATCCACAGAGTGTTTATCTGAAATTATATAAGCTGTCTCATCCGAAATCCACTGACCCAGGGTAATGGGGCCTTACTTCTGTTGCGTTTACTCATTGACCATCGAGAAAGTTACGATTCACCAGCAGAGCTTTTGCATGGTTCAGAAAAACGCCATAAAGCGACGAATACCAACGCCAATCCAATAACCCCCAGGACCATATTCAGACCCCATATCGAACGAACATCCAGCAAGTCGAGAACCCCACCGGCCATGAACAGCCCAAGGCTGGGTCCGATACCATGGAAGATGATCCCATACAACCCCTGACCTGTCGCCCGCCACTCTCTTGGGACCTGGGTGTCAATGAATGATACGCCCACAACATCAAAACTGATGCTGGTGACACCGTTCAGGATCTGGACCGGGAGCATCCAGAACGGGTCCCGGATCAGGAAGTACAACAACCAGCGCACCGGCAGGATGGCAGCACCTGCCAGAATGATCGATCGCATTGAAAACGTGCGCAGCAACATCGGCACGGCGAACATCATCGGCACTTCGAGCAAGGCCTGGATGGAGACCACGATTCCAATCAGTAAATCTACGGCATCCAGGGATTGCAAGAAAAGCGTTTGGTAATTAATGGAGATTTGTAATGTCGCCCCTATAAACACCATACTCACCAAAAACAAGATCAGTGTCCTGTTGGTTCTGAGAGCTCCCAATCCCCGTAAGTCATTCGTGGAAATGCCCTTTTCATCTTTTGCAAATGTCAGGCTCAGCCCAGCCAGCAGCAGATAGATCCCTGCCACAATCCATGAGAAATAGTCCAAAATATGCTCAAGTAATAAGCTGCCCATGACCAGACTAGAAACGCCAAAGGCTACCGAACCCCAAACCCGGATCAAGCTGAATGCTTCCGGTATGCTTTCAGCTTCCAGATAGTCCAACACTGCCGCCGTACTGATAGAACCAATGGGAGCAATAAATATCGAATAGGCGATTGCGGAAAGGAACACGCCCCAAAACGATCCTGACAGGCCAATACCCGCCATAGAAACGCTGACGCCCACACAGCCAACTACCAGCAGCACCTTTCTGGTGTTCAGAACATCGCTCAGATAACTCCAAACTGGCTGAAAAAGGATCGAGGTGATCGGCAAAGTACCCAAAATGACCCCGATTTGCACACCCGAAAATCCTTTTTGGTTCAAAAAGAGCGCAAAAAAGGGGGCAATGATTCCAAATGATAGGTATTGTAAAAAATAGAATGCTTTAAATTTAATTTTCACAGGTTGAGTATAACCCCGTAATTCAGAATAAAATAAATTACAATAATCCAATCTTATTAAATTGGGAGCGTAAAAATCATGAACAAAAACATCATCCGCGATCTGGGGGAGGGCCTGATTCTCCGGCATGGCACCCCGGCTGACGAAGAAACCTTAGTGAAGTTCAACCGCGAAATCCACGGCGAGGGCGAGTGGGATGAGAAAGGCCTGGAAGATTGGACCCGGGATCTGATCAGCGGAGACAGCCCGACCTTCAAACCTGGTGACTTCACTATCGTGGAAGATACAGCCACAGGCGAGATCGTCTCCACCTGCTGCACAATTTCACAGACCTGGTCCTATGAGGGCATCCCCTTCAAAGTCGGCCGTCCCGAACTGGTCGGGACAAAGAAGGACTACCGCCGCAAGGGGCTGGTACGCCAGCAGTTCGAGGTGCTCCACTCATGGAGCGCTGAACGCGGCGAGCTTGTCCAGGTGATCACCGGCATCCCCTATTACTACCGCCAGTTCGGCTATGAGATGACGCTGGCGTTGAGCGGCGGCCGTGCCGGCTATAAGGCCCATGTGCCGGAACTTAAAGAGGGTGAGACCGAACCCTACGCCTTCCGCCCGGCAAAGGTTAAGGATATCCCGTTTATTATGGCAGCCTATGAAGCAGACTGCCATCGCAGCCTGGTTTCCGCGATCCGGGATGAAGCCGAATGGCAATATGAACTGACCGGAAAACGACCCAACAACATCAATCGGCGGGATGTTTACCTCATCGAAAACCAGGATGGGAATCCGGCTGGGTTTATAGCCACACCTCCGATAAAATGGGGCAATATGAGCGCACTGGATTGGTATGGACTTGCACCGGGGCTGGCCTGGGCCGACGTTACCCCCAGTGTGATCCGCTTCCTCTGGCAGCGCGGCGAGGAACTTGCCAAGGAGCAGGAACTGGCCCAGAAAATGTTTGGCTTTTGGCTGGGGGAGGACCATCCCGTTTATCACGTGATTCCGACCCTGCTGCCGCGTGAACGCAAGCCTTATGCGTTTTTTGTCCGGGTGCCGGATGTGGCGGCGTTCCTGAAGGTCATCGGATCTAGAATAGAAGAAAACCTGGCTGTCTCCCCCTTTGTCAATCACACAGGAAAGCTCAAGCTGAGCTTCTATAATAACGGCGTCCTGTTGGATTTTGAAAAAGGAAAAATAAAGGCGATTGAACCACTGGCATTTGACGAACTGGATAAAAGTGATGCCAGTTTCCCCTCTTTAACCTTCCTGCACCTGGTGTTTGGTCACCGAACGATAGAGGAACTAACAAATATCTATGCAGACCTGGAGACCAAGGACAAGGAAACCAGAGAGCTGATTGGTGCGCTGTTTCCCAGGAAAAACTCCCACGTCTGGCCGGTATCGTAAAAGATGTAGGGCAGGTCGCTGACCTACCCTACGCCCTTACTAACTATGGCGAGCCAATATAAAACATGGTTATAGTTTTCGACTTATCTGCTTCTGAATTTACCGAGTTAAGGTTGTGAACAATAAACTGATCTGATACTATCAATAAGGGAGGCCAATTATGAAAAAACAAATTCTCGTAACAGGTGACAGACCCACAGGAAAACTACATCTCGGTCATTATGTCGGGACATTAAGGAAGCGCGTAGAATTACAAGATGACCCAAAATACAAACAATATGTGTTTATTTCAGATCAACAAGCATTGACTGATAATGCTCGTAATCCCGAATTGATCAGGACAAACCTAATAGAAGTAGCATTGGACTATCTCGCTGTTGGCATCTCACCTGAAAAGACTGTTTTGTTTGTTCAGTCACAGATACCTGAATTGGCAGAACTGACAATGTACTATATGAATTTAGTGACCGTAGCGCGTTTGCAAAGAAACCCAACTGTAAAGGAAGAAATCAAACAGAAGGAATTCAAGGCAAGTATACCTGCAGGATTTTTACTTTATCCCGTAAGTCAAGCGGCAGATATCACAGCCTTTGAAGCGGATTTCGTACCGGCCGGCGAAGACCAAGAGCCTGTTATTGAACAAACTCGTGAAATTGTCAGGACGTTTAATTCAATCTATGGTGAAGTGTTGGTAGAACCTCAGGTTATGCTTCCCGATCTTAAAGCGTGTAACAGGTTGCCTGGTGTTGACGGGCAATCAAAAATGAGTAAATCCCTGGGTAATGCGATTTATCTTGCGGATAAACCTGAAGAGGTACAGCAAAAGATTATGAAAATTTTTACTGATCCTAATCACTTAAAAGTATCGGATCCCGGCACTGTTGAAGGAAACACAATGTTCACATTTCTTGATGCTTTTTGCACAGATACTCACTTTGTTGAATATCTTCCTGAGTATTCATGCCTAGAAGAACTAAAGGAACATTATCGACGTGGTGGATTAGGGGATATAAAAGTTAAAAAATTCCTTAACAAGATACTTCAGGCAGAATTAGCGCCAATTCGTCAAAGGCGTCAACAACTTGAAGAGAATAAAAGAGAAGTGTATCAAATTCTTTTGGATGGCAGTCTGATCGCAAGAGAGGTCGCCGCTAAAACACTTGAGCGTGTCCGAAATGCAATTGGTCTAAACTACTTCGATATTATTCAGTCCCCATTTTAAGATCAATCTACATGTAGGTCACGTGCCGCGCCAGCGCACGTGACAAAAAACAATTAAAATTTTGGACAATTCTCTTATCTTATGGATGTAATTGAATTAGAGAGTCATTCCGCAGATTGCTTCGTCCCTTCGGGAATTCGGAATTCTTTCAGGACACTTCGCGGTGACAAGACATCTTGTAAATACGAAAAGCCAAGATATTCTGTTATTCCCCCTTTGGTTTCAGCCACGGCCAGCGTTCTTCGGGAGATTTTTGCGGTTCGCGTTTTTCAGGGGCTGGCGGTTTAGGGCTGACTCCCGGCAGATCAAATTCAGCAACTAATGGTGCGGATTTACCAACATTGCCATTCACCTCAGCCTGCATGTGCCAGTATTCCTCCGTCCGGGCATAATCCCGGAGGGTGTTGATCCGCCGGATCAGCATGGGGTGCGACTGGAAGACCGCCGCCATCCGGTTGCTGACCTGATCGTCCTCAGCGTCAATTAGGGCCAGCGCCCGCTCAAATTCATGCTGGCTGCGAACCTCCGGGGCAACCAGTTTGACCAGCGCGGCCACCGCCAGGTTCAGGTCCCCACAGGCCAGCAATCCCGCCCGGTCGGCGGAATATTCACACATCCGGTTCCACCAGCGGAAAGCGGCATAGAGCAGGACAGCTGCGCCAAAGGGCACCGGGATCCCCGCCATGCCGCCCACAATGGTATTGAGCCAGGTGTGCCCCAGCGCGACATGGCCCATCTCATGTCCAATGATGAATTTAAGCTCTCCGGGGTTCATCACGTCCAAAACCGGCGTATAGATCACCAGTGCTTTCGGATCGCTGATGCCAAACGTATAGGCGTTGAGTTGTTTCTGTTTGACAAGGTAGACTTCGATAGCACCGGGTTGAAGCTTCTGTGCGCACTCCTTAACGATCTGCTCAACGCCTGGTGTGCGGATGGCGTCCACCCGCAAGGCACCCCGTGTCAAAGCCTGATGATGCGAGCGGATCAGCAGGGCACTGATCAGGAACATCCCCAGGATAAAAAGCCCGCTCAGGCAGAATGTGGCCGCTGAAGTCAGGACGATCACCCCCAGCACCAAAAAGACCGTCAGAGCAAGGACAAGGGTTTCGTTGTCAAACCGGTAACGGCGAGAGCGAAACATGATCTAGGAAGAGCTGCCTGTTTCAGAGAGGAATTCCCGCACCTGCTCAATCTGCTCCAGGGGCAATCGTTCGATCTCCTCCCAGTAATCCAGTAATTCGGAGAGGGTGAACAGAGCATACATCCGGAAGCCGGCTTGTGCCAGGGCCTCCTTTGCACCGGACTCCCTGTCGATCAACACAACCACATCTTCCACCTTCAATCCGGCACCGGTCAGCTTCTCAATCGCCTCAAACTTGCTGCCACCCGTGGTCGCCAGATCGTCAATTACAACCACGGTTTCGCCGGGCTGATAAATCCCCTCAATCTCAGCGGAGGTACCATAGTCCTTGACCGTTTTTCTAGGATAGATCATGGGCCAGTTGCCCTGCAGGCTGACGGCCGTGGCAATCGGGAGGGCAGCATAGGGCAGGCCTGCGATCCGGTCAAATTTAAGCTGATTTAACTGCCGGATATACGCCGCTGCCACCTGCGTCATCCAGCCCGGGAAAGCCACCAGGCGGCGCAGATCAATGTAAATCGGTGAGATCAGCCCGGACTTGAGAGTGAATTCCCCAAAGCGGACACAGCCCATCGAGAGCAGTCCTTCCACCAGCGGCGCAGCAAGCCGGGTCTGTTTCTTTCTCACAGGGTGATGTTTGGGACGGGTGATCTCCTGTGCCTCGCGGAAACTCAGGACGAGGTCCTTTGCCGCTTTCCCCGGGTCTTCAGCCCTGGAAATTCCGCGGCTGACATTGATCAGCAGACCCAGGCCATCCTGCCGGAGGCCCGCCCGCATCGCGGCCTTGAGATCTGCCCCCTGCGCGCCCAGTCCAGGCGCCAGGAACCATTGGTCGGGCGCCATCTCACGCACCCTTCGGAGGGCATCGGGAAAAGTCGCACCGACAACCAGCCCGAGGTTGCCTTCCGCGCCCCACTCCGTTGCCAGCCCGGCGATCTTCTCATAGACCATCATCAGGCGGTAATGCCCCCCCAGCGGCAGGTCCTGCAAGTCCACCGAGCCGGCATTGCTGGTTTTGCACAGCAGGAAGACTCCCTTTTCCGGGTCCTGCATGAAGGGTGTTAATGAATCGTAACCTAGGTAGGGGCTGAGGGTGATGGCATCCGCGCCCAGCTTCTCAAAAGCCGACCGGGCATAAGCCTGGGCTGTTGAGGCGATATCTCCCCGCTTGGCATCCAGAATTACAGGGATTCCATCCGGCACGGCCCTGATGACGGCTGCCAGCGCCTCCCAGCCTTCGGGCCCCAGCGCCTCAAAAAAAGCCGCGTTGGGTTTAAAAGCTAGGGCGTAATCCCGGGTTGCCTCCACCAGCCGCAGACAGAATGCCCGGGCGGCATCGGCGGTTTTCTCCGGCAGATCTTCCGGATGCGGGTCCAGGCCAACGCAGAGCAGGGAATCGATCTCGCGGGCGCGGCGATCCAATTTTTCGAAGAATGTAGGCATGCAGTCCTCCCGAATGGATTTGATCAGTGGTTAATTGTATTACGAAATTCAGCGGGCGACCTCAGGCCTTGCCAAGAACCATTGCCAGCAAAGCCATCCGGATATAGAGGCCATACTCCATCTGGCGGAAGTAGGCAGCGCGGGGGTCGTCATCCACGGCCATGTCGATCTCCCAAACGCGCGGCAGGGGATGCATAAGGATCATCTCATCCTTCGCCCGGGACATGGTCTCCGTCGTTACCGCATAGCTCCCTTTGAGACCCTCGTGTTGCAGCGGGTCTTCAAAGCGTTCCTTTTGGACCCGGGTGACATAAAGCACATCCGTTTCAGGTATCACTGCGTCGAGTTCCAAAAATGACGCCTGCGGAATGCCTTTCTCATCGATCTCCTCAATGATCTCCCTGGGCATGGCAAGCTGTTCGGGCGCGACATAATTCAGTTTCACGTCATAAAGCGTGAGCAGTCGGGCAAGGGAATGGACCGTGCGCCCGTATTTTAAATCGCCCATCATGGTCACGGTCAGTCCATCCACCCGGCCCAATTCCTCCTGGATGGTTAAAAGGTCCAGCAAGGCCTGCGTGGGATGCTCCCCAACGCCGTCACCCGCATTGATAATGGGCTTGCGGGCATATTTAGCGGCCAGCGCTGAGGAGCCGACCTCCGGATGCCGGAGGACGATCACATCCGCGTAGGCTTCCAGCGTCCGCACCGTATCGGGCAGCGACTCGCCTTTGGTCACCGAGGAGAAACTCACATTATTGATCGGGATCACACTCCCGCCCAAACGTTCCATGGCAGAAGTGAAGGATGAGGACGTCCGGGTCGATGATTCGTAAAATAAATTCGCCAGGATCTTTCCCTTAAGCAGGTCAAACGATCCGACCCGGGCGACCATTTCATACATCTCATGCGCAACGTCAAAAATGTAGTCAAGCTGCTCGCGGCCAAAATCCTTAACCGAGATGATGTCCTTTCCGTAAAAGGCCGAATCCTGCTGATCACCAAAGGGCAGGTGGGGGTTGTTCCCGCGAATGGGGGGTGTGTGGCTGGTCATTAATTTTTCTCCTCGTTATTTTAACTGGTCAAAAATCTCATCAGGCGCGTCCGGATCACCGGATCGGCCTGCCAATTCCCTGGGGGGCCAGAACTTTGCCATCCTTGAAAACAGTTTTGCCGCGCAGAACCACCTCCCGGACCGCTCCGGTCACCTGATGACCTTCGAAAGGCGTCCAGCCGGCTCTGGAATACATGGATTGGGCGGTGAGCGCATACCCGGCCTCCGGATCCACTTCAATCCAGGTGTCATACTGCGGCGGGATGTTGAAGATCCGCCAGACATTGGTGCTCATCCGTGTCACCAGATCATCCAGAGTCAGCCGCTCGTCCCTGACTGCAGTCAGGAAGAGGGGCAGCGCGGTTTCCAGACCAGGGAAACCCGGCGGTGCGTCGTCGCCCGCCTTTTCCTCAGCAGTATGCGGAGCATGGTCGGTTGCAAAACAATCAATCACATCCAGATTTTCCCAAAGCGCATCCACGTCCGCCCGGGTCCCAAGCCGGGGGCGGACTTCCGCCCACCCCTCCGAGAGATCGTTTTCGGTGAGGAAGAGGTGATGCGGCGTGACCTCGCAGGTGATCTTCAGGCCGCGGGCCTTGGCATCCCGGACAATCAGGATATCCTCCCGGGTGGCGACATGAGCCAGGTGCAGCGGCCGGTCCGTGATGGCGCTCATCAGGATCGCCGCAGCCAGCGTCCGGCCTTCCGCATGGGCAACCAGCGGATAGTGCGCGGGCCAGGCTTCGAAATGTGCTTTCCAGAAGGACATCTCCTCCAGCCGCAGAGGGCCATAGGTCTGGTCAAGGTAAAGCTTCAGCCCTGCGCTTTTGCCGGCGCAGGCCGCCGCGGCAAGGACGTTCTCCGGCCCGGCGCCAAGATATTGGGCGTAATCGCAGCGGGCTTTGGATTTTGCCAATTGGAGGGCCTGCATCAGGGATTCATCGTCAGTCACCGGCGGCTGGGTGTTCGGCATCGCCAGCACCTGGGTGAAACCGCCCGCCAGCGCCGCCGCAGTGCCGGAGTCCCAATCCTCCTTGTGTGTTGCACCGGGCTCGCGCAGATGGACATGGGGGTCAATCAATCCGGGAAGACGCATGGGGTACCTCCTGACTCAAAAAAAGAGAGCCGCTAAAGGCTCTCTTTTGAAGACAAAATGAATGCCACGGGTGCGTGGCAGGGTGTTCGGTAACGCGGGGCACGACAGAGTTGAATCGCATAGGTCTGGGATTATTCTATTTGTTTTTTAAAT
>Ga0334901_1003615_pt1 | contig 11390 bp, 7 predicted proteins | sample GraSluR3_MG_3_FD_207216 | JGI IMG/M metagenome (GOLD analysis project Ga0334901, IMG submission 207216) | Sludge microbial communities from methane-producing bioreactor in Wageningen University, Netherlands - Granular Sludge_15_08-R3 | ecosystem: Engineered > Bioreactor > Anaerobic > Unclassified...
GGACGAAATCCAGGATCTTATCGACTAAAAGGAAGGGGTAACGATGGGGAATAATGCGCATTATGGCATTGATATCAAATACCACTTCTTTGTTTTTTGATTTCTGATAGATCTTTTGCAGTTCTTGCTTCTTCTGGATCTGGCGTAGTTTCTTGACCAGCTCCACATTGGTCTTGTGCCCGCTTCGAGCTGCCAGGATATGCCCCTTGATCGGCATGCCCAAAAGCGCAATATCGCCGATGAGATCGACCACTTTGTGGCGCACAAACTCGTTGTAATAGCGCAAACGATGGCTATTTAGGATGCCTTCATCGGAAACCGTAACTTTCTCGTGGTAGCCAAAGACATCCTGCAGATGCTGCAATTGCTCATCCGTGATATCGGGTTCAGCTATCACCAAGGCGTTTTCCAGAGATCCACCTTTGATCAAGCCCATTTCCTTGAGCTGCAAAATCTCTTTGATAAAGCAAAATGTGCGGGCTCCGGCGAAGTCCTTTTCATAGACATCAAGATTTGGCAGCCAGGTGTACTGCGTGCCCAGATATGGATGCTTGTAATCTATCATAAAAGTGATCTTCAGCTCATTGGAGGGTACGATCACCACGTCCACATTGTCTTCCGGGGCAGAAAAGCTGATCGGTCCTTCGATCTCAAAATATACCCGTTGACTATCCTGTTGGACTTTACCAGCTTGCTTGAGCAGGTTCAGGAAGACAATCGGCGAGCCATCAGCCACGGGAGCCTCAGGGCCATCGATCTCGATCCGGATATTATCCAGATTCAAACCTTTGATGGCGGAAAGTACATGCTCGATTGTGCCCACAGTAGCACCACCTACTCCGATAGTAGTCCCCCGGGAGATATCCACCACATGATCGATATCCGCAGGGATCTCGGGGGCATCCGGTAGATCGACCCGAATGAATACTATGCCTTCTTCGCTTTGGGCAGGTTTGAAGCGAATCGTAGAGATCTCGCCACTGTGCAGACCGATCCCGGTATAGGATACTTCAGAGCCAAGAGTTTGTTTATATTCAGTCACTTTTTTTCTCCCTTTAGTGTCTTTTGATATGCGCGGTAGATCTCCGGCAGGCTTTTTTGAGCTACGATCAAACGTTTCATCTGGTTTGCATCCATGGCAGGAGTACCAAAATAACGAGCGCCTTCGGGTATGCTTGCGGCAATCCCGCTTTGGGCACCGACCATTGCTTTGGATCCGATCGTGATGTGTCCGGCAGCGCCCACTTGCCCGGCAAGATATACGTAGTCTCCTACGATGGTGCTTCCGGCAAGGCCTACCTGGGCACAGAGAATACTGTGTTTGCCGACCACGCAATTGTGGCCTATCTGCACTAAGTTATCGATCTTTGCGCCTTCTTTGATCACTGTCGCACCCAAGGTTGCCCGATCAATGGTGCTATTAGCTCCGATCTCGACACTATCATGGATTTCGACAATGCCCACCTGAGGGATCTTCTGTTGGCGTCCATCAGCCAGCAAGAAGCCAAAGCCATCGGCTCCGATGACTACACCGCTATGGATGATACAATCTTTGCCGATTGTGCAATCATCATATATGGTTACGTTGGTATAGATCCGGGTATTCGCTCCGATCTGTACTCCCTCCGCCAGGCAGGAATTTGCTTCGATATAGGCTTTGTCTCCTATAGTGCAATTAGCTTTGATCACGACATTTGCGCCGATGTATGCTTTGCCTTCGAAAGTGACCGTAGAATCAACAGTGGCACTGGGATCCACATATAGCCCACCATGCTCGGGATTTTGCAGGTATTCTGCTTTTGCGTCATCCAGAGAAAGCCAATATGAGACGAGGCTCATGAAGCTGAGATATGGCTTTTCCACGATCAAAAGAGATCTTTCCGGAAAATGAGACGAGAAAGCCTTACTGGTTACGATCAGTCCGGCGCGTGAGCTTTGTACCTGATTGACAAGACGTTCCTGCTCGCAAAAGATGATGGAGTGTTCCACCGCCTCAGAAGGCTCGCAGACGCTCTTGAGATCATTGAGCTTGGGACCAAGCCATTCTCCCCCGCTGATTTTGATAATCGTTTCGAAGTTTATCGTGTTTTTAAAGATCTTCATATTTATGGCTTGAAATCCGGGTTTGTAAAATCATCGCCGAAGCCATCGTTGAATCCGCCAAAGGGGTCTTTGTCGTCACGATCAGCACCAAAGGGATCCATGTCGTCGCGGTCTGTAGCAAAAGGATCGTCGATTGGGGGCGGAGCAATGGTATCTTTATTCAGCTCCTGGAGGATCTGATCCGTGATGTCCGCAGAAGCTGTGGCATAGAGCACCACGCCCATGCTTACGTCGAAGATCATAGTATAGTTTTCATCCTCAGCGATCTGAGTAATGATGTCGTGGATCTTCTTGGTCAGAGGGTCGATCAATTCACGATAGCGTTGTTCAGCTCTGCCATTTTCTCCGAAATACTCTTCCAGGAGGCGTCCTGCTTCCTGCTTTTTAGCATCAATCTGGTTTTGCAGATCACGCTTGTTTGCTTCGCTGATTGAGAGTCTGCGAATCTCAAAATCACGTTCCATCTGCTGAATTTCAGCATCCAACTGACGGATCTGATTTGTCCAGTTTTGCCGATCAAGCTGGAACAATCTGGCGATCTCTGCAGCTTCATTGCTATCCATAAGGATTCGGTCTGTATTCACATAGCCCAGCTTTACATTTTGTGCAAAAAGCCCGCTGAGCGTAATGAGTGCTATGATCAATATTGTGAGTCTTTTCATTTATACTCCTTGTAAATTCTTATTTTTCGATCTTGAAGATGGGATCGAGCTCCTTGACGGCCCGGACATCATCAACACGCCTGACCGGAGTCGAGATCGGTGCCTCATGGAGTAAGTCCGGATTTTCTTTGGCTTCCTGCGCAATTTCTATCATTGCCTGGACAAAAGCATCCAGAGATTCCAAACTTTCGGTTTCCGTGGGCTCGATCATCATAGCTTCCGGGATGATCAAGGGGAAATAGACCGTGGGGGCATGGAAACCTTTGTCCAAAAGGCGCTTTGCCAGATCCAGAGTGCTTACCTTGCTTTCCTTTTTTTGCCAGGTGCCATCAGCTACAAATTCGTGCATACAATGTTCCTGATGCTGGATATGGTAATACTCTCTGAGGCATGCCATCAGATAGTTGGCATTGATAATGGCGTTTTCGCTCACGCGACGTAAACCTTCTGCACCAAGCATCTTGATATAGATGTATGCCCTTACCAGGACGGCGAAATTGCCATAGAAGGTATGCACTTTCCCGATCGAGGTCTTTTGGTGAGCATAATCAAAGTGATAGCCTGTTTCATCTTTGCTGATCATGGGCACGGGAAGATAGGGCACCAGTTTCTCCACCACTCCTACAGGTCCTGCTCCGGGGCCGCCGCCACCATGAGGGGTCGAGAAGGTCTTGTGGAGGTTAAAATGGATGATGTCAAACCCGATCTTGCCAGGTTGGACAATGCCCAAAAGAGCGTTGAGATTTGCTCCGTCCATGTAGATCAAGGCGTCCACACTGTGAATGATCTCGGCGATCTCTTCGATCTGGGTCTCAAACAAGCCCAGAGTATTGGGGTTGGTTAGCATAAATCCTGCTGTGTTTTCATCGACGATCTCGCGCAATCGGGCGATATCACAGCGTCCTTCGGAATTGGACTTCAGCTCCACCACATCATAGCCCACCAGATTGCATGTGGCAGGATTGGTGCCATGCGCACTATCCGGAATGATGATCTTGGTCTTGTGGGTATTGCCTTTGGCTTTGTGATAGGCGTCAATGATCTTGATCCCAGTGAATTCTCCCTGTGCTCCGGCTACCGGCTGCAGGGTTACCTGCTTCATGCCAGAGATCTCTGCCAGATCCTGCTGCAATTCATAGAGCAATTCCAAGGCTCCCTGCAGAGTGCTTTCCGGCTGATGCGGGTGTAGATTTGCAAAACAGCTGTGGCGCACCAGAAGCTCGTGGATCTTGGGATTATATTTCATCGTGCAACTGCCGAGAGGGTAGAGCCCTTTTTCGATGAAGTGGTTCATATGGGAAAGCTTGATGTAGTGCCGCATAACGTCCATCTCACTCAGTTCTGGCAGGCGGGGCGTTTGGGCTCTGTGAAACTTTTGGGGTATCATCTTATCCAAAGGAATCTGAATCTCAGAGGCGGGAAGACGAACTCCATGGCGTTCTGGGGAAGAGTGTTCAAAGATGGTCTTAGGCATGGATCACCTCCTGCATAGCCTTCACATATTCATCGATGGCTGCCTTGCCCTTCTTTTCCGTAACAGCAATCATCAAGCTGTTTTCTGCAAGCTCCACGCCCGCATAAATCCCGCGGGGGAGCAGTTTATCGATGATCTGACGGGCAGGAATGGGAGTGTGGACCACAAATTCTTTGAAGAATGCAGCTTGAGGATACTCCAGCTTGAACCCGTCAATCTTACAGAGTTCATCTGCCAGATAATGCGCTTTCTGAGCGCTCTGCAGAGCTGCTTCACGCAAACCTTCGCGACCCATGAGGCTCATGTATACAGTGGCAGCAAGAGTGCAAAGAGATTGATTTGAACAGATGTTTGATGTAGCCTTGGCACGGCGAATATGTTGTTCTCTGGCTTGCAATGTGAGCGCGTAGGCGCGATTGCCGTCTTTATCCAGAGTACCTCCAACGATGCGTCCCGGCATCTGGCGGCTCATATCCAGCTTGGTGGCAAAGAAGCCAAAGAGCGGGCCACCCATATACATGCTATTGCCCAAAGCCTGACCTTCACCAACCACGATATCAGCCTGGTAATCTGCGGGGGCTTGCAATATCGCAAGTGAGATGGGATCCACACAGGCGATCAAAAGGCATTTTGCCTGGGCATGCACGAGATTCGAGATCGCTTGCGCATCCTCAATATTACCGAAGTAGTTCGGACTTTGCACAATCACCGAGCCCACGCTCTCATCCAGCATCCGGGCAAGCTCATCAAGATCCATCACACCATCCTTGACCGGGACGAGCACCAGCTCGACGCCCACGCCTTCGGTATAGGCTTTGATTACTTTGAGGTATTCGGGATGCAGGCTCGCGGGCAAAAGGGCTTTATTAAGTTTATTTTTGCGCACGGCCATCAAGATCGCCTCGGCTACAGCACTGGCTCCATCATACATCGAGGCATTGGCAATTTGCATCCCGGTAAGCTCGCAGATCATGGTCTGATATTCATATATGAACTGCAGAGTACCCTGGCTGACTTCTGCCTGATAGGGTGTGTAGGCTGTGAAAAACTCTGGGCGGGAGACGATAAAATCTACCGCTGCGGGGATAAAATGGTCATAGACTCCGGCACCCAAAAAAGAATTGGCATTTTGGGCACAGAGGTTTTGGCAGGTCTGAGCTTTGATCTTTTCGGTGATCTCCAGCTCCGAGAGGGCGGGATCCATATTGAGGCCGTCTTTGAGACGAAAATTCTCCGGAATAGCCTGGATGAGTTCGTCAAAATTCTGTACTCCGATTTTGGCAAACATCTCCCGTCTATCTCTATCAGTATTAGAAATATACGGCATTTCTGCTCCTTTTGTACTGCGTCGATAAGTATAATTTAATCCATGCTTTCCGATGCTCGGATTATGTCAATACAATTCTGGTCTGCACTCTTGACCTGAATAAGTTTGAATATCAGGAACTAATGATGATTACGGCGACACACCATCAGGACATATATCTAAGCTGTTTACCCGGCATGATCAAGTCCTTCAAAAAAGTGACTTCCCAGTTAAGAATCAAAGAGTTCGAGCCGACCGACGAGGATTTCAGGGCAGAACGAAGGACTACAGAAGAAACAAGCCTGCCCCGATGTGGGAGCAGGCTTATCTGTATCAGGGTCTTATTATCTTTATTGGAAGCGTTTGAGCGTTTCCAGCACTTCGGGAATATCCATTTCAATTTCTTTAATGTATTCCAGTGTGGGTACGCCTTCTTTGGTCCAGCCCTTACGCTCGTAAACTGCGTCGATCAGTTGTTGATATTGATCTTCGCGATACTTGCGGGTGATATCCATCTTCTCGGCTGTGCTCTTGCCTGCGGGATCAACCCCAATCTTCTCTTTGAGGAGCTTGTCGTACCGCTCGGCGCGAGAGAGATATTCTTCCTCTGTCACTGGGCCAACCGCGCGATATGGCGGCAGATCATCCTGACGTCGGCCTCCGCCCATTCTCATGCAGAAGAGTTTCTGGAAGGTATAGACTCTTTCGCTCTGGCGGATCATCTCTTTTTTGTCCATCGGCCTGCCGGTGATAGCTTTGTAGATATCAACGTAGTTTTGGACGTGTTCCGGCACTTTTGCTGGCTCATCAGTTTGGGCGTTATCTGCCGGTTCGATGTCGTTCCAGGGAAGTTTGCACAAGCCCTGCAAGCCAAACCAGGTACGGAACATCGGGAAATAGTGCAGTGCTTCGGCTTTGTCCTTGAATGTAGGAATATGGTTGTTTACCATATCCATAAAGATAAGCCATGCTTCGTCGTGCTGAGGGCCTTTTAGGGCGAGGGTATATCCACCTTGCTGGGCCAGAGATTCTTTACTCATGTATTGTGAATACTCCAGGCCCTTGGCTTCCATGCCTATATCTTGCAGGAACTTGGGATCCGCGCCATATTCTTCGGCAAAGATCTGTTTCATGCGGCGAACGCCTTTGCCGACGGTAACTCCAAAGCCTTCTCCACGAGCCATCTGATGCAACAGCTCCAAGGCGGAATCGGCATTACCCCAGCTGAGATCCAAGCCGCCGGTGCGTTCTTTGTTTAAGATGCCATTCTCATAGCATTCCATCACAAAAGCTACACTCGTGCCAAAGGAGATGGTATCCACGCCATAGGTATCGCAATAGAAATTGATCTCTACTACGTCTTTGGGATCCCATACGCAGATGTTGGATCCGCAGCCTGCAGCGGTTTCATATTCAGGTCCGTCCACAGTGACGGGCTGTCCCTTGTAGGGTCCCGTGCGGGGCTTGAAATTGTCCACTGCCTTGCAGCATGATAGCGAGCAGCCATACCAACATCCATCCGCCATGCCCTGGGTGAAGAGCTTGGTAAATTCACGTGAATGCAGGCCTTCAGCTTCCGGCATTTGGCCATATTTGAAGTTGCGAATAGGCAAGAGATCATAGTCGTTCATGATCTCCATCAAGTGAGCGGTGCCCACCTGATGCATGCGACATTGATCAGCGTCTCCGGCTTCGATCTCTTTGTGGAGCTTCAGCCCTGTCTTTTGCAGGGAAGGCAGATCCACAGGGTTATTGGTATCGACTTTGAGCCCGGAATACTTCACGACCAAAGCCTTGATGCCTTTATCGCGGAAAACCGTACCGGTGCCGCCGCGTCCTGCTTGTTTGAGACGGGCAACCTTACGGCGTTTATCCCAGAAGGAGAAGTTCAGGCAAGTAATCAGCACGTTTTCTGCCGCTTCTCCGCTGGAGACCACGGATACACACTGCTCTTTGCCTTCTTCATCGGCAAATTCCTTGTGCAGCTCTTCTGCCAAAATGTGGCTATTGATCTTTTCATCCGGCGCCGTCATGATCTTCACGATGCCTTTGTCGCCATCGATGAAGACGATCACATCTTCTTCCGCTTTCCCTTGAAGCTCGAGAGCATCAAAACCTGCAAACTTGGTATAAGGGCCAAAGTGTCCACCGACGTTGCAATCTACAGGGATGCCAGTGAGCGGGGAAATGGTGGTGACAATGGACTTTCCACTGCCAGGATAGGAGGTATTGCCACAGAGCGGACCAAAGGAGATGCAGATCTCATTTTCGGGATCGTTCCATTTTGTGTCGTCCTTAACTCCGTGCCACATCAGAAAGAGGTCAAAGCCCTTGCCGCCAACGAATTTATCGATCATGAGATCGGTCACTGGCTTTTCATTGATCTCGCCGGTGCCGACATTCACATAAAGTGTACGGCGATTGTAGCCTTTTTCGATGGGCTTTAGACTGTAACGGTATTCTGCCAAAACTTTCCGGTTTATCATAAAAAATCTCCTTATTCCTCTACTATTTCCAATGCTTCTGAGGGGCATGTCTTCACACAGGCACCACATGCAATGCACTTGAAGGGGTTGTGTTTGCCAAAAGCACTACGCATGGAATTTGTGGGGCATACAGCCACGCACATCAGGCATCCGATGCAGAGACTCTTGGAGATCATTACTACTCCCTGTTTGTTCACGGTGATAGCGCAGGTGGGGCAGGCTGCCACGCAGGCCTGACATTGATTGCACACATTCATATCCGGAGGATTAGTCTCATCATGGATTTGAATGCAGGACAATTCAGCTTTGTCCTCTTTGAAATAGAGGCTAGAACATGTACTCTCGCAGACGTGGCAAGAGATGCACTTATCCGGGTATGTTTTCAACACTTTCATCGCCTTATACTCCTATGATTTATTCAATAGAGCCAGATTAGAATTTCTCTTTATCTGGTCAACCATTATCTTATCCTGGCTGCTTAAATCAGCCAGTTGCGCTGCAAAATCCGGAGCTGATAAACGCCTTATCAGCCGGATCCCAAGAGCTCTTCAAGCATGTCTATGCAAAAGAACTTGACGAGATTAGCCCTCTAGAAGTATTTAGTGTTTCATAGACAATACAATTTTAGGAGATCTCATGAATCGAAGTGCTATCTTTTTAGTTTTTACCCTACTATGCGTGTCTTTGTTTGCTCAACCCTGGCAGATGGACAATGCAATCTTCAATCCCTCCGGCATTCCCAGCTTCACTTTTTCTCAGCCGCGGTTCAACGATGTGGACGGAGATGGTGATGCCGACATCTGGCTTGGCAACACCAATAGGTCTCCCCTGTTCATTGAAAACATTGGTAGCAGTACCAATGCAGACTACACGATCGGTACAGATCATCTGCAAGGTATCAGCTCTCTGAAGTCCGAGATGGCGATCTCTGCAGACCTGAACGGAGATGGCATCCCAGACCTGATCACCGGAGGATACTCCGGGCTCTTTTACTTCGTGGGAGAAGAGGGCGTTGCTCCTCTTTACACAGAGCAGCCCGGCTTTTTCGATAACCTCAATCTGGGGCACTACCCGGTGCCGGATCTGGCTGATGTGGACGGCGATGGAGACCTGGATCTGCTCGTCGGTTTCAGTGAGAGCGGTGAAGTGCGGCTATACAAGAATACGGGAAGCCCCACAGAGCCAAGCTTTGATCCTTCCCAAATGACTTCTCTAATCGATGTGGGACTCTATGCATATCCCGTCTTTTGCGATTTCGATAGCGACGGTGATTTTGACATCTTCATCGGCAGAGATCTGCATGGCTTTGTCTATTTGCAAAACAACGGCAGCCCCACAGAGCCACTCTGGGAAACAAACAATAGTCTTTTTGCCGGTTTGGGCATGGCTACATACTGGAATTCAGGAGATCTGGCAGACCTCAGTGGCAATGGCCTTTACGACTTGGTCTTTGGCACAGCAGATGGCCCCTTAATATGCTACATGAATACGGGTAGCGCAGAAGAGCCGATCTGGCAGGAAAACACTGATCTCTTTGGCGGGACAATCGACGTAGGAGGAGCCAGCAGTCCCTTCTTCATCGATTTTGATGGAGACGGCGACATGGATATGCTGGTTGCCACCCAGATGGGCTACATCAAATACTTTCGCAATGTTGGAGATATCTACAGCCCTGCATGGGAAGAAGACAGCGATTATTTCTCCGGGATTGACCACTCCATCTATGCCGCTGTGACCGCCGCCGATGTGACTGACAATGGCTTCCCTGATCTCATTGTCGGAGATCTATCCGGGCAGCTCTTTTACTATACAAACAATGGCACCCAGCTTTCGCACAATAGTTTCATGTTTATGGGTGTCACCGTGGGGGGATGGTCTTGCCCCCGCTTTGTGGATATGGATTTTGATGGAGACATGGATCTTGCCGTGGGCAATGAAGATGGCAATATCATCTATTTCGAGAATACCGGCAGCCCTTCTGCTCCCTCATGGAGCCTTGTGGACGGCTATTTTGGCGGCATCGATGTAGGATCAAGCTGCTCCATGACCTTTGCTGATCTCACTGGCGATGGTAATCTGGAAATCGTGGCTGGAAACAGCTGGGGCGACGTGTATTGTTATGTAAACAGTGGCTTTGGCTGGACTTTGGACAATAGTCTTGTCGAATCTATCGTGACGGATCAGAATGCTGCCCCTGCCCTGGTAGATCTGGATCATGACGGGGATTTCGACATCGTTTTGGGAGATTACGACGGCACCCTGAAGTTTTTCCGCAACGAGAATTACTCCGCTGCCGCTCTATATCCTCCCCAGGATATCGATGTCTTCTATGACAATGGCGAATATGTCATCACCTGGGAAGCCCCGATTGATGGCAGCACGTCGCCGTTTATGCACTACAATGTTTATCTGGATGAAGTCCTGATCGATGCTACTGAAGAACAGCTCTGGATTCTTGATACCCACAGCGATGAGTTGCGCATTGTCTCAGTAAGTGCCCAATACATTGCCGGAGAATCAGAAGAGGTATCAATCGAGATCACTCCAGTTTCCGATGAAGACCTCGTACAGATGCCCATTCAATTGCAAAACTACCCCAATCCCTTTAATCCCAGTACCACGATCAGTTTCATGCTGGAAAGCCCTAAAGATGCCAAACTGGAAGTGTACAACCTCAAGGGTCAGAAACTGCGGAGCTGGGAAGACTTGAAGCCTGGCGCAAACAAGGTGATCTGGGATGGCAGAGATTCCAAAGGGCGCTTGCAAAGCTCCGGAGTATATCTGTTTAGACTGCGGACAAGCGGGAAGAGCTACTCCGGCAAGATGATCATGCTCAAATAGATTGGTTTACAAGACTCAGGGCGGCTATCACACCGCCCTGGGTCATAAAATAAAGCATACAATCGGTCACTTGAGATCGATCAATTCATAGATCTTGACCGCCTTGTTTTTACCCTTCACCCTCACCTCGTCCAGATACCGGACTTCCACTTGGTCTCTGACCTGTTCGAGTGTGAATTCGCTGATGATGATATGCTTTGCAGTATCGTATTCTTTGTTGATGCTTTCCAGACGCGCTCCGAGGTTGATCGTATCTCCGATTGCGGTATAATCGAAGATCTGCTCGCTACCGAGATTGCCCACAACGGCATTACCAGTATTGATCCCGATGCCGATCTCAAAGCCTTCCACGCCGGCATCTGCCCAGGCTTTCTGCAATTCGCTCATCTTATCCCGCATCTTAAGGGCCACTTTACAAGCTGCAAGAGCATGATTTGGCAGAGGTAGGGGAGTGCCAAAAAGAGCCATGATCTCATCGCCCACAAACTTATCAAGGATACCCTTGTTTTCGATGATGA
>Ga0334901_1003617_pt1 | contig 11379 bp, 11 predicted proteins | sample GraSluR3_MG_3_FD_207216 | JGI IMG/M metagenome (GOLD analysis project Ga0334901, IMG submission 207216) | Sludge microbial communities from methane-producing bioreactor in Wageningen University, Netherlands - Granular Sludge_15_08-R3 | ecosystem: Engineered > Bioreactor > Anaerobic >...
GTGATATGTTGTTTCTACCGATTGGTGCTTCAAAACCTGTCCGCATTCAAGGTGCTTTTCTGTCAGACGAAGAAGTCGAAGCGGTCGTCAATCATGTGATTAGTCAACAGAAAGCAAGTTACCGTCAAGATATGATACCGGCAGAACTGCCGGAACAGCATCAAGAGAAAGTCGAAGATGAATTATTTGACGATGCCGTACAGCTTGTCACCTCTAGGCAGACGGCGAGTGTCTCGATGCTGCAGCGCAAGTTCAAAATCGGTTACAATCGGGCTGCGCGATTGATCGATGCAATGGAGGAAAATCATATTGTCGGTCCTTATGAAGGCAGTAAACCACGTGCTGTGCTTGTGCCGAAGCAAAGCGATGAAGTCAGTGGAAGATAGGCAGTGAATCATGAAAACGGCGATGGAGTGGACAGAATGAAGAAAATTTTGATTACTGGCGCCAGCGGGGCAATCGGTGGCGCAGCTGCGCGAGCGCTGGCAGGTTCCGGGGCTTCACTTTTTTTGCATTATCATGAAGCTGAGGCGGCAGTTCAGAGTCTGGCCGCTGCATTGAGCAAAAATTATCCGGAACAGGATTTCACGTGTATTCAAGCGGATCTCTCTGAAGCAGATGGACCCGATATGCTGCTTAAGCAGCTGAACACACCAATTAACGGCGTTGTCTACGCCAGTGGCAACAGCGATATTAACCTCTTCCAGGATATAAAAGAAGAAACGATTCAGAAAACGATTCAATTGCAACTCACCAGTCCATTTCGCATTCTACAACAGCTTGTTCAGCCGATGATCCATGAGAAAACTGGGAAGATTGTGCTCGTTTCCTCGATTTGGGGATTGGAAGGTGCGGCGACTGAAGTCCTTTACTCTATGGTGAAAGGCGGACAAAACACCTTTGTTAAAGCACTCGCAAAAGAAGTTGCCCCAAGCGGCATTACTGTGAATGCAGTCGCTCCTGGTGCAGTCGACACGCCGATGATGAGCAAATTCAGTCAAGAAGATATTGAGTTAGTGAAGGAAGAAATTCCTATGGGCCGTTTGGCCGCACCCGAAGAAGTGGGCACATTAATCCAATTTTTAATGAGTCCTTCAGCGTCATACATTAATGGTCAAGTGATCTCAATAAACGGCGCCTGGTATTGTTGAATGCTCCTTATGAATAAGGTTGTGTACCTTTAGGAATTCTAAAGAGGATCACAAATAAGGAGGAGATCAGCATGTCAATTTTGGATAACTGGCAACATTGGAAAGACTTTCTTGGTGATCGGGTGGAACAGGCGGAAAACATGGGTGTCAGTGATGATACGATTGCATCATTTGCAAAGAAGATCGGTGATTATCTGAGCGAACATGTGGATCCGAAGAACGATCAAGATCGGGTGCTTAAAGACTTATGGACAGTAGCAGGTGAGTCAGAACGCGCAATACTTGCTCGACTGATCATGAAAATGGTTACTTCGGACTCATTAAACGTGCATCAATCTGTCTAATACCGGGATTTTTTTAAGAGGCGTATTTGTACGTCTCTTTTTTCAGTGTCTGTATCGTTAAAATAATGAAGTTATGATAATATTAGTAGTGTACTTTACAATAATTGAACTGTGAATTTTGGCATCTGAACTTTTTCGAACATGTTCTGAAGAAGGGTCTTTGGAACAGTCTCTAATGGTGTTATGATACAGTAAGGGAACTGAGACTCCGAACAGTGAACCGATGGAGGAAACTTTATGTCCGACGGTAAAGAATGGTATATGGAGTACGAAATACATAAGAACAGGCCTGGATTACTTGGAGAAGTTTCTTCGCTGCTTGGTGTTCTCGGAATTAATATCCTGACCATCAATGGGGTGGATCATGAACGTCGCGGACTTCTGGTTAAATCTCAGAACGACGAACAAATCAAACAATTTTTAGCTGCAATCGAAAAGATGGAGACTATTCATCTGACCAAGATACGGCAGCCGACACTTGGTGATCGAATTGCTGTCCGTCATGGCCGATACATAGAGAGAGATACAGGAGATCGTAGAACATTCCGCTTTTCGCGTGATGAGATCGGCTTATTGGTTGATTTTATGGCAGAATTGTTTAAGATGCCGACACACCCCCTGCTCGGCATTCGTGGGTTGCCGCGAGTAGGCAAGTCGGAGTCGATTGTCGCAGCAAGTGTATCTGCAAATAAACGCTGGCAATTTATTTCATCAACACTTTTGAAACAGACGATTCGAACAAGACTTTCTGAAGAGGAGCGGTCTCGTGATCATATTTTCGTCATTGACGGAGCTGTTTCGCAAAGATCCGGTTCGGAAAGCCATTGGAATCTGATTCGTGAATTGATGCGGCTCCCTGTTACTAAAGTAATTGAGCATCCGGATATTTTTATCAAGGAAACAGAGTTTTCGATGGACACTTTTGATTATATCATTGAACTTCGAAGCCATCGCGAAGAGGAAATGACAAACGAAGTGTCATAGGACTCCTTGTTTTTCATGGCATTATTTTAATTCATAATGGCAGGTGTTAGGATTGAGTGAACTTGGTCAAGCGCTGAAGGAAGCCCGGGAACAGAAAAATCTGTCACTGGACGATCTTCAAGAAGAAACAAAAATTCAAAGGCGTTATCTGAAAGCCATTGAAGATGGCGATTACAGCCAGCTTCCCGGTGACTTCTATACTCGTGCTTTTATTAAAAGCTATGCAGAGGCAGTCGGACTGGATTTTAAAAATCTGACGGAACAGTATTCCAGTGATATGCCAAAGCTTGAACGCCAGCATGTGGAAACACGTATCACACCTCCTGATGGAAGTGAAAATGAACGATCACCGAAAAAACTACGTACAAATGCAATCCGATCAAAAAACTGGTCATCATTTGTTAACAAAGCAATTGTGGTTGTTTTTATCTTGATCGCGCTGATGATTGTTTATATTCTTGTGACACATATTGCAGGAAACGGATCCAAACAATCAGCAGATCAGAGCAGCAGCAATTCCGTTCAATTCAAAGGCGACAGCACGCCTCCGAATAGTTCGTCATCCAGTAGTTCCTCTGATTCGGCGAGTAATTCGGATTCTTCTTCTGAACAAGTCCTGAAGAAGGAAAAAGAGGAAGGATCAACAACAACATATACGCTTTCTGGGACCTCGACTTTTGATGTTACAGTTTCAGCTAAATCAGATTCCCCCGCTTGGTTTGAAGCGGTAGACAACACAACAAATAAACAAATTGCTCAAGGAACTGCGGCAAGCACCGGAAAGAAATCCTATCATTTTGATGCATCAGATGTGCAGACGCTGCGGCTCAAATTTGGTAATGTGCCTGGAACGGAATTGAAAATTAACGGCCATAATGTTGATTTTTCAAATTCAAGTACAGTACAAACCCTTCTAATTAATTTCAGCAAGTGAACAAATTCATTTTATTGGAGCCAGCCCGCTGAGGCGGCTCACTTTTTTTGGTTACTGAACGGATTGATCCTTTATCAGAGGTATCGTCACCGTTTACCCGATCATTTATTTGTAGGAGGACTTCTCAATGAATATTGCCAATAAATTAACTGTTGCACGCATGTTCATGATTCCGCTTTTTTTAGTTCTGCTTTTGGCACCGATTCAACTCGGCAATCTTGGCGGGGAAGGTTATCAGCTTCCTGTTTCTCAACTGCTTGCTGCTATTATTTTTGTTCTCGCTTCTTTTACTGACTGGCTCGATGGAAAGTTGGCACGCAAGTATCACTTGGTTACAAATTTTGGAAAACTGCTTGACCCTTTGGCGGATAAGTTGCTCGTGATGAGTGCTTTTGTGGCTTTTGTGGGATTGGGAAGAATGGCATCATGGCTTGTGATCCTGATCCTTGCACGTGAATTTGCCGTCACCGGCTTGCGCTTAGTTGCTGTTGAAGAAGGGGAAGTCATTGCAGCAAGCAAGATTGCTAAATGGAAAACATTTTCACAAATGGTGGCGATCATCTTATTCTTGTTTAATAATGCACCTTTTGGCTTGAACGGATTCCCTCTTGATCAGATTATTCTCTGGATCGCGGTTGTTCTTACAGTGCTTTCAGGAACGGACTATTTTTATAAGAACCGCGAGATTATTTTCCGATCCAAATAAGCGGGCAGACTTGCACTACGAGTTCGAGTGCCCGATAATAAATGAGAGAATAATAGGTTTGAAAACGGATGATAGGAGTTCTTGCACATGAATGCGGAAATCATCGCGGTTGGTTCGGAACTTTTACTTGGGCAGATTGCCAATACGAATGCTCAGTTCATTTCCGAGCATTTAGCTGCGTTAGGTATTGATGTCTATTTTCACACCGTTTGCGGCGACAACGAAGCTCGTATGATTGATGTGATTAAGAATGCGGAAGCTCGAGCAGATTTGTTGATCTTCACCGGCGGACTTGGCCCTACAAAAGATGATTTGACAAAAGAGACAGTTGCTCATGTGTTAGGAAAACAGTTGGTAACTGATCAAGAAGCAATGGATAGCATCTTAAATTATTTTAAGGTGACCGGAAGGGAAATGACTGAGAATAATAAGAAGCAAGCGCTGGTGATTGAAGGAAGTCACGTACTGCCCAACCATCATGGAATGGCTCCAGGGATGATTGTAGATATGAAGAAGCATCTTTATTTGCTAATGCCCGGTGTCCCGTCAGAGATGAAGCCAATGTTTCTTGATTTCGCTCAACGCTATCTAGCTCGCCGAAATGAAGAACATATCCAATCACGCGTCCTTCGTTTTTTCGGAATCGGCGAATCTCAACTGGAGACGAAAATCATTGATCTGATCGATGCCCAGTCCAATCCGACCATTGCACCGCTCGCAAAAGAGAGCGAGGTTACCTTGCGATTGACTGCAAAGCATGAACGGTCGGATCAAGCTGAAGCAATGCTTGACGCGGTCGAGGCAAAAATTGATGCACGAGTCGGCCAGTATTTATATGGATATGATGAAACATCCCTTTCTGAGCTTGTGTTCAAGCTGTTGCGCGAAAAGAAGAAGACGATTGCGTTTGCAGAAAGTCTTACAGGTGGTATGGCGGCTGATTGGATGGCAGGCTTTCCGGGTGCATCTTCAGTTTTGAATGGCGGCATTGTTTGTTATACCAATCATGTGAAGCATCATGTACTTCACATTCCTGAAGAAGTGCTTCAAACAGACGGGGCCGTAAGCGCGATGTGCGCTAAACTATTGGCTGAGTCGGTCCGTAAACTGTGTGGCTCTGATTTTGGCGTTTCGTTTACAGGTGTCGCAGGTCCCGATAAAAGCGAAGGAAAGGCAGTCGGAACCGTTTATATTGGTTTTGCTGATAAAAGCGGCTCGAAAAGCTACCCATTTCAATTTAACGGAACCCGCCGAAAAATCAGGATTCAGTCGACAAAAACAGGATATGACATAGTCAGAAGATATTTAAAAGGTCTTCCGGTCCTTGCAAAACAACAATAGCGAATAAACATTCGCAGAACACTTGTGCTTATCGATAAAAAAAGGTATGATTAAAAAAAGAATGTTGAAGGAGATGAACCACTATCATGGCTGAAAAAAACGAACGAAAAGCAGCATTAGACAGCGCTCTTCGCCAAATCGAGAAACAGTTTGGCAAAGGTTCAATTATGCGATTGGGAGAACGGCCGGAACAGCGTGTATCCACAGTATCAAGCGGTTCACTGGCTTTAGATATAGCAATGGGTGTCGGCGGTTATCCGCGCGGGCGCATTATCGAAATTTACGGACCTGAATCCTCAGGTAAAACAACGGTTGCTCTTCATGCAATTGCCGAGGCTCAGCAAGGCGGCGGACAGGCGGCATTTATTGATGCTGAACATGCACTTGATCCGGTTTATGCCGAACATTTAGGTGTTAACATTGATGAGCTGCTTCTCTCTCAACCGGATACTGGTGAGCAAGCGCTTGAAATAGCTGAAGCACTTGTACGAAGCGGTGCAGTTGATATTATTGTTATTGATTCGGTGGCAGCCTTGGTCCCGAAAGCCGAAATTGAAGGTGAGATGGGCGATGCACATGTCGGTCTTCAGGCACGTTTGATGTCCCAAGCGCTTCGAAAGCTTTCGGGAGCAATTAGCAAGTCAAAGACAACCGCTATTTTTATCAATCAGATTCGTGAGAAAGTAGGGGTTATGTTTGGTAACCCTGAGACAACGCCAGGCGGCCGCGCACTTAAATTTTATGCTTCGGTACGATTGGAAGTACGCCGCGCAGAAACGCTCAAAATCGGCAATGACATTGTCGGAAATCGAGCGAGAATTAAAGTAGTCAAGAACAAGGTTGCTCCGCCATTTAAACAGGCAGAAGTAGATATTATGTACGGACAAGGGATTTCCCAAGAAGGTGAAATCCTCGATATCGGTGCTGATCTGGATATTGTTGAAAAAAGCGGTTCATGGTACTCCTACAATAATGAACGCTTAGGTCAAGGCCGTGAGAACTCGAAACTCTATTTAAAGGAAAATGAACCAGTAAAAGAGGAAATTAAACAAAAGATTCGTGAACATTATCAGTTGGACGGGGTACCGGAAGAAAGCCCTGAGGCAGAAACCGAACCGCTTCCAAATAACGAATGAGTTTGGTAATAAATCAAGTGTGAAGATGCGGTCTCTTAGTCATTAGTCGACTTTTGAGACCGTTTCTTTTTTAACTTAATATTGGAAAGCATACATGAAGAGTCAAATATGATCCGCCTTTTCGATAAGTGAACATATTGACAATTTTCTGACAGTGAAGCATTCGATAACTATTTGAATTATTTGAATAATAGACGGTGTCAAAATACAATCCAAAGGCCGTGAGGTTGACAACCCAAATAGGCAATTATACAATAAACTTGTAACTGCAAAGTTATTGATTACATGATTATGTAAACTTTTCGCATGAGAATGCTTATAAAGGCGACAGAATGGTGAAAGAAGCTGCCATGTTCCTTTCATGCGACCTACTGCATAAGGGCAATAGAATAGGAACATCTAGTTAAAACACTATTCCTACCTATCGTATCTTTGTTAAGCATCATTCAAAAGGTAAATGCAACTGTTTTACTTATTGACGATATGGAAAAGCAAGGAGGTGAAATGATGATAATCATTATTTTGATCATCTCCATTGTGCTTGTCTCTGTAGTTTGTCTGTTTGTTGGCTATTACATCCGAAAGAAATTTGCTGAGGCGAAAATTTCATCAGCTGAAACCGCGGCACATCAGATTGTTGAAGATGCGCATCGAGACGCAGAAGCATTGAAAAAAGAAGCTCTCTTAGAAGCAAAGGACGAAATTCATACGCTCCGTTCTCAAGCAGAGAATGAGGCGCGTGAACGGCGAAATGAACTTCAAAGACAAGAAAATCGCCTTTTGCAGAAAGAGGATTTACTCGATCGAAAAAGCGAATCTCTCGATAATAAAGAGAGTTCATTGGAAAAAAGGGAGGAAACTCTTAGCAAGAAACGTCGACAAATTGAAGAGATGGAAAGCAAAGTGGAGGAAACGTTGCGAAAGCAGCAGTCGGAGCTTGAACGCATTTCCGGATTAACGAATGACGAGGCGAAGGAATTAATTCTGAACCAAGTCAGACAGGAAACGGCTCATGAGGCTGCTCAAATCGCAAAGGATATCGAGTCAAGAGCGAAGGAAGATGCGGAAAAGAAAGCCAAAAGCATCCTTTCACTAGTAATCCAACGTTGTGCGGCAGATCACGTAACGGAGACTACTGTTTCAGTTGTCAACTTGCCAAATGACGAAATGAAGGGCCGCATCATCGGGCGAGAAGGACGAAATATTCGGACGCTTGAGACACTTACGGGTATTGATCTCATTATTGATGATACGCCGGAAGCCGTTATTCTGTCAGGATTTGATCCGATCCGCCGAGAGGTTGCTCGCCTTGCTCTTGAGAAGCTTGTTCAAGATGGGCGCATTCATCCAGCTCGTATTGAAGAAATGGTTGAAAAATCGCGGCATGAAGTTGATGAAAAGATCCGCGATTATGGTGAACAAACCATTTTTGAAGTCGGTATTCACAGCTTGCACCCGGATCTTATCAAGATTCTGGGTCGACTCCACTTCAGAACAAGTTACGGCCAGAATGTACTGAAACATTCTATGGAAGTCGCATTCTTAGCCGGAATGATGGCTGCTGAGCTTGGAGAAGACGAGAATTTGGCGAGAAGAGCAGGATTGCTGCATGATATCGGCAAAGCGATCGACCACGAGGTTGAAGGAAGCCACGTGGAAATCGGTGTTGAATTGGCAACAAAGTATAAAGAGCACCCGGTTGTCATTAACAGCATTGCTTCTCACCATGGAGATACAGAGGCTACTTCTGTAATCTCTGTTCTGGTCGCCGCAGCAGATGCATTATCTGCCGCAAGGCCAGGTGCACGTCGCGAAACACTCGAAACCTATATTCATCGGCTGGAAAAGCTGGAAGAAATTTCCGAATCCTTTGAAGGAGTCGAAAAATCGTATGCGATACAAGCTGGGCGAGAAATTCGTATTATTGTTCAGCCGGATATCGTTGACGATGCAAAATCTTTCCAGTTGGCACGTGAGATTACTAAGAAAATTGAAAATGAACTGGACTATCCAGGAAATATCAAGGTTACAGTAATTCGTGAAACACGAGCTGTAGAATATGCGAAATAAAAAAGGCGGCAAAGTGGCCGCCTTTTTTATTACCTTGATTGAATCAAGTGATGAGAAAAGAGCGTGAACAATGAAAATCTTATTTGTCGGTGATGTCTACGGACGCACGGGTCGAGAAATGATTGAAGGTTACTTGCAAAAGTTAAAAAGCAAGTATCAGCCCACAGTAACCATCGTTAATGCGGAAAATGCAGCACATGGAAAAGGACTGACCAAAAAAATCTACCGGCAACTGCTTGAAGCAGGAGCAGATATGCTTACCATGGGAAACCACACATGGGATAATCGGGAACTCTTTGAGTTTATTGACGATGCAAGTCAGCTTGTGCGCCCAGCAAACTTTCCTGAAGGTACCCCGGGAACAGGAATTCGCTACATCACACTGCCGCACAATGTGCAGGTGGCCGTAATCAATATTCAGGGACGTGTTTTTTTGCCGCCGTTGGACGACCCTTTCCGGATTGTCAAACAGCTTGTTGATGAAGCGCGCCAAAGAACGTCGATCATATTTGTCGATGTTCATGCAGAAACGACAAGTGAAAAACTTGCGTTAGGATGGTATTTAGATGGTAGTGTTTCTGCGGTAGTCGGGACGCATACGCATGTTCAAACAGCTGATGAACGCATTCTGCCGCAGGGAACTGCATATCTGACGGATGTCGGAATGACCGGACCTTATAACGGAATCATTGGGGTCAAGAGAGCTGCAGTAACAAAAAGATTTCTGACCTCAATGCCTGTTCGTTTTGAGAGTGAAGAAGGTCCCGGCCAGCTTGGTGCTGTGCTTATCCAAATTGATGATAAGACTGGTAAAGCAACGAAAATCAATCGTATTTTAATTAATGATGATCACATGTTTTTCGATTGAACAACAGGTCTATATCGCAGTGACGTCAATTAAAAAAACCTCACGTGAATCCGGTGAGGTACGAAGGGATAAAAGGACACGCCTTGTTGCGTGTTTTTTTATTAGGAGTTAAGACGGCTTACTTTGTCATCACCTTTTATTTCAAATTAACTTAAAATGAACTCATTTTTTCATCTAGGCTCGACGATGAGTTTCATCGCCGTACGCTCCTCACCGTCAATAATAATATCTGTAAAAGCGGGGATGCAAATGAGATCAAGACCGCTAGGCGCGACAAAGCCTCTGGCGATGGCAACCGCTTTTACTGCTTGGTTGAGAGCGCCGGCTCCAATTGCTTGTATTTCCGCTGTTTTTTGTTCTCTCATTGCGTGAGCGAGGGCTCCGGCAACAGAGTTAGGTACAGATCTTGCTGAAACTTTTAATACATCCATTTCCGTGTGTCATCTCCTTATGAGGATTGCCCATAAATTACTATATTCTTCAAGAAGATGACTATGCCTATTTTAAATGCAGGAAGAGACGAGAGTGAAGTAATCCTGATCCTATTCTGTTCATCTTTCGGGGCCAACTAATAATACAAATAAAGATACGAAACAAAATAGACACAAAATAGCATATTAATTATCAGATAATATGATATCATAATAATATATAAAAGAAATGTAGATGATATGAGGAGGAGTATTTGTGACGGAGCAAAACGCATGGAAAATGAATGGATTTCTTGGGATTTTGGCAATGCTGATTATGATTGGCGCAGGTGTGGCAGGCATAATTAAAACGATACCGTTTTTAGTGATTGCATCTTGGCTCATTGCTTTCATATTAATGACGGGACTGACAATCGTACCACCGAATAAAACAAAGGTGGTCACATTTTTTGGTAAATATGTCGGCAGTTTACGTGATAATGGAATCTATTTGACAATACCGTTTTCAACAAAAAAAACTGTATCTATGCGCGTGCGCAACTTCAACAGCCAGAAACTTAAAGTCAACGATGTTGAGGGCAATCCGATCGAAATTGCTGCAGTTGTTGTTTTCAAGGTTGTTGATTCTGCTAAAGCACTTTTTGATGTCGACGATTATAGTCAGTTTGTTGAAATTCAAAGTGAGACTGCCGTTCGCCATATCGCCTCTCAATATCCCTATGATAATTTTAATGAAGAGGGATTGTCTTTAAGAAGTAATTCTGTAGAAATCTCGACGATGTTGAAGACTGAATTGCAGGAGCGGCTCGCGCTTGCAGGCGTGGAGGTTATTGAAACACGGTTGACTCATCTCGCCTATTCAACTGAGGTTGCGCAAGCAATGCTGCAGCGTCAGCAGGCGTCGGCAATTGTTTCAGCAAGGCAAAAAATTGTTGAAGGTGCGGTTGGGATGGCTCAAATGGCCATTCAGCGCTTGCAGGACGAACATGTTGTTGAACTTGACGAAGAACGAAAAGTAAATATGATCAACAACTTGATGGTAGCCATCGTTTCAGATAAAGGATCACAGCCGGTGATTAACACAGGAAGTCTCTATTAAGCGGGTTTTTACAATGGCAAAGAAGAAAAGCTTTTTACTCAGAATCGATCCGGAATTATATGATCAAGTGCAGAGATGGGCCGATGATGAATTTCGCAGTGTCAATGGACAAATTGAATTCTTGCTTCGCGATGCATTAAGAAAATCGGGAAGAAAAAGCGGGAAGAAGAATGATACATCGGATTGATAGAGATAAACATTTAAACGCTTTCTTTAAGGTGGTATAATTAAGAGAGAGGAAACTTGGTCAAACCAAGGAGGCGTTTGCTGATGCGTGTTGAACAACTAATGCTGAGAAATGTTGTGACTGTTCGC
>Ga0334901_1003618_pt1 | contig 11377 bp, 11 predicted proteins | sample GraSluR3_MG_3_FD_207216 | JGI IMG/M metagenome (GOLD analysis project Ga0334901, IMG submission 207216) | Sludge microbial communities from methane-producing bioreactor in Wageningen University, Netherlands - Granular Sludge_15_08-R3 | ecosystem: Engineered > Bioreactor > Anaerobic >...
CCGGGGACGCCTGCGTAGGCTACGGCCAGCCTCCTCTCCCCGTTCTGGTCGGCGAAGAGCGCCTCGGGGGATAGCCTGGAGGCCGCGCCATCCAAACCATCGGCACCGCCCTCAGCTCCATCGGAGTCGTTCCCCGTTGTGGTGCTCGATCCCGTAGAAGATGTCGTCGTCCCCATCGATGAGAGCTCTCCAGCCCAGGAGATGCCCATCGACGACGCTCCCATCCATCCGGTGGCGGGGCCGCCGCCGCAGCTGGAGCAGCCTGCGAAAGCTCCGCCCGTCAGGGCGGCTGCCAGCAGCAGAACCGCTGCGATCTTGGATAACGGTTTCATCTGGTTTCCCATATTTGTATCCTCCATAAAATCTCCTGATATCAAATCCTTCTATTGAGAGATCCCTGGAGCTGGAAGCGACCTCTCGGCGGCGGGGGAATATACCCGCGTCTATGGTGGCGATCATCCACGATGATCTATATCTCCTCAGGTTCTGACCCCCGGCCACCCCTCAACCCCGCGGATCTGGCGTATCGGAGTCGCCATCGCCCCAATCCCCTCTCTGTGCCCCTCTGCCCGGGGAGCACCACAAGGATGGACCCCCCCTTGGATCTCCATATTTATCACATATTCGGTCGGGAACCTTCATCGTCTTCGTGGAGAAGGTCCGAGGTCTCGGGTCCGGAGGCGGGGAAAAGAAGATAAGTCCGGGGATTATACGGCGAATGGTGGCAGCCTTCAGAACTTTGTCGTCGCCGGTGATGCCCCTCGCCTTCATCCTGGTGGTCCCAGTCCTGGGAGCTTTCGCGGCCCAGGCCGCCGTAGAGCACCCCATCGGCGCGGGTCCCGATGACTGGTGGATGACGTACCCCGATCAGCGTTCGAATGCTGGATCTCCCGTAGACCACCCCTCCTGGGCTCTGGAGCCTCTGGAGGAGGGGCCGGTTATCGTCCTCATCCACAGCTCCAACTGTCCCGCCTGCCTCCAGCAGGAGTCGGCGATCCGAAGGGTCTTGGAGGACCTTGGAGACGAGGTGGTCTACCTCGACGTTCTGACGGAGACCGATCACCTCAAGGCCTGGGATGGGCTTGTCCTCTACTACCCGACGGGCGATCCTGGGAGCGATCCCATCTACATCCCCGGGACCGTCTTTCTGACCCTGGGGCCCGGGACGGGCGGAGAGCCCGTCGTCCTCTGGCACAGCTCGGTCGGGTCTACCGGAGAGGGGCGGATTCGATCCCGCCTCCAAGATGCCATCGCCCTGTACCAGGAGAGCTCTCAGGGGTGAGGTTCCCTAATCCCGCGAGAGGCCTCCCGTCCGCCTCCTGCATCGCCGACGGTATAATCTCCCCCCGGCCGTTCCCCGCAGGTCTTATACAATCCAGGTCGCCTCCCCTCATCAAAAGGAATAAATGGTAATAATTCATAGACCCGGCTCATAAGAACAGGGAGGTTAGGCTATCTATGAAAATAATTTTGATGGTGCTGATCGTCGCCATGCTCCTGGTGGGCTTGGGCGTCGCAGCCAAAACTCCAATTGATCTGAGCACTCTGGGCAAGAAGGCCGAGATGAAGGCCAGCACGACCCCCGTGGTCATATCCTACACCCGGGAAGCCCCCAGGACCACCACCGACGCCGTGGACGTCAGGAGCCTCGGTAGGAGCTTCGGCAACTTCCCGGGGAGGCCCAGCATGGACCCCCTGGAGATCGGCGCTGCCAACCCCATAAAGTTCACCCCCAGCTTCTCGATCTCCACCAGCAACAGGACCATGTCCAGGGTGACGGTCTACACGCCGCCCTTCTCCATAGGCAACATCACCAGGACCACCCCTCAGCAGATGATCTTTGGGGGGGCGTGAAGGCCCCGAGCCGGGCCTTCGCGAGATGGACTGCCGGTCGCTCCTTGGTAATGGGCCTTGAGATGGGGGGAGAAGGATGAAGGTGACGCTTCTGGTGGACGGTCATGCCATCCCCATGAACTCCTTCACCCAAGAGGTGATGATGAAGGTGGTATCGGGGGTTGCCGAGTCCCTTCGGGGGGTGGACCCCCAGTGGAAGAGGATGGTCGTCGAGGTGGAATTGGAAGATGAGACGGGCTGACCTGCCTCAACCCTTTTTGGACTTTTTGAAGGCTGAGGAGAGGTCTATGAAGTACGTACCGTCCTTCAGCGCCATCACCAGCTCGTCACGCTCAAAGAGGGAGGAGAGGTTCAGCTCGTAGGTCCCCGGCTCCGACATCCGGATGCTCTCCAGCATCTTCCCCTCGTCGATCCGGTGGTTCTTTGATTCCCCTTCCGGGGGCGGCGGTTCTCTCCCTCTCGTCGAGTCCAGATCGAAGAACCCCAGAGTCCCCTTCGGTTTTGGGGTCTCCTTTTGTTTTTCTCTCCCCTCAGCGGATCGCCTGCTCCTGCCCTTCCTCCCCTTTCTGGGGGGTTCTCTCTTGGCTGGTTCCGTCTTGGCAGGTTCCGTATTGGGTGGCTGGTGCGGGGTCGCCTTCAGGATCTTTCGGAGGGCGTCGTCTCCCTCCGGCCAGGGCTCGCAGGGTCCGCCGATCTCCGAGGCGTTGAGGGCGCCCCGGACCTCCTTTATCTTCTCCTTCGACTTGACGAATAGGAACTTCTTCCAGCCGCAGACGGGACACCCCTCCAGAACGTCCATGCCGTCATCGAAGACGCTCCTACATCGGGTGCACATGTGGGGCATGCTGGTCAGTCACCGACCGAGACCTTGGTGCTGATCTGGTATTTGTCCTTCTCGACGGTCCGGAGCTGGTTTGCGGGGCCGATGACCGTCATCCTCGTCTTGATCCCCGACTTGCCGAGGATCTTGTTCAGAAACGTAGATTCATTCTTCACAGGATAGCTCTCGATCTCTATCCCCGAGAACTCGTCGAGGCGGATCTCGGTCATCGTCATCTCGATCAGCTTGACCTCCTCCTCGGGGGTCAGGCCCAGCTCCAGCACCACGATGTTCCCCCTCTTGACCTTGCTCAGAATGAGCCGGATCTTCTCCATGGAGGACATGGACTCCAGCCTCTCGGCGGAGATCAGATCCATCTGTACTTCCCGCATCATCTCACCCGAAGTGCCTAGCTATGGCCGCATACAGCTCATCGATGTTCGACCCCTCCAGCGCCGAGATGGAGACCAAGGGATGCTGTGGAAAGGCCGCCTTGATCCTGGAAGGAGAGGCTTTGGGCAGGTCCATCTTGTTCGCGACGATCAGGAGGGGGAGCTTTCTCGCCTCCATATTTCCCACCACCGTCACGTTCACCTGGGTGTAAGGGTCCTCCGTAGAGTCCATCACCAGAAGGACGCCGTCCAGATCTTCCAGCCATTTGATCGCCTCGATGACCCCCTCCGTCGCCTCCTTGGCCCTTCTCTTGGCCTCCTCCTCCTCCAGGCCGTAAGCCATGAACTCCCTGAAATCGATCTTGGTGGCCATCCCCGGCGTGTCGACGATGTCCAGCTCGACGCTGGATCCGTTGGCGTTTATCACCACGCCGTCGGTCCTCATGGCCCTCCTCGTCTCGTGGGGTATGTTGGATATCCCGCCCACCTCCATCCCGCTCCAGTCCTTCACTATCCTGTTGGCGAGGGTCGTCTTTCCGGCATTGGGCGGACCGTATATGCCTATTCTGGCCCTCTTTTTACCGAAGATCCATTTTATCCAGACGGCAAAGTTCATCTTTATACTTCTGATGACGCTCATGCCCAATCCTCTTCCTGAGTGATGATCATGTAGGTACTAATAATTTTCCACCGCTTTTTTTATAGTCCTCGACCCAAAGTTAATCCCGGAATTTCGATCGCTTTCGATCTTATGCCCTTCCGATTCCTCTAGGCGGGACCGAAGACGAGGCCAATGGTCTTGACTTTTGATGCGAGAGGTGGCGGGGCGATCCCCGGGATGAGACTGTAAAAACTGGGGTCTCCGAAGGCAAGCTACTCCGCTGGAGAGCTCCGGTGCGGGTCGCCCGCCTCCGCGATCAGATTCCGCCCCTCAGAGGGGGCGGGCCCGGCTCTGGGCAGGGCAGTCGGACCTGAGCATTTCAAACTCCCCCGAGGCTCTGACCGCCTTCCATATCTCCTTCAGGGGTCGCTCCCGGATGTCTCCCACCACCTCGTCTAGGTAGGGGCAGGGCCTGACGCCGCCGTCGACGCCGATGTGGAGCCAGCGGCGTCCCGCCATGCAGCCGACCATCTGCCCTTCGAAGTAGGTGCTGGAAAAGACCCGGGGTCCGCCGGGGGTCCGGTTTACCCTCTTGTAGAACCGGAGGATCGTCTCCCGGTCTATGGTGGTCAGCTCCTCCGCCGGAGAGGTCGGGATCCCCTCCCAGATCGAGAACTCGTGGACCCCTAGCTCCGCCGCCAGGTCGTAGAGGTCGAGGGTCTCCGAGACCCCGTCGCCCTTGGCGTGGGTCGACATGGTGACGAGGAGCCCCGCCTCCAGGGCCATCTTTATGGCGGCGATCGCCTTCTGGTGGGCGCCCTCGACCCCTCGGATCCGGTCGTGGACCGAGGGATCTCTGCTGTAGACCCCTATCAGGATGTTGTAGAGGCCTGCATCCTTCAGCTCCTTCGCCCTCTCCGGGGTCATCTCCAGGCCCGGGGTGAAGAGGTTCACCACCGCCCTCTCCGGGTCGACGTGGCGGATCAGGTCGAGGATATCGTCCCGGAGGAGGGGGTCCCCCTCGGTGAAGGTGATGATGCTCGCCCCCAGCTCCAGGGCCTCGTCGACGACCCTTTTGATCTCCTCGGTCTCCAGCTCCCCCTTGCCCTCTTTTATCAGGCAGTGGTCACAGCGGCAGCCGCACTCTCTTGTCACCTCGATGCTGACGGTCTGGGGGACGAACCTGCCTATGGCGATCTTCGCCTCGCTGAGGACCAGCCTCTTGAAGGGGCCGCTGGGGATGGGTGGTAGCCATGTAGAGGCGACTATGTCATTCTCCCTCACCAGGGCGGGCTTCTCCTCGGCCAGCCGCTGGTTGATCTTATTCAGGGCCGGCTGGACCAGCACCGAGATCGCTCCTCGGGCCTGGAGCATTCTCCTATCCTGGTCGTAGTCCACCGTCAGGGCGGTGGTCTTCAGTAGAGGGGTCATCGTTTCCCATCTCGGCCTAGAAGTTATAGAGTTATCGATCGACCTGGCGACAGAGTTAAAATAACCTCCCGCTGAGTAGCCCCCCGGTGATACTTAATTGTCTGGAGTCATAGTCCTCGCCTACTCTGGAGGGCTCGATACATCGGTCTGCATCCCGCTCCTCCGGGAGCGCTACGGATTTGAGCGGGTGATCACCGTCCTGACGGACGTGGGCCAGCCGAAGGAGGACATCGAGAGGGGAAATAAGAGGGCGGAGAAGCTGAGCGATGAGCACTACGTCATCGACGCGAAGGAGGAGTTCGTCACCGATTACATCTTCCCCGCCATCAAGGCGAACGGCTCCTACGAGGGCTACGTCCTCGGAACCGCCATCGCCCGCCCCCTCATAGCCAGAAAGACGGTGGAGGTGGCCGAGAGGCTGGGGGCCGACGCCCTGGGCCACGGCTGCACCGGGAGGGGCAACGACCAGCTGAGGTTCGAGGCGATCTTCCGGGCGACGGAGCTGCGGGTGGTGGCTCCCATGCGCGATCTGGAGCTGAGCCGCGAGTGGGAGATCGACTACGCTCGCGATCACGGGATCGACGTCCCCGTGAGCCGGGAGAGGCCCTGGTCCATCGACGAGAACCTCTGGTCGAGGAGCATTGAGGGCGGCCTCCTGGAGGACCCCTTCTTCGAGCCCCCCGAGGAGATCTACGCCTGGACCAAGCCTCCGGAGAGGGGCCTTGCTCCCCAGAAGGTCGATATCGAGTTCTCCGGGGGGGTTCCGATAGCCCTAGACGGCGAGAAGATGGGGGGGGTCGACCTGATCGAGAACCTCAACAGGACCGCCGGAGAGCACGGCGTCGGCAGGACCGACATGATCGAGGACCGGGTCCTCGGCCTCAAGGCGAGGGAGAACTACGAGCATCCGGCGGCGACGGTCCTCCTCACCGCCCACCGGGACCTGGAGCGGCTCGTCCTCTCCCGGGCGGAGCTGCGGTTCAAGGCCTCGGTCGACGACTCCTGGTCGGAGCTCGCCTACATGGGCCTCGTCAACGATCCCCTGTACTCCGACCTCTCTGCCTTCGTCGACCAGAGCCAGAAGAGGGTGAACGGCGTCGTCAGGATGAAGCTCTCCTGCGGCAGGGCCTTCTCCGTCGGGAGGAGGTCTCCGGACGCCATTTACGATCAGGAGATGGTCTCCTTCGACAGCAAGACCCTGAGCCAGAGGGACTCGGAGGGCTTTGCCAAGTACCACGGGTTCCAGGCGAGGTTCCTCTCGAAACGGTGAGGGGAGACTATATCAACAATTAGAGCCTGAAACTAATCCATGGCTGAGCTGGTAATATCGGAGAACTCGGGGGCTTCCGACCTCGCCCCCATCGCCCTGGCCGTAAACCAGATCCTGGGCCTCCCCGTCACCATGAGGAGCCTCCGGGCCCCAGGGGTGAGGGTGGAGGGGGGGAAGGTCCTCGACGATGGGTACACGGGGCCCATCCTGGAGGAGGTGATCGCCTCCGGAAAGGCGGTGAGGGCCATCCCCAAAAGCGGCGTTTACCAGGGGGTGCCCGTATCTGTCGCCCCTATCGTCGATAGCGAAGGGGGGGTGATCGCGGCGATGGGGGTCGTCGACGTCGTCGGGACTATCGACATTCCCGCCGTCTTCGGCGCCTACTCCGGGGTGGTAAAAGAGGTCTCAGGGAAGAGATGAGGATCCGAAGGGGCCGGCCCGGGGACCTCCCCACGGTCCTTGCCCTGGAGAGGGCCTGCTTCCCCCCGGAGGTGGCCTTCCCCCCCGAGACCGTCGCCCTCATCCTGGCGGAGGCGACGGCCCTGGTGGCCGAGGGGGGGTCCATAGTCGGGTTCGTCGCGGGCTTTGCCAGGGGAGGGTGGGGGAAGGTCCTGACCCTGGAGGTCCTCCCGGAAGGGCGCGGCCGGGGCGTGGGCCGGAGGCTGATGGTGGCGCTGGAGGAGGAGCTCGCCTCCCAGGGGGCAAAGGCCGCCCTCCTCGAGGTCTCGGCGGAGAACGAGAGGGCCGTCGCCCTCTACGCCGGCCTCGGCTACGGGAAGGCCGGCCTCCTGCGGGGCTACTACGGCCCCGGGAGGGACGCCCTCCTGATGACCAGGAGGCTCAAGCCGCCTGACGGTGGATCAGGGTCCTTCTCCCCTCCAGAAGGGCGGAGGTCCGGAAGGGCGGGGCCTTCCTCCAAACCAAAAAATATATCGACAAATAGAGCGATCTGATCAGGCATGAAGATCTCGGCCCTCACGATCCTCCTCCTGGCCATCGCCTCCGCATCCCCCGTTGCCGGGGAGGAGCCGTCGGGAGGATGGCTCGGGAAGGCGATAGGCTTCTACTCGAATGAATCTTACGACTTAGCTCTTCTTTATGTTAACAAGTCTCTGGACATCGATCCCGCCTACCCCGACGCCTGGAGTCTGAAGGGGTACATCCTCAGCGATCTGGGACGGCTGGACGAGGCCCTGTCTTGCTTCAACCGGTCCCTGGAGATCGACCCCCAGGACCCCCACATCTGGTACAGCAAGGGCTTCGTCCTCTACGGCCTGGGGATCTACGACGAGGCTATCGACTGTTACGACCGGGCGATGGAGTTCAACTCCACCGGCCCCGACCTCTGGCGGGCGAGGGGGCTCGCCCTCTACAGCCTGGGGAGGTATGAGGAGGCGGTGAGGTCTTACGATGAGGCCATCGTCTTCGACCCCGCCCAGGGGGACCTCTGGTACCAGAAGGGGCTCGCCCTCTCCGGCCTTGGGCGTTACGAGAAGGCCATCGAATCTTACGACTTCGCCATCACCATCGACGGGGATGACGCCGCCTCCTGGCACGGCAAGGCTCTCGCCCTCTACAGTCTCGGGAGGGCGGAGGAGGCGATCGATTGTTACGACCGGGCGATGGATATCGATCCCTCCCTCACCGACGTCTGGTACAACAAGGGGATAGCCCTCTACGCCCTCGGAAGGCATGAGGAGGCGTTCAAATGCTACGACGCCGCCGTCGAGATCGACCCCCTTTACCACCCCGCCTGGTTCAACAAGGGGCTCGCCCTCTACAGCCTCGGGAGGGTGGAGGAGGCGATCGACTGCTACGACCGGGCTATCGATATCGATCCTAGCCTCGTCGCCGTCTGGAACAACAAGGGGAACGCCCTCTACGCCCTCGGAAGGTTCGACGAAGCCCAGGAATGTTATCGGAGGGCGGTGGAGATAGATCCGGAGTACTCCAACCCCTGGTACAACCTGGGGGTGGTCCTCCAGCGGCTCGGAAGAGGGGAGGAGGCGCTGGAGGCCTACGACCGGCTGATCGAGATCGACCCGAACCTGTCGGAGGCGTGGTACAACCGGGGGCTCGCCCTCTACAGCCTGGGTAGGTATGACGAGGCCGCGGGCTGCTACGACCGGGTGCTGGAGATCGACCCGGAGAACGGGAACGTCTGGTACGACAAGGCCCTCGCCCTGGGCAGCCTCGGCAGGTACGAGGAGGCCCTCGACTGTTACGACGAGGCCCTGGAGGCGGGCCCGCGCCGGCCGGAAGTCCTGAACAACAGGTGCAACATCCTCTACTCCCTCGAGAGGTACAACGAATCCGTCGGGTGTTACGGCGATGTAATAGGGATCGACCCGGGGTACGAGAACGCCTGGTACAACCGGGGGGTGGCCCTCTACACCCTGGGGAGGTACGAGGAGGCTTCCGCCAGCTACGGCGAGGCGGCGGCCCTCAACGGCTCCCGGGTCGACGCCTGGGTCGGGATGGGGGACGCCTTCGCCGCTGTCGGGATCTACGATCGGGCGGTCGAGGCTTACGACGGGGCGATCGCCCTCTATCCCGGCGACCCGGCGGTCTGGTACAACCGGGGCCTCCTCCTCTACAACGCGAGCCGGCTGGAGGAGGCGGTCGAGAGCTTCGACGAGGTGATCGAGATCGACCCCTCTTATGAGGGGGTTTGGAGGCTGAAGGGGCTCGCCCTCTACGCCCTGGGGCGGTCTGATGAGGCGATAGATTGCTACGACGAGGCCCTGGAGATCAGCCCGTCGGAGGTCTCCCTCTGGTACAACCGGGGGGTCGTCCTCTTCAGCCTGGGGAGGTACGGCGAGGCGATAGAGAGCTACGACCGGGTCATACAGCTCGACCGGTACGAGAAGGGGGCCGCCCTCTACAGCCTGGGGAGGTACGACGAGGCGATAGAATGCTACGAGAAGGTTTTAGAGGTGAGCCCCCTGGAGGCGAAGGCCTGGTACCAGAAGGGTCTGGCCCACCAGATCCTCGGCGATTATGAGAAGGCCGCAGAATGCTACGACCGCGTCGTCGAGATAGACCCCGGCTATGAGGGGGTCATCCTCAGGAGGGGTTTCGTCCTCCTGAGGCTGGGAGATTACGATGGCGCCCTCGCCTCCTACGACCTCGCCCTTCAGGAGGACCCCGACGACCTGGAGGCGGCCCGGGGGAGGGGGGAGGCCCTCCTCGCCCTCGGGAGGTTCGAGGAGGCCTCCGCCTCCTTCGATCGGATCCTGGCGAACGCCTCCGGGGACGGCGGCGCCTGGCACGGCCGGGGGCTCGCCCTGGCGGGCCTCCTGAGGTACGACGAGGCGATAGAGAGCTACGACCGGGCTATCGCCATCAACTCCTCGGATAACCTCCTCTGGATCGGGAGGGGCGGGGTCCTGGAGGAGGCGGGGAGGCTCGAGGATGCCGTAGCCTCCTTCGATCGGGCCATCGCCCTCGATCAAGAGGATCCGGAGGCGTGGTCGATGAGGGGCCGGGCCCTCATGAAGGCGGGGAGGCTGGAGGATGCCGCCGCCTCCTTCGATCGGGCGATCGCCCTCGACCCCTCCTCCGGGGAGGCGCAGCGCGGGAGGGGTTCGGTCTTCGAGGCCCAGGGCCGGGCGGAGGAGGCGATCGGATGCTACGAGGCGGCCATCGCCCTCGACCCCGCCGACGCCGGAGCGTGGCTCCGGAGGGGCGGGGTCCTGGCGGGGCTGGGCAGGACGGGAGAGGCTCTGGAGAGCTACGAGAGGGCCTCCGAGGCCGACCCCTCCTCCGCCGAGGTCTGGAAGAGGAAGGGGGACCTCCTCTCCAGCATGAAGAGGCCCTCTGAGGCCCTCGATTGTTACGACGTCGCCGCCGGGATCGACCCCACCGACGGGGCGGTATGGCGGAACAGGGGCACGATCCTCCAGAGCCTGGGGAGGCTGGAGGAGGCGGTCGAGAGCTACGACCGGGCTCTTGCGATCGATCCCGCCTCCGCCGACCTCTGGTACATTCGGGGGACGGCCTTAGACGGCCTCATGAGGCACGAGGAGGCGATAGAGAGCTACGATTCCGCTCTGGCCATAAATCCGGGGGATGCCAGGAGCTGGAACCGGAAGGGGGACGCCTTCTACAAGCTGGGGCAGCACAGGAAGGCCGTCGAATGCTACGACAAGTTCATCGAGCTCAGCTCGAGGTAGCCGCCGACGGCACCCCTTCTCCCATCCTGCCGGCGGGGGAACCAAAAGGTATATCGGAGGCGAGGGGGATCTCGCCCTCCATGAGACTCGGCGTCCTCCTCCTCCTGCTGATCCCCCTCCTCGCCCTGGCGGACCCGGCCCTGGGAGATGGCGAATCCGCTGAAGGGTGGCTGGAGGAGGCGGAACGATACCGCCAGGAGGGAGCGATCGACCTCGCCCTCTCCTCCCTCGACCGATCCCTCGCCCTCGACCCGGACCTGGCCGAGGCCTGGGCCCTCCGGGGGGAGATCGCCCTCATCAACCTCACCGACCGGGAGATGGCCGTCGAGGCCTTCGAGCGGGTCCTCGAAATCGATCCGGAGGACGGCGTCGTCTGGTACGAGCTCGGCAACGCCCTCTCCTTCCTCGGCAGGGTCGATGAGGCCCTCCAGGCGTACAACCGCTCCCTCACCATCGATCCAGAGAACGGGAAGGCCTGGAACAACCGGGGGCTGATCCTGGGGGCCCTCGGGAGGTACGAGGAGGCGGCATCCTCTTTTGAGCGGGCCATCAGCTCTGACCCGGACCTTGCGGCGGCGTGGCAGAACCGGGGGAACGCCCTCCGGGCCCTCGGCAGGATGGAGGAGGCCCTCGAATGCTACGCCTCTGCCCTGGCGATCGACTCCGGCCTCGTCGGGTCCTGGAAGGGGGCGGCCGAGCTCCTCCGGGCCCTGGGGAGGGACGAGGAGGCTCTCGCCAGGCTGGACGGGGCCGTCGGGGCCGATCCCGGGGACAAGGCCGCCTGGAACGATCGGGGGCTCGTCCTGGGGGTCCTGGGGAGGTACGAGGAGGCGG
>Ga0334901_1003621_pt1 | contig 11369 bp, 12 predicted proteins | sample GraSluR3_MG_3_FD_207216 | JGI IMG/M metagenome (GOLD analysis project Ga0334901, IMG submission 207216) | Sludge microbial communities from methane-producing bioreactor in Wageningen University, Netherlands - Granular Sludge_15_08-R3 | ecosystem: Engineered > Bioreactor > Anaerobic >...
CTTATTCACCGGCGAAACAAGCTCCATGGTGCATATAACCGGAAAATCTCCGCTTATTTTACTCGTTACCTAATGAAGGATCAGGATAATGAAACAGAAGTGAGATGAATGGGAGCATTTTTTATACTAGTAGCTGTGATAAAAACTCAACTATAAAAAACGGAAATGTTCGATGAAAATTTCACACCACTAATTAATAGAAACCTCTCTGAGCCGCAAATGAGACGAGTCATTGGACAGATGCTAGAATAAGAAAAGAATCGTTGTTGAGAGGACTGAACTCATGAAAAGTTTTATAGTAATTGGCGCTGTATTAGCCTTCCTGTCTGTAGCATTTGGCGCATTCGGGGCTCATATATTGAAAACGCGGCTCACCGAACAAGATTTGGCGGTATTTCAAACGGGTGTTCATTATCAGATGTACCATGCGCTGGGACTGATTGTGATCGGCATCCTCGCACTGACCGTATTCAGCGGGCAGAGCACGTTGCTTTCTTGGTCCGGATGGTTGATGGCAGTCGGTGTTCTGCTTTTTTCCGGCAGCTTGTATGCGCTGACGTTGAGCGGTGTTCGCATGCTTGGAGCCATTACACCGATCGGCGGCGTTGCCTTTCTCGCAAGCTGGCTGCTTGTTGTTATGGCCGCATTGCGCGCGTAATGGCACACAGTATTATTTAATTCGAACGATACTGGAGGATTTCGCAATGGATTGGAGAGAAAATAGGGTTGAGTCTGCTCTAAACGGGACAAATCCAATGGTTCTAGCAAAAATGAAGAGCGGCTTTGCAGTTATCGGAGATACACAATTTTTACCTGGCTATTGTGTCTTACTGCCCAAAAAAGAAGTATTGAGCCTCAATGATCTGACAATTGATGAGCGGTCGCAGTTTCTCACAGACATGAGTTTAGTAGGAGACGCGATTATGAACGTGTGCCATCCTCTAAGAATCAATTATGATATCTTGGGGAATACAGACGCGTTCTTACATGCACATATTTTTCCAAGATATGAATGGGAAAAAGATGAGAGAAGAAAAATGCCTGTTTGGCTGTATGACTCATCAAATTGGTACGACGAAGAAAAGCATTTTAATGAGCATAAGCACGGCAAATTAAAAGAAGAACTGGCAAATTATTTGAAACATATATACGAAAAATAGCAGATTCGTAGTTGGCAGCTACGGAATCACTTGGACACAAAATGGAGCATCTCCTTGGGCGGAGGTGCTCCGTTTTTGTTAGAAAATTATCTTCCGGTCGGAGATTGCGGACCATAAGGATATTCATAGCTGAGCGGCCCGGTAAACTCGAAATAGTTGACGAAAACCATGGGAATTAGGTAACGGACGCGTGTTTCCTCATCTTCAATGATCACATGATCGCGCCCAGCGGCCTCGACCGTACCGGTAAATGATTTGGCATTCCATTGGCTGTTGCCTTCAAAAGTACAATAAACCGTCGCTGTTTTACCAAGATTCAGCCTCAAAATATTTTCAATGTAGGATTGCTCAACGAACGGCAGCGGCAGAACCTGCTGTGGGACTTGCGCAACCGGCTGGCCGGTTTGCGGCACAGGTATTGTGTATGCAGGATATGGATAAGGCACTGTTTGCGCAGCAGGCGGGACTCCGGGAGCCTGTGTCAGCTGCCCTTGGAATGGAAAGGTACCGCTCGGTTGCTGTTGCGGTGCCACTTGCTGTCTTGAAGCGTCCCAGCCCGGCTGCGCGCCGGGATCAGGACTGAATGATGCACCATAAGGCCAGCTGTCTGGCGGAAATTGAACACCCATAAGTAAAGTCACTCCTTAGCAATAAAATGATCAATAAACACTTGGGCAGACGGATTCGCTTGGGGCAAAGAAGCAATGTGCTTTAAATCGTCCGGTGTTCCATTGATTGTACCATTGGGCGGGACAAGCGCCCGAAGGCTGGAAAAACCAAAGCGAATTGGATGCGGGATGAAAACGTTCACCATTAAGCGTGCGCTGGGCAAGGCGTTTGTCCACGCTACGCGCCGCTTGATAAAAGTAGCCCTTTTGTGTCGCTTCAAATCCACCGGGACTTTGGAAAACCATCTGTTGGATCGTCCTCAATCCCTCAAAGTCAAGGCAGTTTCCGAGCACGCGATTCACGCCGACGTTGCCGACCATCAGCATGCCGAGCTGACCGTCGCCTTCAGCCTCCGCACGCATCAGCCGGGCGAGCAGTGAAACATCATTAGCAGTGTGTTGAACCACGGCCATAGCCGTAAATACCTCCTTTGTGAAAGGAAAATACAACTTATTTTCAATAGGTATGAGCTCTCCGATATTCGTACCTTAAAGCCTATGCCAGGCAGAGCAAATAATGACAATGGATACCGGAAAATCGAATCGTAAATAAAAAAAGACCTGTTTTCAGGTCTTTCGATAAAGTGAAACAATTATAATGAAAACTTTTGATTAAAAAGTTCTTGTGATAGTTGCGTGCCAACGAAAAAGGGCCCGAAGTCACCAAAGCGGGCGCTCGCTTCATCAAAGCGCATTTCGTAGACAATCTTTTTGAATTGCAGGGGATCATCTGAAAAAAGGGTGACGCCCCATTCCCAATCATCGAATCCAACGGAACCAGTGATAATCTGGTGAATTTTTCCTGCATATTTGCGGCCGATCTGGCCATGGCTTTTCATCATTTCCCGTCGTTCTTCCATTGGAAGCATGTACCAATTGTCGCCGTGCTCGCGCTTTTTATCCATCGGGTAGAAGCAGAAGTAATCGGTTTTCGGTAAAATTGGTTTTAAACGCTGCTGTACACGCGGATTGGCGTAGGGATCACCGCCGGATTTGCCTAGATAGTTGCTCAATTCAACAACAGAAACAAAGGAATAGGCAGGGTTTGCAACCTCACCCAGCTTGGATTTATCGAATTCAGTTTCCAAATCGCTAAGCTCGTCCATGGTCGGACGAAGCGAAATCATGACGAAGTCCGCTTTCTGTCCGAGTACCGAATACATGGCGAAGCTGCCGCCGCGTGCATCTTCATTCAGTTCCGCTTGGGTCAGAAACTGATTGAATTCCATCAAAGTCTGCTGCCGTTCCCACTCGGATTTCGTTTTCCATTCCTGCCAGTCAATGGTTCGAAAATCATGAAGGCAGTACCATCCATCCAGCGTTTGGGCTGCTTCAGACATAGTGAACACCTCTTTTTTATTCTAAAAAAATAATAGATCAGCTCATGTGTCGCATGAGAAAAACCTATGGCAAGTTGCCATCATGGCTTGACTGGTTTTTCTTTCGCTTAACTTAATATAGCATAGATAAAGTAAGCAAGGAGTGCATGAAAATAACTTTCCCAATGTAGGATAAGCCTAATTGGTTTATACTTATTATAGATCAAATTTAATGAGGGGGCGGATTGACAAATGGCGGATTTATTTGAACGATTGAAGCCTGAGATAAAGAAGGGCAAACCATCCATAATTTTTCCTGAAAGTGAAGATGAACGGATTGTCGAAGCGGTACAAACCCTAGCGGAAGAAGAATTGATCGTGCCGATTCTCATTGGAAAAGTCGAGGATGCTTCCAATGCCTTAAAAGAGCTTGCTGATGAGAAAAAGGTTGTGTTCATGCATCCTGAGACGGACGAGAATTTACAGGCGATGATTGAAGCGTTGGTTGCGCGCAGAAAAGGAAAAACCGATGCTGCAAAGGCAGCGGATTGGTTAAAAGATCCATGCTATTACGGTACAATGCTTGTTTATATGGGCAAAGCGGACGGGTTGGTCAGCGGTGCGGCCCATTCAACAGCGGAAACCGTGCGCCCTGCATTGCAGATTATCAAGTCCCAGCCGGGAAAGAAACGCATTTCGGGATCTTTTATTCTCGTTAAAGGGGATAAAGAATTTGTTTTCGCTGATTGCGGTATTAATATCTCGCCGGACAGTGAAACCTTGGCGGAGATTGCGGTTGAATCTGCGGAGACAGCAAAAATGTTCGGCATTGATCCGAAAATAGCCATGCTTAGTTTCTCGACAAAGGGATCAGCGAAGGATCCGTCGATCGATAAAGTAACAGAGGCAGTAAAACTTGTTAAGGAACGGGAGCCGGAATTACTTGTGGACGGAGAACTGCAATTTGACGCTGCTTATGTGCCGGAAGTTGCTGCGAAAAAGGCACCGGGGTCACCAATTGCCGGCAAGGCAAACGTATTTGTTTTCCCAAATATTGATGCGGGGAACATCGGGTACAAAATGGTGCAGCGGCTCGGAGGCTATGTAGCAATCGGACCGATCCTGCAAGGCCTGAACAAGCCGGTGAACGATTTGTCGCGCGGCTGCTCTGCCGATGATGTCTACAAGCTGGCGCTGATTACGGCAAAACAAGCGTTAAGTGCTGCTCAGCCACAGAACGCGTAATAATCCAATCTGATTTTAATCTAATAAGGAGCACGGCCGATGCTTATTGCGGTTCGTGCTCTTTTTATACCTTGTCAGAAATTTATTTTCAAAAGGACTATCAATAAATCCTAAATCTGGAAGCTGGACATTTTTCCAAAAAGAACATTTGTAAAATAAAAATCGGAAGACATACATATTCTCCCGATTTTTGTGTACCTGTTTACTTAATAATAAATCTGTTTAGCATCTGAGGGCAAATCGTGCACGTGTTTCAAATAGGCGGAGACACGTTGGTCATCAGCAGTTGCATAGATATAACCGAAATGGTCGGCAACTTGCTTTGCCAAAATGCGAAACAGATTGCCCATTTGAAACAGCGACTGCCAAATGTGCTCGGGCTCAGCGTCCGGATAGGTGAGCAGATAGCTTTGCCATACTGATTTTTCAACATAGCGGGACAAGTACTTACCGCATTTTCCGGCACTCACTGTAAAATTAGTGCGTACACCTGCGTGCCAACCGAGCATTTTGAGCAACATCTCGCGGACATAGTGTTCGAGCATGGTCTTGGCATACGGTATTTCCCCGCGCCATAATCCTTTAGCCACATAAGGCGACACCCACCAGAATTCGTTACAGCAATCGACGAACTGTTTTGCGCTCGGTGGAATCATTCGATAATCCCGATCATCTGATGAAGGAACAGATGCAAATTGTCTATCTTTATCAAGCAGGATGATGCTCAGGCTGTCTCCATTTACCCATTCCTTTGCTCTTTCCAAGGTCATCAGCGTTAAATCAATCCGATTTCCGTCATCAAACAACATTAAATAGGCGAATTTATCCTTAGCAATATCGCCGAGTCCATTTCCAATATCCATCAGGTCAGGCATTTGCATGATGATTCGCTTGCCGAATTGATCAACCCAATGATGGTTTGCCGTAAATGAAGGAACATCGCGGACCACATAGACTATATCGTAATCTTGAAAACAATCGCGCGGTGCATCAGGATTGGTTCGTGATCCGTTCATAATCACAGCGCGAATTCGTTCATCTGCCTTTGCCTTATCTAAAATCAATGCCTTCATTTCTTGCTCATTTCTCATTTTTATTATCCTCCATTAATTTTTAATCCTGTAAAAGCAGGAATGGTGGAGGAGGTCGCGCACAAGTCTAAAACCGATTCAATCATATTTTCATAAGTCATTCCCCATTTTCTAAGTGATCGTTACCATTATTCCTAGGTTCGTTACTAGTTTTTATGACTTTGTTACAAGTTCGATGATTGGTTACAACTTTTCCTTGATTCGTTACAAGATTTCATAACTTCGTTACAACTCTTGGCTGTTCGCTCTTCGTCTTTCGTTTAAGAGTGGCAAGTGCGACTCCACCGAGAATTAAGATGCTGCCAATGGCGAAATTGATTGACAGTTTTTCGCCGAGAATGAGCCAGCCAAGCAGAGTGCCGACAATCGGCTGGAAGAACAGAAAGAGTGAACCGGCACCGGCATCAATCATGGTCAGTCCTTTATTCCAAAGAAAAAATGCCCCGGCTGTCGACACAATGCCAAGATAGAGTATGCCTGCGATGACCGGTCCATTGGCAAAATGAATGGTACCCATTGACCAATCTCGGATCATAAATGGTGTCGTGAAAATCAGTGCAAAGAAAATCGAGTAGGTCGTAATCACAAGCGATGATAGTTCTTCAGCCGCCTTCTTGACGTATACGGAAAGCAGCGCCCAGGTGATCGCGGCGATGACTAAAGTGATGCAGCCCCAAAAGTAATTACCGAGCTTGTCGGGTAATCCGATGGTCAGGATGACGCCGCTGGTCGCGACGACAAGCGACATGATTTTCCGAATGGAAAAGGCTTCTTTCAATACAAAACGTGCGAACACGACGACAAAGGCTGGTGTCGCTGAGGTGATCATTGCACCGGTGTGAGCATCGGAAAGCTTCGTGCCGATAAATTGGCAGGCGATTGAGATAAAATAGCCGATAAAGCCGATCCAAATCAGCATCCACCATTGCCCTTTGCTCAGACGGAGTCGTTTGCCGGTTTTCTTTTGCTGAATCCACAGAAGGATAAACAAAAGCATTGATCCAAGCAGGTAGCGCAGCCATACAAGTGCAAGCGGAGTGACGAACTGTAAAACATATTTACTCACTACATACATGCAGCCCCAAATTGCTGCCGCAAGCGCCAGATAAATAGCACCGATCATTGATGATTTCATGGTTTATAGCCCTTCTTTTATGGGATTTTTTTGTAAGTGAAGTATCCCGAGGAAGGGGTAAGAGGCAGATCATTCGCCGGTACCCTTGCTCAGGAGCGAAGGGCAGGTTGATCATTTTCAAAAAGATCAAGATAATAGCGCATGACGGAATCCTCCTTGACAGACTTTTAAGACTATTATAAACGAACTGTGTGAAAATCTATAGATTGATTAATCATATAAAAGTATAAATTGATTAGGACTACATGTAGGTCATGTACGAATAGATTAAAAGCCATCGCGTCAAATTTCTGCGCGATGGCCATCATACAGATGTTATTCAAATAAATGCTGAGCGAAATATTCGTTTTTCTTAATACCGGCTGGAATAGCGAAAAGGCCGGTTGCGACATGATCGGTGTATTCGTTGAGTGCGTCGCTTTTGCCGAGTACACGGAGCATCGGGATAAAGCTGTCTTGCGGTTTGTTTTGAAAAGCGATAAACAGCAAGCCCGCATCAAGATTTCCTGTTGTCGGCTGGATACCGTTTGTATAAGAATAAGCGCGTCGAAAAATCTGTTTGCCGGTTCCATGTGCCAGCCGAACATGTGAATTTACCGGCTGCTTGCTCATAATCACCGGTTCTTTCTCATGAGTTCGTCCGAAGGCTGCGCCGGAATCTTTTTTTCGACCAAAAACATTTTCCTGATCGCTGTATGAGTCACGATCCCAAGTCTCGATAATCATCTTGATCTTACGATAGCCGAGATAGGTACCGCCACGCATCCATTTTGGTTCATCATTGCCGGCCCAGATGACTTTTTCCTGATCGACGGCATCGGTTACATTAGCCGTGCCGTCTTTAAAGCCAAATAGGTTACGCGGCGTTTTTCCCTTTGCTCCATTCAGAAAACCGGATTCCATCCAGCGGATATTCGCTGTTCCAAGTGCTTCCTTGATCAGATTGCGCAGAGCATGAAAAGCGACTTGCTGGATGTCGGCACATACCTGGACGCAAATGTCGCCATTTGAGATGGATGGATCGAGCGTTTCGTGAGCGATTTTCGGCATCTCTGTCAGCTGCTTCGGCATTTGATTCGCCAATCCGAAGCGGTCCTTTCCACCTTTGATAAAAAAGGAGTGACCGAGACCAAAGGTGATGGTCAGATTGGCGGCGCCAAGATCACGCGCCTCATTCGTATCGTTCGGCGGCAGTTCCTTGTTGCTGCTGTTGATTTCCCTCTTGCCCTGCGTCAGCGTTGCGGCAAGCTGTGTCCAGGAGATAAAGAGTGCCATGATCTTCGCTACGTCATGAATCGACGGATCAATGTCGAATGCCGCAAGATAACCGTAGCTTTGATGTACGGTTGTAACACCAGCTTGATGTGCTCCGAAAAAGGGAACTTTGGATTGATTCGCAGGCTCCGCTGCTGTTTTGCCACCAAGCAGTTCAAGTGCCGTGCCCAATCCGCTTGCACCAAGGGCAATTCCGCCGCCGGCAAGTGCCGTCATTTTTAACATTTCCCGCCTGGAGTATCCCTTTTTTTGCTGCGGGGTACCAAGTTCATCGTTATCCATTCGGGATCGACCTCTTTCTTAATTAGAAAATTTTCGCCGTTTGAGCCATCAGCTTCGAGAGTTTGCTGAGCTCGTTGCTGATTTCTCGGATTTGTTCTTTGCTGAGCTTTGTGTAATCTTCGTATTCCGTATCGGACTTTTTGTATTTCAGCATTTGCTTATCAAATGCCTGGAATTGTTTATCGATTTGGTTTGCCAGGTCCTTATGTCCCTGATTCAGGGCAGGAATGGCCGCTTGATAAACGGCTTCGGAGCCGTCAACGTTTGCTTGCAGGTCGACTAAATCGGTGTGAGAATAACGTTCTTCTTCACCGGTAATTTTGCTTGTTGCGGCTTCTTCAAGCAGTTCCATAGCCCCGGCAACCATTGCTTTAGGGGTTAATTTAAATGTCTTTGACTTTTTCTGCAGATCAAGAACATCGGCCATTAATTTATCGGCATATTTGCCCTGACCCTTGAGGCTGTTCTTTTCCCACAATGCGCGTTCGATTTCGTGGAAGCCGGTCCATTTAGAGAGATCATCAACATCATTAACGCGTGCGTCAATTGCGGGATCCAAATCGCCGAAGCTTTCAGCAATCGGTTCGGCACGTTCATAGTAAATACGTGGTTCGGCGTAAAGCTTCTTTGCTTTTTCAATATCGCCGTCTTTAACAGCCTTCACAAAAGGCTTAGTTGTTTTCACAAGCATGTCGATTTGTTCATCGGCATATTTGAGATAATCATCAACCGCCTGATCCATTTGTTTTGAAGGTTTTGACTTGGTTTCCTTGGCAGTAAGCAGATCATTCAATTGCCCGGTCAACGCGCTGCTGTTTTCCTTAATCTGTGCAACATCCGGATCAGCAAGATTGGATTGCGCGTAAATTGGCTGCTGATAGCGTTCAATCTTCGCATATTGAAGCGGGAATCGGTCACGTACGTTATTTTCATAGGAAAGCCATTGTGTATTAATTTGTTTTCCATATTTTTTAATTGCAGCTGTATCATTCTTTTTCAAAGCGACCTGGAGCTTGTTATTCAGCTGTTTCATTTTGTTCGTGCCCTGCTTGACCGGGTCACTCGTTGTTTGCGCTGTTTTTGTGCTGCCTGACTTTTGCGTGCTGCTGCATGCAGTGATGACCGGAAGAAGCAAGATTGCCATTAATAGTAGAAAGACAATTTTCTTTTGATGTTTCATAATGATTATTAAGCCTCCTTGGCATGTGTTTGTGCTTTATGTGATGACGCTGTCTGCTGTTCTTTAAGTATGATGAAGATGAAGAGCAGTAAGCATATAGCCTGCGGAACTGTGCTGTACCATGATGGGAAAATGCTCAGGCTGTTGATTGACGGCAGGGCCTCTGAAACCGTTGAGGGGAGGACGCCGGCCATTTGAAGACTGTGAATACCTGATCCCATAAATTTGAAGCATAAGTAAAAGACGACAAAACTTGAAATCATGAAAAACGGGCGAAGCGGCAGCAGAACGCCAAGCTTCAGCATGAGAAAGCCGATGACAATGAGTACGCCGAAACCGACGGCAATACCTGTTGCCAATTGCGTGTACGGCATGCGTCCGGCCATTCCGATTAAGAAGATGACCGTCTCCATTCCTTCGCGAAGTACGGCGATAAATGCAAGCACGGCGAAGGAAATCATTTTTCGCTTACTGATCGCCTGACTAGTCTTGGATTTGATAAACGCGTTCCAGCGTTTAATGTCTGCGTTCCGGTGCAGCCAATAGCCTACATAAAGCAGCATTAGGCTTGCGACCACTCCCGACCAACCGTTGATCAACGAATTGTTGTTTCCAAAAGCAGCAACTGAGAGCAGAAAGGAAACGAGCACGCCGACCGCAAGACATACGATCACAGCGAGGCTCGTTCCGCTCCAGATCCACACCTTTGCCGGTTTTGAATTTGCTTTGCGCGCAAAGGTCAGCAGTGCACCGATTACCAGCAGTGCCTCAAGACCTTCGCGAATCGGAATCAGGGCTGCATCCCACATTCCATAGTTCGCTGATGCGAGCGGCTTCAAGCTTGTGATCATTTCATCGACCAGCGGCAGCGCTTTTGTACGTGTCTTAGAATCAGCGAGATAAGCATCCATCATGACTAAGTCTTTCTCAGATTCGGTATAGATGCTTTGCGATTGGCTGACGACATCGCCTTCAACGGACAGCCAATCCTGTTGAAGCTGCTTGACCTGAGATGCGGCGGTGACCCAATCCTTCTGACTCATCGACTGTTTCGCGTTGCCAAGCTCGGTTATGTAAGAAGACAGAGAGTGATGTCCCGACTTGGCGGCTCCGCCGTACAGACCGCTTTGATAGTCTTGGAGTGTCTGTCGAAGTGCGCCGACACTTTTTATCGCTTCTGCTCGATCACCATTGAGCAGATCCAGCGACGCAGAGCTTATATCCTGGCTTAATTGGATCGAAGCGTCAAGAGAACTCTGTGAGACGGCAGTTTTATTGTTCTGCCACCATTTTTTAAAGGAAGAAAAATCTGCTTCTGCCGATTTATTGTTCTGCAGTGCAGTGATTGCATGATTTAGATCCTTGAGCGCAGGAGAGACATCAATTGCCTTTTCTGCATGTGCTGGTAGCGGATACATCGACAGCATCGCGATCAAGCAAATCAGTGTAAATGCTCCGATGCACCGACCGAATTTCATAGTGAAGCACCTCCAAGACGGTAATGATAATCATTTTCAATTAAACAAGTATAGTTTAGTAGCCCAGAGACATACTGTCAATATAAATTTAAATAAAATGATCAATATTGTGACAAATAGTATAGATTAATAATATGCATGTTAATTGGCTGGCTATTCATGTGGGAAATCAGAATCAGAAGGTGTCAATTGATGATGCAGGATCGGTTAGGCAAATCGAGGCATATTCACACAAATGTTGCGTGCTTGCATCGACTATTGATTTCATAAGAAAAAACCGGGCAAAAAACGCCCGGTCCATACTTCCGCAGGATGCGGTGGCTTTCCCGTTGCATACAGGACATATGCATATTTAGCGAAAGCTCCTTCATCACTTTTCTGTTTCATTATCCTGATCCTTCATTAGGTAACGAGTAAAATAAGCGGAGATTTTCCGGTTATATGCACCATGGAGCTTGTTTCGCCGGTGAATAAGGGTAATTTTTCCGCTTATGCAAAGCAAAACCCTCCATTTTCATGTTTTTCAATTCGATAAG
>Ga0334901_1003628_pt1 | contig 11349 bp, 7 predicted proteins | sample GraSluR3_MG_3_FD_207216 | JGI IMG/M metagenome (GOLD analysis project Ga0334901, IMG submission 207216) | Sludge microbial communities from methane-producing bioreactor in Wageningen University, Netherlands - Granular Sludge_15_08-R3 | ecosystem: Engineered > Bioreactor > Anaerobic > Unclassified...
GCATCCGGTTCTCCAAGCTCCATAATTCTACATTCCAGCTGACCATCTTCTCGATAGGCCTCTGGGTTCGTAAGAAATAGGAATTCCACTCCTTCATCAACAGCATTGTCGAATTCTTCAAGATCTGCAGGCATCTCTCTCTTTGTTCTTCTATATAAGACAGAAACTTTTTCTACTCCTGGAACTCGGGTTGCAGCTCGAGCACTATCCATTGCCGTATTACCACCACCTACAACTATAACGTGTTTTCCTAGGGAGACAGAACTCGGGTCTCTTCTAAATTTTGAAAGGAATGCCAGTGAAGGTATTACGCGACTGCGGTCTCCTGTGAGAGGAATCTCATTATCAACCTCAGCTCCGATTGCATAGAAGAGGTGTTCATAACCTGCAGTATGAAGAGCCGAGACCGATACATCTTCACTCTTCGCACCAAATGTAAATTCAACTCCGTGTTTTGCAATAAAATCGATATCTGCCTGAAGGGCACTTTCCGGGAAACGGAATCCAGGGATAACGTGTCGTGTAACACCTCCAGCACTCTCCTCTCGTTCGAAGACAGACACGGCGAATCCAGCACGGGCAAGGAAATAGGCTGCAGATAGACCTGCAGGCCCTGCACCGATAACGGCAGCTTTCACTACCGCACCCTCAGGTTTTTCCCATCGTTTGATATACTCATCAAATCCTTGTTCTGCTGCAATCTTCTTCATTTCTCTTATCTGGACAGTGCCCTCATAATCGAGTCGTGTACAGTGATACTGACACTGATGATCACAAATATAGCCCGTTAGATGGGGCAACGCATTCGTATCATAAATAACTTCCAGGGCATCTGCATACTGCCCCTTTCCTACAAGATAGATATAATCGGGTACTTGCTGGTGAATCGGACATGCCTGTACACAGGGAGCTACATAGCAGTCGGTCAACGGTAAAGGCCCCGGAACACTCACTGCATCCGTTCCTCTAAAATCCTTCTGCACCTGATCTCGTGCACGGGCATCTGTCGCTAGTTTCTCAAGTTTTGTAACATCGATGTGACTGGCATCCCACGAGGAACTCTGCTGCTCAAGAATCTCAACCATCTGCTTCATACGAACATATCCGCCGGGTTTGAGCATATCAGTTGCCAACGTAATGGGACGAATTCCAGTTTCAAAGATATCGAGTACTGTCATGGCATTTGCGCCACCACTGTAACTGATAGGCAAAGCACCGTTAAATTCTCGAGAGAGTAAAGCTCCTACTCCGGTACTGATTGGAAGTAAGGTCCTGCCGGACATATACATTTCATCTCCCGGCAATACTCCCTGATCATTTACTGAACCGAGTGTATTGGTCAATTTCACACCGAATCCCAGGTTCTCTTTAGCTGCGAGATCTACCAATCGGTGCAACATAGCGATTGCATCTGAATACTGAAGATCATGCTCGAACGATTCTCGTTTAAGACCAATGTAGTCGTACCCTAAATCGTTTAAAATATTTCGCACGGTATCATAGCCGAGCAACGTGGGATTTAATTTCACAAATGTGTTCAGCCGCTTTTCAGTAAGCATATAGGTACAGATAGCTTCAATTTCCTGTGGTGGACAACCATGCATTGTGCTTATAGTAACTGAGGGACTGATGCTCGGTGAGATAGCATCTGGAAGTTTTGCAAGCTTCTTATCTAAGCCTTCCCACTCAGTTCCTTCAAGAAAGGATCCTTCTAAGATGATAGCTCGAAGTGAATCAATTGCATCCACAAAAACTTCAGAGGTTCGTGCATCCTGCATCGAGGTAATGAAAGTCTGCATTTTGTCGGTCTTGATTCCGGCAAGATCATACCCCACACTCATATTGAAAATAAAAGAGGGTGTTGACAAATTACCTTCATTCAGGAGTGCTTCCATAAGATGAAGAAGTACCCAGGCCTTTACATACTCCTCAAGAGCCTTCGGCAAGGTGTACTCTGTTGACCATTCAACATTGTATCCCTCATCACGAGCATCAATACAGGGTTTGTCAATTTCAAGGGTATCCATCTTCTGAACTGTTTTGAGCTCAATGAACCGCCCTCCGACCAGATAACTCGAGACAATATTTTGTGCCAGTTGTGTGTGAGGCCCAGCAGCAGGGCCAAGAGGAGTAGCACATTTCTGACCAAAAACGGTGATACCTTTAGAAGGGTCAGGACGACAAAACTGATCCTTGTGAATTCCAAAGATAGTTTCACTTTGACGATATTCAGAAAAAATTCTCATGATAAGTTCCTCAAAGGGAACGGGACGCATCATATCTCCCATATGGTAACAGCTCCTTGGGGTAGGTTTGAGGGGAAAAACCCCGCTTTTTATTGTAATGGAGATTCGAGAGAAGTCAATCATTTTTGCAACATATTGCAACATTTTTTGGGTTACAGTCTCATTTTTTTTCCTTATCTCAAGAAAAAAATCAAACCGGATGTGCACGAAGGAAATTAGGGAATACGCAATTTAATTGCGAAAATTCCAGTATAGACAAAATAAAAAATTATATATTTACATTTCCGCGAAACCCGTGCTAGTCTTATTGCACATACATTGTCTATTAGAATCCATGGAGGTATAACTGTGTATAACGTAATCAATCTAAGCATGAATAAAGAAATTCGAGCGAAGAATATTCAGCGTTGTCGGGAGAAAGGAATTATTCTTCCAACATTCAAACAGATGGTCGATCCATCAAAGACTCCCGAAAAAGTAAAACAAGCCCTCGGTTCTATGGGCATGTGGGATGTTCACTCTGAAAATCTGTTCCGTATTAACTGGAAAAACGAAGGCGTAGAAAAGGGTGGATCTTTTGGAGATGTAAACTATGTTGAAGTGCCAAAGGCACTCACTGGAACCAAAGCACGAATTTTTGCACTCGTGGGAAAATGGTTCCCAACCGGCGGGCATAAGGTTGGTGCAACCTATTCATGCCTTGCTCCTGCCCTGGTAACAGGTAATTTTGATGCAGTTGCACAGCAGGCAGTGTGGCCATCAACTGGTAACTACTGTCGTGGTGGAGCGTATAACAGTGTACTTCTTGGATGTGAATCCATTGCCATTCTTCCTGAGGAGATGAGCCAGGAACGATTTAACTGGCTCAAGACAATAGCCGGCGAGATCATTGCCACTCCAGGATGCGAGTCTAATGTAAAGGAAATTTTCGACAAGTGTCATGAATTGAATGCTGAACGGGGAAATTCCATCGTCATCTTTAATCAGTTCGATCAGTTCGAGAACTATCTCTGGCACTACACTGTAACCGGTGCTGCTATGATTGAAGTACTTAAAAAACTCGGTATTAAGGATGAAAATGTACGTGCATATGTCTCTTCAACAGGTTCTGCAGGTACTCTCGCAGCGGGTGACAAACTGAAAGACACCTATCCAAATATTAAAATTGCTGCCGGAGAAGCTCTTCAGTGCCCAACTCTCCTACGCAATGGATTTGGTGGACACCGAATCGAAGGGATCGGGGACAAGCATGTGCCTTGGATTCATAATGTAAAAAATACCGACATGATTGTAGCTGCCGATGATCAGGACTGTATGGATGTGTATAGGTTGTTCAATGAACCGGAAGGAATTACATACCTGAAGAATCTGGGACTTTCGGAAAAAGAGATTGATGACCTGCAGTACTATGGAATCAGTGGTATTGGTAATGTAATACAGGCTATTAAGGTCGCAAAGTACTATGAAATGGATGAGAACGATGTAATTTTTACCGTACTGACCGACAGCTCCATTATGTATACCTCACGTCTGGCTGAGCAGACTGAACAAAACGGGCCATTTACAGCTATTGATGCTGCAAAGGTTCACGCTGCTTCTTTGCTGGCTCAAGGTATAGACCATATGCAGGAACTCGGATACTACGATCGACTTCGCGTGCATAATCTGAAGTATTATACCTGGGTTGAACAGCAGGGAAAAACCTACGATGAGATTAATGCTCAGTGGTACGACCGCTCATACTGGAAGCAGATTCCTGCATATGCCGATGCAATTGACAAGTTGATTGACGAATTCAATAAAGAAGTAGGCCTACTCGACTAGCTCTACTAAGTTTTCTGTGGCCGGACCGGTTGGGTCCGGCTTTTTACTTTGAATCAGGGGACCTCTCACGAAGGTTCACGTACGGAGGGATTTCATGCGTTTTCACTATGTCTGCAATGATTGTTCTAAAGAATTTACTACAAATGAGGTCATGTATACCTGCCCAGACTGTGCAGCTGAACCTGCTGAGGGGAATCTGTTTCGTAAGGGAAATCTTATTGTAGAATATCATCATGATGATCTTATAGGACTTTCCACAAAGGAAGATCTCTCCTTCTATGACTTCTTCCCCTACCCGGTACCGCACCCAGAGGCGTTCCCAATTGGAGAAACACCGTTAGCAAAACCTATAAAACTGAGTGAACGCTATGGAATAAAAAATCTTGCACTCAAACTTGACAACGCCCTCCCCTCCGGATCATTTAAGGATCGGGCGTCACAACTAATTGTTGCACAAGCATTCGCTCACGGTGAGAAAAAAATTGCTCTTGCTTCTACTGGTAATGCAGGAGCAGCTATGAGTTGTGCGGGAGCTGCGTACGGTCTGGATATCATTCTATTTGTTCCCGAAACTGCTCCGGCAAATAAGTTAATGCAAAGCGTGTTATATGGAGCTACTGTGGTTCCTGTGAAGGGATCGTATGATGATGCTTTTGCCCTTTCCATTGCCTACACCGATCGTTTTGGTGGTATAAATCGCAATACAGCTTATAATCCAATGACAGTAGAGGGCAAAAAAAGCGTGTCGATTGAACTCTTTTTGCAGATGGGACGTACCGTTCCTGATGTTGTGTATGTCTCTGTGGGCGACGGCTGTATTTATGCGGGAGTCTGTAAAGGTTTTATCGATTTATACAGGGCTGGATTAATCAATTCTGTACCCAGCGTGGTATGTGTACAATCAACGCAGTCGAATGCTATTTCACAGGCATGGCAAACAGGGAATTTCACTGATGTACAGGCAACAACTCGTGCAGATTCAATTAGTGTTTCATCCCCGGCGAATGGACGTATGGCAGTTCGTTACATCAATGAGACCAAAGGCTGGTCTGTAGAGGTCTCCGATGAAGAAATTCTAGCTGCCCAATTAGAGCTGACTCGTGATTCAGGGGTGTTCGTGGAACCCGCTGCAGCATGTGCATGGGCAGGATTCCAGAAAGATCATGAAAAACTCTTGGCAAAATACGGTGAATCGGTTTCTGTATGTGTACTTCTCACCGGTACAGGATTTAAAGATATGGCGGTATTCGATGGAAGAATTTCTCTGCCTGAATCAATCGAGAATTCTGTTGAGGCTGTTGAGCGGCGTTTTTCCTAAATATTGAACCGTATCATTCTGCGTGCTATACTGATGCATCGTGAGAGCGAACAAGGAGATTTTTCCATGGAGAACATCATTATTGGTGCTGCGATCGGATTTGTTCCGATGTTGGTTGTTCTAATAGTACAATACACAAAATACGCAACAAAGGCGAAAGAACACAAACAGGAGATAGCACGTTTAAAATCGATGTTAACCGACCGAATGGACCTTGAATCTGAAGGACTCTCAAAACTTAAATCTGAAGTTGATGAGTTGAAGATGCAGAACGAAAATCTTCGAATCAGCCTTCGGACGTACGCTCAGAAACCGGGCAGAAAGGAAGTTTCCCGATTGCATGTGTATCAGCAGGCAGCTGACCGACTTACCATAAACAGTCCAGGGTTCGGTGCTGCATGGCAAGCTGCTTTAAAAGAGAGTGAAGATGAGTTTGAGAAAACATTCTACGGTGTCCAGCCGTTCATTCGCAGGGTCATCCCTTTGAAGAGTACCGACGCACACGTTGTTGGCCGCCTGGAGAAAGACGAAAACTAATACAGCAATCAGTCATCCTCATAGAGTTCATGCACCACATCCCAAGCCTCTGCATCTCCAAGTCTCAGCCTGCATAACAGTTCATAATGATATAAGATCATTCCGAGTTGTTTCTCAACAACTTCCTGTGGTGATGAACCCACAACAGCTCTCAGCTCTGGGGAATTTGCGGGCAGTGAAATGAGTCGATCATATTCGTCAAGCACATCCTGCTTCTTCCAAGTGATAAAACCCGGAACGCGCAGGATAGTCATAGGTTCGTAGTGATGACGTTCAAGACCTTCTGCAGCAAGTCTGATTTGTTCTTCTGTTGCATCTTCAGGGAGTAGTTCAAACTGCCTTCTGGTGTATTGCATGGGCTGCTCCTTTGTTCATACATGTTTATGCCCATAGTCTAACACGTTTTTTATGGAGAGACCATGTTCATTGAGTCTACCACAGCTGATCTGAAGTTAAGAATGCTACCCTGCCGTTAAAGTAATCAATGGGACCATAGGTGGTTCCATCCACTGAGTGGATAAGATCGGTAATCGCATAAAGTTTTTTCTGTGGAGCGTATTCAAGTAAATCAAGGAGTGTCTGCTTCACACAGTAATCCCCCGCGAGACCGAGCACATAGACTGAATCTCCTTGTACATGGTTAATCCGCTGGCCGTTGGTAAAAGCAGAGAATTCATCGGTATCTAATGCTTCACCCTTTAGAAGGAGAAGGTCGTCACCTTGCTCTATTGCCAGCTCAGCTCCATGGGTATTGGCTACACAGTGGGGAGGAAATGTTGAGAACGAGACATGATTTTCAGGGTGAAAATCTGCAGTAAGTATAACCTGATCAAACAGAGGACGAATCGAATCCACTGATTGTGCGTACAACGCATCTGCTCCAGTTACCGCAAGAGAGCCACCTTTCAGAAAGTCATACTGTAAATCTACAATAATCAGAGTTCTTTTCATGTGCGAAGTATTACAAATTTATCTGTTGAATGCAATATATGATGTGAAATCACAAATTGATTCTACGAATTATGAGAGAAAATAAAATTAAATGTACATGCCAGGTAATTATTATATTGAAGGAAAGGAATATTTTTGCCGAAGGCGGGACTTGAACCCGCACGTCCTAACGGACAAGGGATTTTAAGTCCCTAAAAATTAAAATATTCATTCACTAAATTATTTTTATTTTCTTTATATATAGTATTTTATAAATTTTTTGATTATCACTTGAATATACAAAATTAATATAAGTGGCTACAGCATAACCAAAAAGTGGCTACAGTATCCGCCTCGATTTCACCAGTGAAGGGCATGACCAAACAGTAAAATTTGAATATTACATCTCATTGAGTTCGCTGATGGTTCCCAGCCAGTTAATCGGAATAAACCCATCCACCCAACGGAGAGATAATCCCATAATGGAGGAAGGGGCTAATATCCAAATGAAAATTATTTTGAGAAATATCCATAGAGGATGCTCTTAAATGCTTCAATCAGAATCTTGGCTCCAGTGGCATGAAATTCGGATATTCTTGGCCAATCTTCCTCATTTGAAATATTAACATTTGGAAGTCTAATATAGACTTTACTGATTTTGGTATTATCACTCCTATTCCAAGTAAAAGCCATCCCTACTTGTTTCTCAATATCCCCTTTATGCAAATACAAGAAATCAAATAATTTTTTATTTTTCTCTTTTTCAGCCATGGCTAAAGCTAATTCAACCCTTGCAGAATTATAATTAGCTATACAAGAAATGTAGATGCCACCTATACCAATAAAACCATTGACCCAGTTCTCTTGAGATGGATTAACATTATCAAATGTACCGCTTTCTTCTCTAATCCTTGGTAAGGAATAAGCCCAATACTTCTTTCTAATTAAAAACCTACTATCATCATCCGCTTTATTGGTATTGCTTTCTTCAAGATAGAAAACCAGCTCGGAAGAATCAATTTCAAACAACGAAAATATTTTTTTCAATATGTTTACTTTGTACTGAGTATCTGTTGCAGTCCAAACAAAAATATTACTGTTAATTTTTTTAGAAAATGAAAAAGCATCTTCGGATGTTGAGAAATGCAATGACAGGTCAACTTCTGGATTATCACTAACAGCTAACTTTGTTAACACTGATTTATCTTCTTCATGAAGTAGAGTAAGTACTTGTTGGTACATATCAGTCCAACTACTTACTTGATATTCATCTCCAAACAATGAAAACTTTGATATTGATTTTCCTGTTAATAGGACTTCATCATCAAGAGTCACAGTGTCTAATTGCTTTACAGGTGGCTCAAAGGTGCTATTTATATATGGCCATATTTCAGCAGCTTTACTTTGTAATATGTTGTTCCTTTCTTCAATTTCTGCCTCTGTCCATTTTTCTTGCTTTGCCAGCCATTGATTACTTCTAAGACCACTATCAATAAAACCATTCTTCATATCTCGTTTCTGCAAAAAGGTATTATTTGAATATTTGGAATTGTATGCGGTTAACGTAAGATTAGCTAATCGGTGTAGCCATGTTGTATGAATTCTTTCATAGTCCTCTCCTAATTCATCTATCCAAGCAGGTTTTAGCTTTTGGGGCATAATATGCTCTATAGAATAATTCCCAATATCCAAATGCCTCCAAATATCTTTAGTTTCTTTTGTTCCATAATTTTCAAGACGCTCAAATAAATAAAGCTTGTTTTCTCCTTTCATCCCATAAATGTTCTTTTCAGATAAGGCTGTCATGAATTCTAATTCGTCAGGGAAACGACCTGTACCATTTTTTTTGAGTAGAACAAATTTAAATTTTTCGAAATACTCATTGTCAGTTCCATCAATCCGAATAATTTCTTTATGTAGCAAGAGAAAAATTTTATTTAAAGCGTTTGTAGGCAAATCACAGATAGCCCTTCTGAATATGTAATTCTCAACAATTTGAAAAACATCGATTCCTTCTGATATAGATAATCTGTCTAACTCAATCATTCTTAATACTTCCATTAAGAATGGTCTTGTAACCGTTGTTTTTATCCTGTTCAATCTATAGATACATTCGTTTATTTCTTCCCAAGGAGAGTTTGCTTTGATTAGATATTGATATTTCTTGGCATAGTACAATAAATCAACTAGCAATTCTTCGATTACTTCAAACTTCTTATTCTCAACATATTCTTTAAATCTAACATATACCTTGTTGAAGGAAGGCGTTGTTTGTTGTTTTATACTTAAGTAATCCCTAACGAAAGCACTGACGTCATAGCCGGTCTGTTCTTCAATCTTATTCCAATATTTTTCATAATAATTTTCTTGAACTTTTGTAGGTAAGCCCATGAGGATATAGTTTCGAATTTTATCCCCTTCACTTAAATCCAAACCGGTTGAATTCAAACTTTCAAATATCAACTGGGGATTATCGTCACTATTGAGCGAAATATTAATTATTTGCAGCCTAAAAAGTGCAGTGAATAACTCATCTATTCCAACTTCTTCTTTTTGAATTCTGTCATAGAAGTAATTGTAATTTATTGTCAGGTTAGAATCCAAAATAGGTTCATCATCTTCGTCGAATAACTTCCCAAATGCTTTTTGGTCATTTTTTATTGGCTTTAACTTGATTCTGGTATTTTCTGGTTCCCATTTATCTACCAAATAATCTTCAAAAATTTGTTTCCCTAAATATGAAGATTTGGGTGTTATTTTTCCTTCTGTTATCAATCTATGCATAGCTAATAATATCAACGACACTGTTGTTAATCTTTGCTGTCCATCAATAATCAAGAACTCAGATTGTGTTCCTTCAGTATCAGCTACGGAAACAATACTTCCAAAAAAATGGCTCTTTCTTTCTTCTTTTATAATTTTTATTAAATCATTATACAGTTGCTTACAATGCTCATTCTTCCAATCATAATTTCTCTGGTATACTGGGATTATAAAACGCTTTCTAGCACCTTCCATGTATATAAGCAATTTTTCTTCTGTTCCTTTCATATATCCCAATCTCCTTATGTTTAAAGTCCTGAACTATTCAGTCAACTTAGTCATCCTTCGGCAACCTAGACCTAAAACCTCTTTTCTCCATTCATGTTCACAGTCTTTACAATGAAACTCTGGTTCTGAGAAAGTTACACAGCATCCACCAAGAATGATTTCTCCTTTTTCTGCTGCCAATATACCTTGCTCTGAAGGATACCCATATACGATTCTCACTGTGTTTAAAGAACCACATTTTGGACATTTATTTTTTCTGGCCATAAATCTATTCCTTCAATGCCTAGCCTTCTTCAGCTTCTCTCAACCTATCAAGAGTCTTTCTTATTAGAGCTATCCATTCATCCTCATGCTCAAGGTATTTCTCTATGCTGAAGTATTTCCTATTCTTTTGTCTGACACCCCAACTGAACATTGAAACTGAATCATCCATATATCCACCTACGATATCAGCAAGTCTCTCCAAATACTCTCTACCAATTTCAGGATGCCCTAATTCGCTTGTTTTATTTACGATTCCAAAGAACCAGACCTCCCCCGTCTCTTGAAGAGAAGCAAAGTTATAGGTTTCATCCATGGATTTCAAATTCATTGAAAGCTTCTTCCCCCTTCCAATTACAGGATAGACATCTACTTCATCTCCAAGCCTCTTAATTAGCTGTTGGACTCTCTCATTTGATTTTTTTCCAATATGCTTTTCCAACCGTTCAAAGAATACTTTTTCGGTGATAGTCCTACTCTCAGATTCCTCAACTACGGTTCCCTTTTCATTGGAATTCCCATCCGATACGGTGTAGATGATTCGTTCAATTTCTTTAGTCTTCGCAATGATTCGTGGTGTGATTATCAGTTCCTCAGTTGATGGGTTCATATAAATCGGTAACTCCACCAAGGCAAGCGTGAAATTCATGTTCCCATATCGTTGGATAAAATCAGAAAGGCCTTCCATGCTTTCACGAATACCATCACCGATTACAAGCAGTACGAATCTCCCTCTTTGGAGATTTCTTTGAACAGCATCCACGAAGGAGGACTCATCCATCTCAGTGTTGGTATTCTCCTTTACTATCTCGTATAGACTATTCTGGTTAGGTTCTTTCCTTGCTTTCAGGCAAGCTTTTTCAAATTGCCCATAGTCCCAATTGCTCATATCCTTAGCGTATTCCAATATCTGACCAACTACTTTTCTTCGAGCCTCAGGATTCCTCCATAACTTACATTCCCCAATAGCAATGAATCCGTATTCATTGACGAATACCAAATCCATGCTTCCAGACGGGCATGCAAGCTCTCTACAAATCGGAACCATATCATTGAAGGTTGGCTCAATTTCCGCTATGGGTAACATCTCTGGATGATTGAAACAGAGGTTCTGAATCCAATCCTCATTGTATCCTTCAGATGAAAACGGAACCTTTGAAAGCAAACTGACTTTGTTATCTT
>Ga0334901_1003629_pt1 | contig 11343 bp, 17 predicted proteins | sample GraSluR3_MG_3_FD_207216 | JGI IMG/M metagenome (GOLD analysis project Ga0334901, IMG submission 207216) | Sludge microbial communities from methane-producing bioreactor in Wageningen University, Netherlands - Granular Sludge_15_08-R3 | ecosystem: Engineered > Bioreactor > Anaerobic >...
AATTGAAGACGAGTCAGAATGGATTCAACCCCCTGTATCTCATGGCAGATTCTGGTGCGAGGGGATCCAAGACCCAGATCCGTCAGCTTGGTGGTATGCGCGGTCTCATGGCGAAGCCTTCTGGTGACATCATCGAGTTCCCCATTCGTTCGAACTTCAAGGAAGGTCTCTCGATCATCGAGTTCTTCATCTCCACCAACGGTGCGAGAAAGGGACTTGCCGATACCGCGTTGAAGACCGCTGAAGCAGGTTATCTCACCAGACGTTTGGTCGATATCGCCCAGGATGTAGTGATCAATGAAGACGATTGCGGAACCATCAACGGTATCGAAAGAACCGCCATGAAGGATGGTGATGAGATCGTTGAAGCACTTTCCGATCGTATTGTCGGACGTTACACCTTGGAGAAGGTCAAGCATCCGATCACCGGGGAGTTGATTCTCGATGTGAACGAGGAGATCACCGCTGTCAAGGCGAAGGAGATTGAAGAGGCCGGCATCGAATCGGTGCTCATCCGAACCGTGCTCACTTGTGAAGCCCGTCATGGGGTCTGCCGCAAATGTTATGGTAGGAACCTCGCAACCAACCGTCCTGTCGATATTGGTGAGGCTGTGGGAATCATCGCCGCACAGTCGATCGGTCAGCCGGGTACCCAGCTCACCATGAGAACCTTCCACATCGGTGGAACGGCTACCAGTGGAACTGAGGAGAACCGTGTTGTATTCAACTATCCCATTATCGTGAACAGCATAAGTGGAACCTTGATCGAAGCGTATGACGGTTCCAAACTATTCACCAGAAAAGGCTTCATCTTCTATTCACGGGTCCATGCCGAATATTCTGTAGGGAAGGACAAGCTGTTGTTGGCTGATGGAGACAAGGTGGTGATTGGATCCGAGTTGCTGGAATCCCACGATGGTCGAAAGATGGTATCCGACCATATGGGAATCGCCAGGATCATCGGCAATACACTCTATGTGGTCACTCCCGAGCAGAGAATGGATGTGAGGAATGGATCGGAGCTCAAGGTGGAAATCGGTTCGTATGTACCCGAAAATGCCACAGTCGTTGTCTTCGACCCCTTCAGCGAACCCATCATCGCCGAGTATGAAGGTAAGGTCGAGTTCATCGATATCAAATTGGGGACAACCCTCAAGGAAGAGGTCAATGTCGAGACCGGTAGTATCGAGAAAAAGATCACCGATCATATCAGCGAGACCTTGCAGCCCCGCATTTCTATCATCGGAAAGGATAAGGAGACCTTGGCGACCTACTTCCTGCCTGCCGCATCCTATTTGAATGTGGAGAATGGCGCGGAAGTGAGAAAGGGTCGTGTGTTGGCGAAGTTGCTCAAGGAAAGCGTCAAGACGAAGGATATCACCGGAGGTCTTCCGAGAGTCGGAGAGCTGTTCGAGGCGAGAAGGCCGAAGAATCCCGCCGTGTTGGCTCAGGTCGATGGTGTGGCTCGTTTCGGTTCTGTGGTCAAGGGCAAGCGTATCGTAGTGATCGAAGATGACTATGGAATGGAGTACAAGCACCAGATTCCGATGAGCAAACACCTGTTGGTGAGGGATGGCGACCGTGTCGAAGCTGCCGAGCGATTGTGTGATGGACCGATTGATCCACACGATATCCTGGAGATCCTTGGAGAGAACGCCTTGCAGTCGTTCCTTCTCGACGAAGTTCAGGAAGTGTATCGCTTGCAGGGTGTTGATATCAATGACAAACACCTTGGTGTGGTTGTCCGTCAGATGTTGCGCAAAGTCGAGGTCATTCGTGTCGGAGATACGAACTTCATCCATGGACAACAGGTCGACAAATACCGTTTCCATGAGGAGAATGCACGTGTGATCGCCGAAGGTGGACAGCCCGCCGATGCCCGTCCGATGCTTCTGGGAATCACCAGGGCTTCGTTGAGCATCGACTCGTTCATCAGCGCCGCATCGTTCCAGGAGACCACCAAGGTCTTGACAAATGCTGCGATAGCTGGTAGTAGAGACGTGTTGCGCGGACTCAAGGAGAATGTGATCATCGGTCATCTCATTCCTGCCGGTACCGGTATGAAGCGGTATCGCAACATCAGGGTGAAGGAAGACAATCCGATCGACCTTGGGGAAAAGGTGCAGTCGCTCATCGGTTCACGCCGTATGGGGATGTTCGGGGACGATGAAGATTTCGACTCGGACGATTTGGACGAAATGATATCCGAAGGTGAAACCTCCGAAGACGATGGTGATGAGGAATAACAGTCATCACCTCGTACGAATGAACGATAGGTTTTGCATGCTGACTTTGGAGATGAGCATACATAAGGGATGGTCTTTGGCTGTCCCGCCCGGTTCGCCCTCTTGGGGCGACCGTCAAGAAGAAAAAGGGAGAGTATCGAAAGATGCCAACTATTAACCAATTGATACGTAAGGGTCGGTCGACGAATGCCAACAAGACGAAGTCTCCCGCATTGCAGGGCTGTCCCCAGAAGCGTGGCGTATGCACGAGAGTGATGACCGTCACACCGAAGAAGCCGAACTCGGCCTTGAGAAAGGTTGCCAGGGTTCGTCTTTCCAATGGAATCGAAGTCACCGCCTATATTCCCGGCGTCGGCCACAACCTGCAGGAACACTCTGTGGTGCTCATGCGTGGCGGAAGGGTCAAGGACCTTCCCGGTGTCCGCTACCACATCGTTAGAGGTGCCAAGGATACACTTGGTGTCAACGATCGGAAGAGAAGTCGTTCCAAGTATGGAACGAAGAAGCCCAAGGCTTGATGGAGGTGACCAATGGCTAGAAGAACAGTTGCTCCGGTGCGGGAAATCCTGCCCGATGCCGTTTACAACAGTGTTGTGGTCGAGAAGTTCATCCGCCGCATGATGGTCGATGGAAAGAAGTCGATCAGCACAAAGATCATTTATGATGCATTGTCGGTGGTTGGGGAAAAGAGTGGTGAAAATCCGCTCGAGATGTTCATCAAGGCACTTGAGAATGTAAAGCCTGTCGTCGAGGTCAAATCCAGACGTGTAGGTGGAGCCACTTATCAGGTTCCGGTGGAGATCAAGGACAACCGCAGGGAAGCGTTGGCGATGCGCTGGCTCATTTCCGCGGCTCGTGCACGCAATGGCAAGTCGATGAGCGAGAAGCTTTCCGCTGAATTGCTTGATGCGGTTGCGAATACCGGTGCTGCCTTCAAGAAGAAGGAAGATACCCACAGGATGGCGGAGGCCAACAAGGCGTTCTCCTCCCACAATCGTTGATTTGCTGGATTGGATGGTTTTGGGCGCCCGATTTTGAGGCGCCCTAACTATTTTTTACAGAATCATATGCATTTTGCCTCTAGGTGTTGACACAACTTGTCAAACCTTCTATATTGGCAAAGGCGTCCAAATTGGGCGTTGGCAGAGCCAAACCGATCGTCCGGATTACTTGTTGGATGATAAGGTGGTTCCAGGCTGCAGACTTTTTTTAAATCTGTACTATGTCGCCAAGCGATGATTTGACTTGTCGACCTCTGGATCCCCCTTCCTTCATCTACTGTATCCCCCAATCGATTTGTCTCATTGATGTGAAAGGTAAAGGCGTCTTGCCTTTATGGAGCATGATACAAATATTTTTGTGACAAGGAATGTCACAAGGAGGATCTGATGGCTAAAGAGAAATTCAACAGAACAAAGCCACACGTAAACGTAGGCACCATCGGTCACGTTGACCATGGCAAGACCACCCTCACCGCTGCGATCACCATGTATTGCGGACGCAAGAGCGGCGACAAGGTGATGAAGTACGATGAGATCGACAACGCACCCGAAGAGAAGGCAAGAGGAATCACGATCAACACTCGTCACGTCGAGTACCAGACCGATGCACGCCACTATGCACACGTCGACTGTCCGGGACACGCCGACTACATCAAGAACATGATCACCGGTGCCGCCCAGATGGATGGCGCGATCATCGTTGTTGCAGCTACCGACGGTGCAATGGCCCAGACCAAGGAACACATCCTTCTCGCACGTCAGGTTGGTGTACCTGCCATCATCGTGTTCATCAACAAGACCGACCAGGTTGACGATCCCGACTTGATCGAGTTGGTCGAGGAAGAGATGCGTGATCTTCTCAATTCCTATCAGTTCGATGGCGACAATGCTCCCATCATCAAGGGTTCTGCTTTTGATGCAATGGAGCACAACGATGATCCCGAGAAGACCAAGTGCATCCAGGAGTTGCTTGATGCGATGGATTCCTACATTCCGCTCCCGGAGCGTGCTGTGGACCTTCCCTTCCTTATGCCTATTGAAGACATCTTCTCGATCAGTGGTCGTGGTACTGTGGTTACCGGAAGAATCGAGCGTGGTATCCTCCATGTGAACGATCCTGTCTCCATCGTCGGTATCAAGGATACCAAGGATACCGTATGTACCGGTGTCGAGATGTTCAACAAGTTGCTTGATGAAGGTCAGGCTGGTGACAACGTGGGTGCATTGCTTCGCGGTGTCGATAAGAAGGAAGTTGTTCGCGGACAGGTTCTTGCGAAGCCCAAATCGATTACCCCCCATGCCAAGTTCACTGGTACCGTATATGTGCTCAGCAAGGAAGAGGGTGGTCGTCACTCCCCGTTCTTCGCTGGTTACCGCCCACAGTTCTACTTCAGAACCACCGATATCACCGGTACTGTGAACCTTCCTGAAGGCAAGCAGATGGTGCTTCCCGGCGACAATACCGAGATCAATGTTGAGTTGATCCACCCGGTCGCCATGGACAAGGGATTGAGATTCGCTATCCGTGAAGGCGGCAAGACCGTTGCTTCGGGACAGGTCATCGAGATCGTCGACTGAGATTGATTAACTGTCTTGCCCGCATAATGGTTGCGGGCAAGACCCGTTTTTTGGAGGAATGATGGCTAAGGATAGAATTCGGGTACGGCTGAGGGGTTTTGACATTGAGCTCGTAGAGCAGAGCGCTAAGGCTATCGTGCAGACGGTTGTGAAGGCTGGTGCCAAAGTCTCTGGCCCCGTACCTCTCCCGACTCGTATCAACAAATATACTGTTCTCAGATCGCCCCATGTGAATAAGAAGTCCCGTGAACAGTTCGAGATGCGTACACACAAAAGGCTGATTGACATTCTTGACCCTACATCGAAAGTCATGGATGCCCTCATGAAGCTTGAGCTTCCTGCTGGCGTGGATGTAGAGATTAAACAGTAAGAGTTGAGGTAAGAGATGTTAGGGCTTATCGGTAAAAAAATAGGAATGACACAGGTGTTCGACGCCAACGGGCGCCTTACCCCTGTGACAGTGATAAAGATAGAGGACAATGTGGTGGTCGGACACAGAACCGTCGAAAAGAATGGGTACAGTTCTTGTGTTCTCGGCTCCTTCGACAAGAAGAAGAGTCAAACCACCAAGCCGTATGCAGGGCAGTTCAAGGAAGTCTGCGCGCCTAAGAAGACTCTCGTTGAGATGAGGGACTTCGATAAGGAGACCGCTGTTGGCGATGTCCTCGGAGTGGATGTGTTCAAGGACGTCCTGTTTGTCGATGTGGTCGGTACCTCCAAGGGAAAAGGTTTCCAGGGTGGTATGAAACGGCACGGTTTCGCAGGAGGACGGGCGACCCACGGATCCAAGTTCCACCGCGATATCGGTGGTACTGCGATGTCCTCGACTCCGTCACGTACGTTCAAGGGCCACAGGATGGCTGGGCGTATGGGAGCGGACAAGGTGACTGTTCAGAATCTTCGTGTCGTTCGTGTCGATGAAGAGATGCAGGTTCTTTTGGTGAAAGGAGCGATTCCTGGACCCGCCCAGAGCGTAGTCATCGTGAAAAAAGCGAAGAAGAAGTAGAGGCGAGAAATGGAAACAAAGGTCTTTTCAATAAAAGGAGAGGAGTTGCGTACAATCACACTCAATGACGAAGTCTTCAACCGTGAGGTGAGCGACGGATCGATCTATCATGCGGTCAACAACGAGTTGGCGAACCGCAGGGTCGGTACCGCTTGTACCAAGACTCGTGGCGAGGTGAATTACAGCAACACGAAACCTTACAAGCAGAAGGGTACCGGTAACGCCCGCGCAGGTGACAAGAAGTCGCCCATTTGGGTTGGTGGTGGAACGATTTTCGGGCCAAAGCCACGTGATTACAGTTACACTTTGCCCAAGAAGGTGAAGCGGTTGGCGATGAAGTCGTTGCTTTCCCTCTCAGTCAAGGAAGATAGGCTTGCGGTAGTCGAAGACTTTACTATCGAAAGTGGCAAGACGAAGGAATTGGCCGAAATCTTGAAGAATTTCGATACCGGAAAGAAGAGAACCGTCCTCGTCCTGAAGGATGATGATGTGATGATGCGCCGTGCTGCGAGGAACATCCCTTATTTGCGTATCCTTTCCTACAACAGGCTCTCTGCCAAGGAGCTCCTGTATGGAAGGAAGGTGTTGATGCTCGAGGGTGCCGCGACGAATCTCAACGAATTCTACGGCGAAGCGCAAGGGGTATGACGTGAGAGCAGATCAAGTAATCATTGAACCCGTGTTGACGGAGAAATCCAACTTGGCACGGGAAGCGGAAACAAAGAAATACACGTTCAAGGTTGACCCGAGAGCCAACAAGTTCGAGATTTCCCAGGCTGTCAAGGAGCTTTTCTCCGTAACACCTGTGAAGGTCAATATCGTGTCTGTGAAGGGAAAGCCCAAGTACACCCGCGGTAAGGGTGGTCATATTGCCGGAACCACCGGTGATTGGAAGAAGGCTATCGTGACGCTGGCCAAGGGTGATGTCATCCAGGCCGTCGAAGGAATCTAGGAGGAACAGATGGCACTTAAGAAATACAAACCATATACTCCTGGACTTCGCCAGAAGACCACATTGGTCTTTGATGAGATTACCACCAACAGGAGTGAGAAATCGCTGACCACAAAGCTTTCCAAGAACGCAGGTCGTGATTCCTTCGGACGGATCAGTGTCCGTCGTCGCGGTGGTGGCCACAAGCGGGCCTACAGGATCATCGACTTCAAGCGCAACAAGTTTGATGTTCCCGGAACGGTGAAGACCATCGAGTACGATCCCAACAGAAGCGCTAATATCGCATTGGTTTATTATGCCGATGGTGAGAAGCGATATATTCTCGCACCAAAGGGAATCAAGATCGGTGCAAGGGTCATGAGTGGTCCGAATGCGCCTCTCGAAGTCGGGAATGCGCTTCCCTTGAAGAATATCCCTCTCGGTTTGACTGTGCACAATATCGAGTTGCAGCTCGGTAAGGGTGGGCAGTTGGTGAGAAGTGCGGGTCTTGGCGCCACCATCGTGGCCAAAGAGGGTGATTATGTTACCCTCCGCCTTCCTTCCGGTGAGATGAGAATGGTGTTCAGCGAATGCATGGCCACTCTAGGTGCGTTGGGCAACGACGACCATATGAACGTTACACTCGGAAAAGCCGGAAGGGCCAGGTGGCTTGGTCGCCGTCCCAAGGTTCGCGGTGTTGCGATGAACCCGGTCGACCACCCGCATGGTGGTGGTGAAGGTAGAACCGCTGCAGGACGTCATCCAGTGTCTCCTTGGGGCTTGCCCACAAAGGGTCACAAGACTCGAAAGAAGAACAAGCCTTCGGGTAGTTTCATCGTCAAGAAGCGGAAGTAGGAGTAGAGAAAGTGGCTAGATCAATTAAAAAAGGTCCTTTTATCGAGAAGAAGCTCTACAATTCCCGCACCTCCACGATCATACCTGAGATGGTTGGATATACGATTTCTGTCTACAACGGTAAGACATGGGTACCGGTTTTCATCACCGAGAACCTGGTCGGGCACAAGCTCGGTGAATTCGCTCCCACGCGGATCTTCCGAGGACATACCGCTTCGGACAAGAAAGCAAGAAAGTAGTAGGTGTTGAATATGGAAGAGAAAAAAGGTTTTAGAGCTTGCGCTAAGTACTTGCCGTCCTCTCCTTCGAAGGTTCGTCCTGTTGCGGACCTGGTGAGGAGGAGACCATATGTCGAGGCGATGGCTATTCTTGACGCGATGCCCCAGAAGGGTGCCTCACTCATCAAGAAGGTTGTCCAGTCGGCTGCCGCGAACGCGATGAGCCAGAACAAGAAGCTTGATGAAGAACAGCTGATTGTTTCTCAACTGTTTGTCGATGATGGTCCCCGCATGAAGCGCGTGTGGCCTCGTTCTCATGGACGACGCGACATTCTTTTGAAGAGGCAGTGCCACATCACTGTTGTGCTTGACGAAAAGGTGGGGAAATAAATGGGCCAGAAAGTTAATCCTATCGGACTTCGTTTGGGAGTCAACAAAACTTGGAAATCCAAATGGTATGTCGATCCACGTGAATATGCCGCGACTTTGCATGAGGATCTCAAGCTGAGGAAAGTGCTCCTCTCTTGTCCCGAAGTGCAGGGAGCTGAGATTGCCGATGTGGAGATTGTCCGCAAACCCCAAAGGGTATCGCTGACGATTTCAACCAGCCGTCCTGGAATCATCATTGGTTCAAAGGGTTCCAATGTTGAGAAACTTGGTGCCCGCCTCCAGGCTTTGACCGACAAGAAGGTCCAGATCAAGATCAAGGAAATCAAGAAGCCCGAGGCCGATGCCCAGTTGATTGCATTGAATGTCGCCAGACAGCTTACCAATCGTGGTTCCCATCGCAGAGCTCTCAAGATGGCTATTTCCAAGGCGATGCAGGCTGGTGCACAGGGAGTGAAGATCAAGGTTTCCGGTCGTCTCGGTGGTAAGGAAATCGCAGGTTCCGAATGGCTGAAGGATGGAAGGATTCCATTGCACACGCTTCGAAGCGATATCGACTATGGGTTCGCCCAAGCCAATACCTCCTTCGGTGCGATTGGTGTCAAGGTGTGGGTCTACAACGGCGAGATTCTTGACAAATCGAAGAAAGACGACGCAGGTCTCCTGGTGCGCAAATCGGCGCGCGAAAGAGCCGAGGCTGTCGAAGCGAGGAGTTAGTACATCATGCTGAGTCCAAAGAGAATCAAATATAGAAAGAAGCAGAGGGGTACGAGAGATGGAGTCGCCCATCGTGGCAACTACCTTGCTTTCGGAGAATTCGGTCTTATCGCGATGGAGCCCAAGTGGATCACCAACCGTCAGATCGAAGCAGCCCGTATTGCGATGACTCGTCACATCAAACGTGGTGGTAAGGTTTGGATCAGGATTTTCCCCGATATGCCTTTCACCAAGAAGCCTGCGGAAACCCGCCAAGGAAATGGTAAGGGGAGTCCCGAAGGTTGGGTGGCGGTTGTCAAGACCGGTGCCGTCATGTTCGAGATGGGAGGAGTCCAGGAGGACCTCGCCCGGGAGGCTTTGCAGCTTGCTGCCTCCAAGCTCCCGATCAAGACGAAGTTCATTATGAGAAGGGAAGTGGAGTAGGTTATGAAGAATTCATATGCTGATTTGACTTATGCGGAGTTGGTCGCCAAAAGGGATGAGCTTCGCAAGGAGGCCTTGAACCTGAGAATGGCGAAAGTGCTTGGACATGTGGAGAATCCGTTGGCGGTGCGAACGACCCGAAGGAAGATCGCTCGGCTCAATACCCTCATCCACGAGTATGCGCTCGGCATACGTACGAAATCCAACTAAGTGAGGTTCGCGTCTAATGGAAGCTAATAAGAAACGGTTCACCGGAATGGTGACAAGCGACAAGATGGACAAGACCATCGTTGTGGCGATCTCGACTAGAAGACTGCATCCTCTCTACAAGAAGTATGTGACCAGAACCAAAAAGGTGAAGGCGCATGATGAGAGAAATGACGCCCACACCGGTGACACCGTACGTGTGGTGGAGTGTCGCCATATCAGTAAAGACAAGTGCTGGCGCCTAGAGCAGATCGTTGAACGGGCGAAATAGCAAGGAGCAACGTCATGGTACAGATGCAGACATATTTGAACGTAGCGGACAACAGTGGTGCCAAACGGGTCCAGTGTATCAAGGTCCTTGGTGGAAGCCATAGGATGATCGCTGGAGTCGGTGACATCATCGTTGTTGCTGTGAAGGACGCACTCCCCAACGGCGCCATCAAGAAAGGTGACGTGTTGAAGGCTGTGATCGTCCGTACGAAGAAAGAATACCGAAGACCTGACGGTACCTATATCAGGTTCGATGACAACGCATGTGTGGTCATTGATGCCAACAATAACCCGCGCGGTAAGCGCATCTTCGGGCCTGTCGCTCGCGAACTTCGCGAAGGTGGGTTTGTGAAGATCGTCTCTCTTGCGCCGGAAGTGTTGTAGGAGTGTTATGATGAAACTGAAGAAGAATGACAACGTCAAGGTTCTCGCAGGAAAAGACAGTGGCAAGACCGGTCGGATCCTCAAGATAGACCATGAGAGCCAACGGGTCGTCGTCCAGGGAGTGAACATGGTGAAGAAGACCATGAAGAAACGCTCCCAACAGGATCAGGGCGGCATCAAGGAGATCGAGGCACCGATTCATGTTTCCAATGTTGCCTTCTTATTGAAGAATGGTCAGACTTCACGAATTGGCATGAAGGTTGACGAGAAAGGCGTCAAAGTCAGGTACGCCAAGAAAACCGGAGAAGTGATCTGATGGAAAAGTTTGTACCAAATTTGAAAACGACGTATAAAGAAAAGGTTGCTCCTGAACTCTTCTCTGAATTCGGCTACAAGTCCAAGATGCAGGTTCCGGCACTTGAGAAGATCTCGGTAAGTGTGGGAGTCGGTGAGGCTATTGCCAATAAGAAGCTTCTTGATTCGGCTGTGAAGGAACTCGAGCAGATCACCGGACAGCATGTGGTCAAGACGAAAGCAAGGAAGTCCATCGCGAACTTCAAGGTGCGCGCAGGACAGGAGATCGGAGCTGTGGTTACCCTCCGAGGCGACAACATGTGGTTCTTCCTGGAACGTTTGATCCGTGTCGCATTGCCTCGCGTCAAGGACTTCAAGGGCGTCAATCCGAATGCGTTCGACGGTAATGGGAACTATGCGCTGGGTATTACCGAGCAGATCATCTTTCCCGAGATCGATTACGACAAGATCGAGCGTGTGAGTGGTTTGAACGTTGCTATCGTGACTTCGGCCAAGACCGATGAAGAGGGGTTCGCCTTGCTGAAGAAGCTGGGTATGCCTTTCGCCAAATAAGGTGGAGTAGAACAAGATGGCAAAGAAATCGATGATTATCAAGGCGAACAGAACGCCTAAGTATAGTACCAGGAAGGTCAACCGCTGCAAGATTTGTGGACGACCCCGCGGTTATATGCGGAAATTCGAAATGTGCAGGATTTGCTTTCGGAAGCTTGCCAGTGAAGGGCAGATCCCTGGCGTTACCAAATCCAGCTGGTAGGAGATTAACATGGCTATAAGTGATCCTGTTGCCGATATGCTGACAAAAATC
>Ga0334901_1003630_pt1 | contig 11340 bp, 10 predicted proteins | sample GraSluR3_MG_3_FD_207216 | JGI IMG/M metagenome (GOLD analysis project Ga0334901, IMG submission 207216) | Sludge microbial communities from methane-producing bioreactor in Wageningen University, Netherlands - Granular Sludge_15_08-R3 | ecosystem: Engineered > Bioreactor > Anaerobic >...
AAAAAATATGGAGGAATTTATGATTAGTGAAAAAATGCAGGATAAACTAAATTATCAGATTAATCGAGAGATATTTTCAGCTTATCTCTATTTGTCAATGGCTAGCTATGCTGCAGATAAAGGATTTGATGGTTTTGCTAACTGGTTCTTTTGCCAGTACAAAGAAGAATTGTCTCATGCTGAAAAAATTTACAACTATGTAAATGAGCAGGGTAGAAAAGTAAACCTACTGGAAATAGAAAAACCTGAAGAGAATTTTGAATCGCTTACTGATCTCTTTGAAAAAACCCTTGCCCATGAAAAGACAGTTACCGGTTTAATTCATGGTTTAGTTAAATTAGCCAGAGAAGAGAATGATTATGCTACTGAATATTTTTTACAGTGGTTTGTAACTGAGCAGGTTGAAGAAGAAGCTGAGCCGGAAAAGATTCTTCAGAAATTAAAAATGCTTGGAAAAGAAGGTAATGGTTGGGTGATGATGGATAATGCACTGGCAAGCAGAAAATTTACTCCTTCTTCATAAAAAGAAAAAATAATAAAATGGAAAAAAATATAAAGTAAAAATACATGGGATCAGGTCTTGAATTATTAGTTTTTTTAGAATTTATGGAAGTATGCATAGATGAACTGAGGGAATTATCAAATAGCATTGAAGAATTAAAGAAGGAAGGGTGTTAATAGTTAAGAGGAGCGCATGATGGTCGATAATGATCAGAAGAAAAATGAAAGATTTAAATATGTAGTTTTTCCGAAAAAGCCTCTTGTGTGAGAGATGAAATCTAGAAAAGAATAGAAATATTGAACTGCTTTGATGAAGAAAGCCCGGAAGGTGCTACTGCTATGTGTCCTAATTGTTATATTGATGCCGTTATTGGCTCTAAGTCCAGATTCCCTGTTGATGACCCTGTTTTTCTGGAAGAAATGCAAATATATTTTTAATTTATTGGTAGGAATGTGCTACAAATAAGGCATTTTAAGAATAGAATAAAAGTAAATAGAAATTGACTTATGCTATCACATAAGCTATCATAGAATATATGAAAAAAGGTATTTTAGCCAATCCCAAAAATGTCAAATTCGATGATTTAACAAGATATGTACGAAATATTTTGGGATTCCCAGGGTTAAAGGTAGTCATCATATCTTCAAAACACCATGGAAAGGGACTCCAAGAATAAACATACAAAAAGATGGAAAGATGGCAAAACTATACCAGGTGAAGTTAGTAGTAAAAGCACTGAAGAAATTGGAGGTAAACGATGAAAACTCATCAAGTAATTGAGAAATATACATATAGAGTAGAATGGTCTGAAGAGGATAAAACTCATATTGCCAGATGTCTTGAGTTTCCTTCATTAATGGCTCATGGAGATACAGTTGAAGCCGCATTAAAAGAAATTAAAGAAGTTGTAAAAAATACAATTGAATGGATGAATGAAGAAAATGAAAAAATCCCCGAACCATTTGGAATGAAAAAATATAAAGGCAATTTAACCTTACGTGTACCAGCAGAAGTGCATAAGAATCTAGTTATCAAATCAGCAGAGGAAGGTGTATCTGTAAACCAGTATATTCTTTCTAAGATCTCATGATTTGATGCACGCCACATAGCAAGGTGTATATATAGTGTTAATTCACTTCATAAGAATTGGGTCAGGTCGAAACATTTGACATAAAGCCCAAAAAATCATTTATAAAGAGGTTATTTTAAATAATTTAGAAACTAAAATTGGAATCATTTGTCCACTTGATGATGAATACAATGCCTGAAAAGAAATACTGGCCTTGAAGGATGAATCAGGAAAATCCGGACGGATGGTTTCAAAAAGAAGAGAAAATAATGTATTAAACAGAGGAAGGTCCCCTGTTTAATAAGGTATGAAATAATGAAAAAAGCTTTTATTCTTTTCCCCACTTCCTTATTTAAGGTAGAATACTTTCCCAAAGATCTTTTTATCAATGATCAGGATAAACAGAAAAGAGAAGAAATAATTTTCTATCTCGTTGAGGACCCTGTATTTTTTGGCTATCGGGAAAAGAAAATGAATTTTAGTCAGCTAAAACTGGTCTTACACCGGGCCTCAATGAAATATTACTATGATTATTTACGAAAAGAACTAAATGGCATAGCAGAAGTAAACTATGTCGATTTTGAAAAAGCAAAAAAAGGGGAGGTTATAGATGGAGAATCAGGATTCACTGAAATTCATCTGTTTGATCCGGTTGACCATCTGCTCTTAGAAAAAGTCAAAAAAATGGCCAGTGATTATCCAGTCCAATTGAAGATTCATCCTAACCCCAACTTTATCACTCCATTGGAAGATTTAGAACAATATGCCCAGGGAAAGAAAAAATACTTTCACTATCATTTCTATGAATGGCAGAAAAAAAGGATGTGCATACTAGACAGGATAAAATCTAAAGATGATGAAAATAGACAGCCCCCTCCCAGAGAAGGCATCACAATTCCTGATTTACCCGATAACCCTGATCTACAATTAAAATATGTAATCCAGGCTAAAAAATATGTTAAAAAGTATTTTGGAAAAAATTATGGGAATGTAGAAGATTTTATTTATCCCATTACCCATCAAACCTCTGAAAAGTGGTTTATTCATTTCCTCGAGAACAGGTTTGAACACTTTGGAAAATATCAAGATGCCATTATTCCGGATGAACCTTTTATGTTTCATTCCGTTATTTCCCCCATGTTGAATATTGGCCTATTAGACCCCCAATGGATTGTGAATCAAGTCAACAAATACTATCAAGCTAAAAGAATTCCCATTAATAACTACGAAGGCTTTATACGGCAAATCATTGGTTGGCGAGAATATAGCAGATTTCTCTATATGGTAGCTTACAAACAGATGAAGAACAGAAATTATTTTCAAAATCATCAAAAGTTGAACAATAAATGGTATGGGGGCACGACTGGCATTCTCCCTGTCGATGAGACCATAAAGAGTGCCTTTAAGTATGGTTATTTGCATCATATCTTGCGTTTGATGGTGATGGGTAATTTTATGAATCTATGTAACCTCCACCCGGATCAAGTCTATCAATGGTTTATGGAATTTTCATGTGACTCTTATGATTGGGTGATGGTTAACAATATTTACAGTATGGCACTCTACGCAGATGGCGGATTAACCATGCAAAAACCCTATCTGAGCTCCAGTAACTATATTCTCAAAATGTCCAATTATCAAAAAGATAGTCGATGGGAGGAGATATGGAATGCACTCTACTACTATTTTTTATTTGACAAGGAAAATGAGATAAAGAAGACTCAAATGGCAAGAAACCTGGTCATCTGGAACAAAAAAAGTGCAATTGAGAAGAAAAGGATTAAAGAATTGGCTAACAAAATCATCAGAGAATTAACTGATTGAAAGTCAATAAATATCGCACCCGCATAGCGGGTGGCTTTCAGAACCACTGAAAGAGGTTTGACTTTATTGATAATTGGAGTCTTGTTGAAAGCTTGAAAAATGTTTGGACAATTAGCAAGGCTGTCAACCGTTCTCAGGGGATTGAAAAAACAAGACAGTAGAATTTTTGACACTCATGGTAAATTGTCTATAAACAAGGAGGAAGTTATGAAAATAAAAAGATTATTCTTAATCGTGATGATGATAGCAATCTATCTTCTTTTAATGGAGGGAAATATTATGTCTTATCAAAACGAAAATAATCAAAATGTGGAACAAAAAATGATCCGATTAGAAGATTTACAATGGCAGAAAAGAGTCATTTTGGTGTTTACCATTGAAAATCTGGATAATAATAATTCACTTTACGAAAAATTTCAAGCCCAACAGTTGGAAATTGAAATGCGTGATATCCGTTATTTCTTGTTCGGAAAAGATATCCTAACGAATGATGTTACAATGCTTGATGAACCAACCGTCAGAGAGCTCAAAAGCAAATACCAACTCCTGGAAAACAAAATCATGGTTGTGTTAATTGGCAAAGATGGTCTTGAGAAATACAGAAAAACCTATCTGGATTTTGAGGAGATATTCGGTATAATCGATGCCATGCCCATGAGACAACAAGAAATGACAGCTCAACAAGCTTCTGAAAAGGTGTTAATTGATTTTTTGGATGCGGATGAAAGTGGAACCTGGTGGATTGTCAATGATGGCGTAATGGGAGGACTCTCTCAAAGTGAATTCAAGCTTACCGGTGAAAGAACTGCCATTTTTCAGGGAAATGTTTCGCTGGAAAATTTCGGTGGATTTTCCTCCATTCGGACAAATCCACGTTCTTTTGAGCTGGAAAATCATCAGGGACTCCTGGTCAGGGTAAAAGGAGATGGGAAAAAATATCAGTTACGCTTATATGCTGACAATCGTTTTGATGACATTGCCTATCAGGCCTATTTTCAGACTAAGCCGGCAACCTGGTTGACCATTCGTGCTCCCTTTAGTGAATTTGTGCCAGTTTTCCGAGGGCGTATTATAAATAATTTTTCCCCGATCTCACCTGAAAAGATTAAGGCAATTGGTTTTATGATATCAGATAAACAGGCCGGCCCGTTTAAACTGGAGATTGATTCGATACGTGCATACCAGTAGAACAAAATAGAATATAAAAAGTTAATGAAGGAGTTGAACTTTACCCAGGTTGGTTTACAGATACCTTTACATTGTACATTCAAGATGCATGCAGGAATTAAAAAGTTATGCTAAAATAGCAAAAAAATACTTTAAAAATTATAATCTTCTGATGGTATTGTTTTTACTAAATTAACAGCCGAGAGGTTGAATTTATAAAAGGGTTGATTAAGCAATGACTAAAAATAACTTTTCCAGAAACGGAAAAAAGAAAAATGAAAATAACTTAGGCACAGAAAAGAGCCTTTATCTTCGACAGCATGCCTATCAGCCGGTTGATTGGTATCCCTGGAAGGAAGAAGCCTTTGAGAAAGCCAAAAAAGAAAATAAACCTATTTTTCTTTCTATTGGATATTCTACCTGTCACTGGTGTCATGTCATGGCTCACGAGTCTTTTGATGACCCGGAGGTAGCAAAGTTAATTAACCAGATATTTATTCCTATCAAAGTGGACCGGGAAGAACGGCCCGATATTGACAAGATATATATGCAGGTGGCAGTTATGATGACCGGTAGCGGAGGATGGCCGTTGACTATTTTCCTCACACCGGATAAAATACCCTTTTTTGCTGCTACTTATATTCCAAAAGAAAGCCAGTATGGACGAAAAGGTTTAATAGAAATTATAAAAAAAGTTAAGGATTTATGGAAATATAAGTATGATTTAATACTGCAACAGGGTAATCAATTACTTGCTGCTCTTCAGGAAAACTCTTTGACCGCAAAAGGAGAAACACTAACTGAAGCAATACTGGAAGAAGCCTTTCAGGAATTTTTAACCAGATATGACAGGCAATCGGGCGGGTTTGGCAAAGCACCAAAATTTCCCTCTCCCCACCAGCTTCTATTTCTACTTAGATATTGGAAAAGAACTGGAAATGGCGAGGCACTGAAGATGGTTAAAAAGACTCTGCAATCCATGCAGGCAGGTGGTATTTTTGATCATGTTGGGTTTGGATTTCATCGCTATTCAACTGATAAATATTGGATAGTGCCCCATTTTGAAAAGATGCTCTATGATCAGGCTTTGCTTGCAATGGCCTATCTGGAAGCTTATCAGGCTACCGGAGAGAGTATCTACCAGGAGACGACAAGAAAGATTTTGGATTATGTTTTGCGGGACATGGCATCAAGCGGAGGGGGATTTTATTCAGCCGAGGATGCTGACAGCGAAGGGGAAGAAGGAAAGTTTTACCTCTGGACTGAAGAAGAGCTAAGAGAAGTTTTAGAAAAAGATGAGCTTACATTTGTCCAAAAATATTTCCATATCAAACCGGAAGGTAATCTGGCTGCAATGGGACATGCCGAGGAAGTATTTGGAAAGCAAAATATTTTTTATCTAGATAGTTTTGGAAAAACTGAGATTAATGATTCAAAAGAAGAAATAAAAGCCGAAAAAGAAAAATGGAGCAAGATTCGGAAAAAATTATACAAAATTCGTACTAAACGCATACCTCCTGAAAAAGATACGAAGATTTTGACTGATTGGAATGGATTAATGATTGCGGCACTGGCAAAAGCCGGGCGCATTTTAGAAGAAGATCTTTATATTCAGGCAGCAAAAAAGGCAACGAACTTTATCCTTGCAAAATTAGTATTTAATCAGAATCACCTGTTCCATCGGTACTGGGAAAAAGACGCAGGAATTCCAGGCTATCTTGATGATTATGCCTTTTTCATCTGGGGCTTATTGGAATTATATGAGACTACTTTTTCCGCTGAATATTTAGAAAAGGCCTTAGATTTAAACAGGGTTTTAATAGCAGATTTCTGGGATGAAAAAAACGGGGGATTTTATTTTACCACAGAACATAATGAGCAGTTACTGGTTCGACAAAAAGAGCTCCATGATGGCGCCATTCCATCCGGTAATTCCGTTGCCTTCTGTAATTTAATTAGATTAGCTCATTTAACCGGCAACGAACAGCTCAATCACAAGGCATATGAGCTAGTCAAAGCCTTTTCTCCCATGATTGAACAAAATCCACCCGCTTACGGTTATTTTCTAATTGGTGTTGACTTTATGATAGGTCCTGCTTATGAGATAATCATCATTGGTAGCCCGGATAAAAATGATACGAAAGAAATGTTGCGTACTTTACAGCAAAATTATTTACCGAGAAAAGTGGTTATTTTCCGATCTGTAGAAAATAAAGTGCAGGATATTGATAGAATAATAAATTTTGACCTTCCTTTAGAAAAAATACCCGAAAAGGCCACTGCTTATATCTGCAAGGATTATATTTGTATGCAACCAACTACCGATATGCAGAAGATGTTGGAGTTACTAGAAAACAGATAAGGATTATTCCATTTGAGACCTTTTCCCAGATCAATTTATTTTCTTCTAAGGTGTAAAAACATAATGAAATTCATAAATATAAATTTTTAATAAATCAGAAGACATAGGGGAATATTTTTGCTCTATAGACTTTAAAAAATTATTAGCAAGAGCGAAACTATCATCGGTTCTGTCAGAAGAAGATTTCAGTTGGAAAAATTTTTCTTGGTAGAATAATCAATGAGCAGGTTTTTGATTTTGCATTTTGAAATGAGAGATATTGCTATGGCTAAGAATAATAAGTTAAATGGGGTAAAAAGAAAATTCAAAAAACTCGCCATAATTTTCTTGTTCCTTCTTTTTCTTGCTACAGCCATTTTCTGGTTATATGCCCAGGTTAAGACCTATCCGGCAGAAACAGAAAGTTTAGAAGCCATTTTAGAGCACGAAAAGGTTAAAATAAGCGAAGAAAGTAACCATTTCTACCTGTTACCCGAAACGATTGACCATAGTATTCTTCCTATTATTTTCTATCCAGGAGGGCTGGTTGCTCCTGAAGCATATCTTTACAAAATGGGTCGGGTGGCTATTTGTTTACAGACAACTGTATATATCGTAAAATCTCCTTTTAATGCCCCCATTTTTTCTGTTAATACTGCCGGAAAAATAATAAAAAAGTATAATCTGGATCGTGTATGGGTAGGTGGTCACTCCTTGGGAGGAATCTCTGCTTGCCGTTTTACATCCGGAAACCCTGAAAAAGTCTTTGGTTTGTTCCTTTTCGGATCATATTGTGATCGTGATATAAGTGAGTTTAGTGGAAAGGTTATATCAATCATGGGTCTTAAGGATCAGATTATTAATCGTGAAAACTACCAGAAGGCAAAATCAAACTTACCGCTAAATGTAAATCATTTGGAAATAATAGGTCTTAATCATTCTGATTTTGGAGATTATGGCCAGCAAAGCGGGGACGGTGCAAGCAGTCTTGATAATGAGCAGATCATAGAAATAATTTGCCGTGTTTTTCTAGAAAATACTTAGAAAAGGTTTAATAGAGAAGTCTTTTATTCACAAGATAATTCCTATTTGTAAAGGAGGAAATGAGAGCAAATTCCCAGCAAATCAGGATTGATTTAGCTTGATAAAACACAGGGTTCAGTAATTCAGGTCTTAAAGTGAATAATGAGTTTTTTCGTGCCCCAATTCTATTAGCAGAAGATGATATTACAAAATTATCAAAGAAAGGATGATAAGTTTGTTAAACCAATTAAATGAATTTATTGACTCAAAAGAGACAGAAATGTTGGAATTGTTGAAAAATATTGTCAATATGGACAGTGGTAGTAAGGATAAAAGAGAAGTGGATTTATTGGGTAAATGTTTGCAAGAAAAATGGAGAAAAACAGGGTTTGAAATTGAAGAATTACAATACAGTAAAGTTGGTAATTGTTATATTGCCAGATTTAACAAAGATCATCCGGGAAAAAAAGTTGTTTTAATCGGACATTTAGATACCGTTTTTCCAAAAGGAGAAACTAATTTACGTCCTTTCAAGATTGAAGGTAACATGGCTTTCGGCCCGGGTGTTGGTGATATGAAGGGTGGATTGGTAACGATGCTGTATGCCGTAAAAGCCTTAAAATGTCAAGGATATTTAACCGGCCCCCTCAGTGTTATTTTAAATAGTCATGAAGAAATAGGCTCTACTTATATTCGTGATTCATTAGTAAACGAATCTAAAGATGCCCGGATTGTATTTAATTTGGAGCCTGCCAGGCCCGATGGTGCCGTGGTAACCGAGCGCAAAGGAGTGGCCTCCTTAGATATACGCATTCATGGAAAAGCAGTCCATGCAGGTGTTGAACCACAAAAGGGCGCAAATGCCAATCTAGAATTAGCTTATCGAATCATCGAATTACAGAATTTAAACCATTTCCGTGAGGGATTAACGGTGAATGCAAATGTTGTATCTGGAGGATTTGCCAGAAATGTTATTTCTGATATAGCAAAAGCGGAAGTTGACATTCGATTTAAAAAGAAAGAAGACATCGATTTGCTTAATCAGCATCTCTTAAACTCACTTTCTAAACCAAAAGTCTCGGGAACGAAATGTCATTCAAAGATAAAAGTGAGTTTTTTGCCCATGGAAAGAAATGCTAACATTTTATCCGCCTATCATGTTGTTCAAAAGGCCGGGGAAGAATTAGGAATCACCATCAACGAGGCTTTTAGCGGAGGTGGCGCTGATTCCGGTCTTACAGCACAAAATGGAATTCCCACCATCTGTGGAATGGGACCTATAGCCGGAAATGCTCATTCTGATGAGGAATATCTGAAAATACCCACCCTCACTGAAAGGTGTAAGCTTTTAGCTCTGGCAATTGCTCTATCCTGGAAATAGGTAGTAATAAGCAATAGGGTCTAGAAATATTAGGTTTAATGAATTATGAAAAGAAAAAAATATTTTTATTAGAAGAGCTTAAAAAAATTGATAAACAAATTTCAGAATTAGGATACAGTGAAAACTATTTGGAGACCCAATAAGATCTATGGGCTTTAAGACAAGACATAAAAGAAAATCTTAAAGATTTTGAAGTTTAGGATAATTAAAGATATAAAAATAAAAGGCCAGATCTTTATCATTAACAGTTGTGTTTGCTTATGTTGCATCTGGGGAAAATATTTACAAATTACCTATTTTGGTAATTGAATGAAATTTTATTTATTTTCTAAAATTGAATTTGAAATCCCTGAACCTGTTACTCTAATTGAATGCTATTGTTACCAGGGTGATTTTTATTAGAATATTTGACATTCTCTGGTGTTCTTATTTAAAAGTAGAAAGATTGAAGAATAAATAAAAGAAAGATAAACTGGACATCTAATTTATAGTAAAAAATATTTATAGATAGTAATTAAAAAATATTGGGAAGATTGATAATCGTTAACAGACATTTCTTATTATTACAATAATTGTCCGGTAACTAATATGAACTTTATATATTACCTAACATTTCAAAAAATAATAGATTAAGTCTGGTAACAGTAAGATTATGAAAATATTAAACGATATTTTATAAGAAGAAAAGGAATGGTTTTTAAAATTAGGAAAAAAAGATAAGTCAAAAAAAGAGAGCTGAAAATAATAAAATAGCAATCATATGACTAAAAAACTTAAATAAAGAAACGTTGCATATTGGTATCATATATGGTATCATTCTTTTATAGAAAGGAACCTATGATAATTGAGTCAAATAGAAAAGCTGTTTGAAAAATTAACTAGAAGACCAACCACTACAGATGTTTTGTTTGGTGATATTGATAAATTGCTTAGAGCATACAATTTTAAAATAAGACAGCCTTCTGGCGGGAGTAGTCACTATACATATTTGCATCCTGATTTACAGGAGATTGTGACTATAGCAAAACATGGAAATAAAGTTAAAGCGGCTTATGTTAGGATGGTAGTTAGGGCAGTTGAAAAGGTTTTAGAGTTACAGGGAGGAAAAGAAGAATGAAAAAAGAACAAACATATCGTATGCGAGTATACCCTATTGATACTGATGCTAATATTACTGAGTGGGCAGCTGAATTTCCAGATTTACCCGGGTGCATAGGAGCTGGTGATACAGTTGAAGAGGCAGTTGTTATGGCTATGGATGCTAAAAAAGTATGGATTGAAACTGCAATAAAAGAGGGAAGGGAAATCCCGAAACCTAAAAATATTTATGATGAGGATTTTAGCGGTAAATTTACTCTGAGGTTGCCAAAAACTTTACATAAGGAATTAACAATACAGGCAGAAGAGGAAGAAGTAAGCATAAACCAATATCTATTGTATTTAATTACCAAAGGCTTAAGTAAAACAGAATTATCAAATAGTAGTAGCTCTAGGAAACAGAGAAGTATTTCAATGGCATATAGTAATAGTAGTTTAAAGGAAAACAAAAACAAAGTAAGAGCTAAAAGGCTAAAAGTGACCAATTACAATTTTTCATGTAAGGATGAACCAAAGACTCAAAGGTACGAGAAATAATTAAGAATTTGTTACTGCCTTAATTATAAATTAATCTATTCATAACTCATCTTCTCATCCTTCAATTGTTGAACCCCCCCCCGCATTCCTGGACAGATAGATAAGACTATAATAAACCACCACCCGCATAGCGGGTGGCTTTAAGAGGCCTCTAAAAGAGGCCAAATTCTTTCTGTTCGTCTTCTTCTTGTCTATCTCTGTCTTCCTGATATTTTACATATTTTCGAATCTTTGTTTCATCAAGACCGATGGTGCTCACACAGTAACCTCTGCTCCAGAAGTGGTTTCCCCAATATGTTTTCTTCTTGAGAAAAGGAAAACTTTTGAATACCTTTATGGCTGTTTTGCCTTTTAACATTCCCATCACTTCTGACACTGATAATCTGGGAGGAACAGAT
>Ga0334901_1003631_pt1 | contig 11337 bp, 8 predicted proteins | sample GraSluR3_MG_3_FD_207216 | JGI IMG/M metagenome (GOLD analysis project Ga0334901, IMG submission 207216) | Sludge microbial communities from methane-producing bioreactor in Wageningen University, Netherlands - Granular Sludge_15_08-R3 | ecosystem: Engineered > Bioreactor > Anaerobic > Unclassified...
ATCGTTGAAAGAAACTGGTGTCAGGTAATTTTCAAAGGTACGTATTTGAGCATTTGATACAATGTCTACTACTTTAGGCAGTATTTTCACATTTCTTAAAACAGCAACCTGCTGGTTTACAATGCTTGTGGGAGCAGCTACCAGCAGCACTTTCATCATCTTGTTGCCTTCTTTTTCTTCTAATTCTTCTATTTTTTTGGCATCCAACAAAGATTCCTTTAAATCGTAAGGAACATACTTGGGTGCCTCCCATTGTAAGCCATCAATAAGCTCTTTTTCGTTCATTATAGGAGTTGTAATTTCCCGAACGATAACTTTTTGCCCGGTAATAGCAATAATTCCTTTTTTTTCGCGTATTCCCTTCTTCCTGAGCATCTTTTCCAATGCACGGGTTACAGAGTCCACATCTTTTATTTCGCCATGGACAACACTATCAGGAGGTGTCAGCACTATGCCAAAATTATCCAAACGAAAACCATTACCGGTTCTGCTAAGCTGCACTGCCTTGATTGAACGGGCACCAAAGTCTATTGCTAACATTTTTGCTCCTTATAAAATCGTATATCGTATTACGTATACCGTATATCGTTTAAAATATCGTTATCAGTTTTTTGTTTTTAGTTTATAGTTAAATAAAATATAAAATAATTATAAAGCACAAACTTCCAATTCTCTAAATCCAACAAATTTATTTAATTCTGCGATATCTGTTTCTTCTAAACACATGTCGATAACTTCAGAGATATTTTTTAAAGCCTCATCGATATTTTCTCCATAGGAATGACATCCCTTGAATAATGGACAGCTTACGATATAATAACCATCTTCGTCAATCTCAATGATAATAGGAAGATGGTATTTTTCTATCTTCTTTTTTCTTTCCATTAGTATTACTCCAAGAAATATCGTATAACGTATTACGTATAGCGTATAAAGTTTAAAATATCGTTATCATTTTTTAGTTTTCAGTTTACAGTTTAAATTATTATCGAGTATTTAGTATCGAGTCGAAAATCCAGTAATAAGTAATGAGCAAAATCTAATTAACTAATTAGCCAGTTTAAATTATACCAATTAAAAATAGTATAATATATAGTATAACGTTAAACTAATTTCTAGTCCATAAAGATATAAAAACTTTATGCTGATTATTTTTTAAGCTTGCTTTTTAAATCTATTCTTCGTATTCAACAATTTTTTCCAAGTCTGCGTTTAGTGGAGGAACATCTTCTTTAACAGTTTTCCAGACAACATTTTTGTTTATATCATAATAGCCGTGTATAAGACGGTTTCGCATCCCGATAATATTCCTCCAGCGAATTTAAGGATATTTCTCTTTGAACTCTAAAGACACACCGCCAGCCGCCTCACCAATAATCTCCAATAAATGAATAAGTGAGAGAAAAACATCCTATCAGTCTCTAGATCAAGTCGCGTTTTATTGTCAGAAAATGTTAATATTTCACCAGTTGCATCAAGCATGTGATGAATACGAACTAAATCAGCTTTCAAGGTACACCGCCTCAGCCTCTGCTAAAACATCATCACGAAAGTACTTACTTAAATCATCGGGAGTTTTTAAATCAACTTTTCGCCCGCCAAATATAGAAGAAAGTTCTTCTTCCATCTCGATCAGATCAAAAAAACCCGGAACGTAATTAGTTTCGAACTCAACAAGCAAATCAATATCACTACTCTTTGAAAAATCATCTCGCAAAACAGAGCCAAAAAATGATAGGCTCCGGATATGATTCCGTTTACAAAACTCAGAAATCTTATACTTTAATATCTTAATACCTAATTTTTTCATCGAACCACTCTCTTATCCCGACAATAGTGCCTTATTATCATTCATCTTGCTTTTTATTGTCTTTACAGTTACCAAAGTGGCTCTTCCTTCTTCTTTTCTTAATCTCACGTGTTGATAATTTTTTTACTTATTCTACAAATTTTTTCTGCATATTACATACTACAAACTTTTTAGTCATTGCAAGCCTGCCTTTAACTAATGTTAAGAGGTAGGCGTGGCAATCTCATCCATTTATTCCCACAGTATTCAGGATATACATAATAAGCTTGAATGGAATATTGTACACTTTCACATAAACCCACAGTCTTTACTGCATACTATATACTATATACTCGATACTAATTATACTCCCCTCTCCCCTCTAAGGGGGAGGAATTAGTAAAGTTTTTAGTTTTCAGTTTATAGTTCAAAACAAAATAATACAAAATAATTATAAACCACAAAATTACAACTATCTAAATCCAAAAATATTATTTTAAAGTCAAATTACAAAATAATAGTTAGTAATTAATTACAAGCAACTAACTGACCACCAAGAAACATTAACTACTAACAAATAAATAACACTTTTTTCCATTATATATAATAATCTATTAATTGGCAATTTATTTTACATTAATTGATACTTTTTCTATAAAATATTTAATTACTGTAACTTACTATTAGCCCTTTTATATTAGTTATGGTTTAATCGAGCTTATTTATATCTCCTCCCAGGAAACCTTTTTCCAAACCTCTATGCCTGTTCCAACAACAATTTCTTCTTGTAATCCATTGTCGTAAACAATCTCAACACTTCCTTTTAATGTTACTTCTGGAGCTACGACCGCTCCAGGGTCTAATGCAACATCACCATGAAACAAAATGCTTGATTCTGATTGTATTATGCCTTCACCTTCAACTGTTCCACCAAATTCAATATCTCCTTTTGCAACCAAGGCTAAAGGATTATCCCAATCATCTGAATGTTCAATCTTAAATGTAGGATTACCGACGTAATCAACTTTTCCGTCTACAAAGATTGCCCCATTCCTGATAATAATTTCTTTAGCGGGGGCTTTCATTCTTAGGTCTCCTTTAATATAATGAAATCCTTCCAAAACCGTGTCGCTATCTAAGATGAGATCATCTTCATACACTGTTCCAGACTGAACTGCTTTTTCATAATATTGATTAAAATTCACTTGAGGGACAGGCTGAATGTCTTGGTAGATTCCACCTTCATACCCATTAATAGTGCCGCTAGCAGAAAGTGTACCGTTTGTTACTTCAAAATTACCTCTGCTGTCGACATCTCCGTTACTATGAATGTCTCCATTTACATATGGAGCAGTACCTTTAAAATTAACAATGCTATCAGCAAGTATGGCATAATTATAGGATAATGAGTCATTTTGTATCATGCCTTTTTCTAATATGACTTCGACCGTTCTTCTGCCATCATTATACATGCTTGAATTATCTACTATACCGGTTGATTCAATTTTTATTTTTTCTTTGCCAGTAGCTGGTATGTCTGTTACATTTACTTCATAATATTCAGTATTACTATCTCTGTCTTCTTCTTTTGGCCAGAAATTACGCTCGCCTTCAGAATCGAGTTTTGGAACTCTCCAATTGATACCATCAGGATTATCTGTAGATAAATTCATAAACCATAATGCTTCTTCTATGCCTGTTTCAGCCAGGTAAAAAGCCCGATTAGATTCTCTCTGCAGGGTAGATAGTTTGGAATCGTTACTTGCCATTGTTAACATAGCAATACCTATAGTGCCGAGAACAAATACAAAAATTAAAGTTGCAAGCAAGGCCATACCTTTTTCGTTATTATTTTTAGATATATTATTAAAAATATAAATTTTTTTCATTATTTACCTCCTTATTCTAAAGATTTTTTAAAAAACTTAAAATATTTTAAAATAATAAGCCATCTTATTCTATAGATTAAAATTCCTAAGGCTTACTTCTGCTTCTAATATAATATCAGGATTATCATCACTATCGACATCCATTTCAAGATATATTTTAACACTGGATATTCTATCTTTATCCGGTGGAGAAACATTTAAATTGTTACTATCGCGATAAGAAAAGAAAAAGGATGATACATTTTTAAGTAGAGAAGATGGGGTCCCATCTTCTATCTTTTCCTTAATCTCTTTATCTACTTTAACATAAGAATATTCTCTTGTTTGTTTTGTATTAGGATTATAAAATACGATTATGTACATACCTGATGAAGTATCATCCACAAATTGTCCTTCCCTTATTTCTCTTACCATTCTATCCATTACCTGTCTCGCTTCTCTTTGAGCTTTTAGCTGGTTTTGCCCGGCTATCCAGGAACGGACACCACCAGAAAAGAAGGATACCAGCCCTAATATAACAATAGATAAAATAGCAAGAACAACCATCAGTTCGATAAGCGTAAGACCTTTATTGTTTATTCTGTTTCTTATTTTTTTCATCATTTTTAAAAATCTTCTAAAATAATTAATTTAGATTATATATCTATAATAGTTACTCAAGTCGTAAAACTGATTATTGCAAATTCATAATATTCACTCTCACATTCAGCATTAAAAAAAGTTTCAAAAATTAAATTATTTTCTATTTTCTCAGGAATATCATATGTAATATTGTATTCTACCCCTTCTTCTAATACCTGAGGAGTAGATAATTGTACTAAGTCTTCGTTGCCAATATTTCCAGAATATACTGTTTGATTATTTATCTTAATATTAGTAATTGTTTTAGAAGAATTATATACCATTTTTAGATTATACAAAGTTAAATCTCCATTTTCTATTTCAATATTATAGTCTATAGACTTGTTTGAAGGATGAGTATTCACATCAGAAATAGATATAACCAAATCTGCTCCCTGAGAAACATCTATTGACAAATCATAATTACTATTTATTTGTGAACCTCCAGAATATGATGATGCTGTTATCAATACTTTTCCGGTACTACACTTACCATGCAAGGTGGTCGAAGCAACGCCATTATTTACATCTCTTGTTATGCTACTACTTCCGTTAGAAAATTTAGCTCTGTTACTGCCTTCAATAATAGTGAAAGTAACCTCACCTATATAATCTGTCACAATATTGCCACCTAAATCTTTAATAGTCGCAGTAACGGTACAGGAGTCATTTTCTTTTCCTAATATATTTATACTATAAGCTGAGGAATCAAGTTCAATATAATCCGCTTCCACATAAAAATCCACTGTTGTTTCCCCTGTTATAGTTTTATCCCCGGTGTAAGAAGTAACAGTAATATTTGCAATACCCGAACTAGTTTCGCTGCCTTGCTCTAAAATTACCCAAGCCTGTCCGTTTAGATAATTATCTTCTGTAGAAGAAACAGTTATAGAATCACTACCATTTTCAACAAAGACCCCCTTGTCGGTACTGAAAGTAATCATCTGATCATAGGTTGATACTATTTTATTATCGTCTGATCTAACTGTTGCAATAATAGTAGAAGTATCTCCACTGCCAATCTTAATATAAGGCGGATCAGCCTTAACATCAATATGGTCAGGAACAAGGGGCTCATTAATAATGATTGTTGTTGTGTCTGAAGTCAAACTATATGTACTATTACTTGCCTCAACAATTACCTCCCCGCTGCTTCCTGGTGTAGGTTTGAAATCTGTAGTACCGGAAGATTGTCCGGGTTTAATTGTTATTTGATTAGGATCGAAACTGCCGCTTCCTGTAGAATCGGCAAGTATATTTAAATCAATAATTATATCTTCACTGTAGGGATTAGAAACTGTAAGGCCATTTGCATCCTTTAGGGTACAGGTTATTGTTGAAAATTCATCATCAAATATAGTAGTCGGATATGCTTCTATATCTATAGCAGCAACTTCTCCAGCTATAAATATTTCCATAATTCCCGAGAAAAGATCTGTTGCGCTACCAGTTATAACATCCCTGCCAGGATTACTGCCTGCTGTATATAGTATCTCAGCCCTTCCATTTTCGTCAGTCTCCGCTGATATAGGACCAATACTACCTTCCCCTTCTATATTAAAATTAATTGTTATAGGATAATCAGTAAATTCGTCATTATTTGCATTTAATATATAGCCAACAATATAAATGTCTTCACCTGTTTCAACAGTAACAGGTGAACTAAGTTCATCTGTAGAACCCTCTTCCTGTGCTTTTAATAAAACCCTTACCGGTCCAGGGGTTAACATAATCTGAACTTCATCAAATCCAAGCTGTTCGTTATCTGGAACAGATGCTCTGATAGTAACATATGCAATTTCATTATCAATCGTAAGCTGTTCTGCATCAGAATAGAAGGTGATTTTGGCGATACCGTTTTCTGTTGCAACTTCTTTTTTAATAATACCGGGTTCTCCTAAGTATCCAAATTGATAATTTACGGTAATTTCAAATTCAATATCCCCTGTCCAATAATTAACTGTATTCCCTTTGGCATCCTTTATTACCGCAATTAAATCAGTGTAACCATCTTCTGGGTATAATACATTATAAGGATGAACATAAAGTATTATACCGTTTGCTTCTCCCGGCCAAAACTCCATCTTTGTCAAAAGTGTAGAAACAGAAGTATTTAGTTCCCCATCTCTGCCATCCCAATAAACCACTACTGTCACTTCTTTCTGAGTAGAACTTATTTCATTTACAATAACTTCTCTACTATACTTATCAGAACCAAGAATTGAACTTCTTATAACATCATCAACCTTATCAAAATCCATATTTTTGATATTTTCTAATGCTTGTCTAACATAGTTAACTGCTTCTGTCCTTTCCCTGGATTCAGCCATGCTCATAAATCCGCTAGTAAATGCCTGGAAAATACCAAAAGCAGCCATCGCTAAAATAGCTACTGCCACCATTAATTCTATTAGTGTAAATCCCCTGTTATTTCGGGATAGTTTTTTATTTATTTTTAGCAATTTTGGGTCACCCCCTGTTTTCGTATTGCGTCGTGCGTAATGCGTGTTGAGTCTAAAAAATATAGTAACTAGTAATTAGTAATAAGTAATCAGCAAGAAATATCAATTTAATTTAACAGTTTACCAATTATTCTTGGTCTTCCGGTCTACCGGTCACCCGGTCTGTCGGTCAAATTCTAATATTCAAAGTAATTGTTTAAAAATAATAATCTTAACTATTTATAGTTAAATACAAGAAAATTCAAGGTGCGAATTGTTATTTAATCAATTATATTAATATATTAATTATAAAAAATAACCTACATATTATTTCATTTTTATTTTAAAATAATATTATATATTACCAATTATATACTATTTTGATAATTTATTATACTCTTCTACTTATATCCAGCCTTTCTTATAATAGCTCTTAAAGTCCCTTTTGAAAACGTATTACGTATTAACGTATACACTATAACGTTAAAATCAAATAAGTACTATGTCGTGCGTTTCGCGTCTAAAATACAGTGACAATTAATTAGTAATCAGTGATGAGTAAATAGAAAAAATCTGCTAGTCAAATACTACTACTTAATTGCTTAAGTCAAAGTTTAATTTACAAAGAACAAATTAATTATTACAAGGAATGGGTTCGTTATGTTTTTTAACAAAGATGCCATCTTCATCTTGTTCAATTAATATCCTAAATTTCATATTTATTATATTCCCTATTTTTGATAATTTTAGCATATTAGTATGAGATTGCTTCGTTCGTATTGCGTATCTCGTAAAATCATAAAAAGAAATAATAATTTTAAAACATTCTTTCCCTTTTCATTTTTGTATTAAACTCGATACTACATACTCGATACTCAAGACAGGTTTTGCTGTGCAAAACCTACCAATTCGCCGGCGGAGTTTTACTAATTCGAGTCCTTGCTGTTACCGGTGTCATTATTACATATAATGTTTTCCCGTGTTTGGTTTTCAAGGTTATTGTGCCACCCATACTTGGTACGCCCCTTTTGTTGAACCCAACCTGGTTATGGTCAAAATTTGTATAATGCAGATTTGTGTTGTCCAACCAAACAGTTCTCTCAACTTCATAATCACAGTATATTACATAACGGTTAATGGGCGGCTGGAAGTTTATTTTATAATAACTGCCGGTATACATAGCTTTTGCCTGGCAATTTTTTAAAATCGCTTCCAATTGGTGGGCTGTCCGGTTTAGGTCTAAATTTTCTTTTGTTCTAAAAAGACCTTCAAAAGATACAATTAGTAGTATTGATATGATTCCTACAATGGCAACTAGCTCAATGAGGGTGAAACCATTACTATGTTTTAAACTATTATAACATTTTTTCATTTATTAGTATATATCTTTATATTTATATTATTCCCTATTATAGCAGATTTTAGCAAAAAAATGTATCGAAACCGTATATGTCGTATGTCGGGGTCAGGCTTCACAATTTCACAAAATCACTATAACTGATTATGCTTATCATTTTGTGAAATTGTGAAGCCTGACCCCGTTTATTTTAAACTAAAAATCTATTACAATCAATTAGACTCTCCAATGTCAAATCATCAGATACCAGTGGATGATAGTATTTCCCCAGAATATGGAGATAAAAGCACCGAGGGCAATAAAAGGGCCAAAAGGGATAATATCACTTTTATTTTTACTGGTAAGCATTACAATGACTCCAATAATAGAGCCAAGAAAAAAACCAAGAAAGAGCGAGAGTAAAATCAATTTCCAGCCCAGGAATGAACCAATCATTGCAGCAAGTTTTATATCACCCCCACCCATTGCCTCTTTTTTAAATAATTTACTGCCTGCAATTGCTATTAATAGCAAACTCCCACCACCGGCTATAATCCCAAGCAACGAATCCAGCGGATTAATATGTCTAAGGAAGAAACTCAATATGAATCCAATAATTATAAAGGGCAATGATAACACATCTGGAATAATTCTTTCTTTCAGGTCAATGAAACTGATAATAATTAAAAGTGAACATAGTAACATATATACTATAGCAATTGGCTGTAATCCGTAAAACAAATACAAAGCAAGATAAAACAAGCCGGTTGCCAGTTCCACTATGGGATATTGAGGGGGTATCGGTTGTTTGCAATAGCGGCATTGGCCTTTTAAGAGGAGATAGCTAATTATTGGAATATTATCATAAAAAGGAATAGGTTTAGAGCATTGAGGGCAATGCGAGCCTGGACGCATCAGAGATTCATTGCGGGGTATACGATAAATGCAGACATTGCTGAAACTACCAATAACAAGCCCTATTAAGAAAATTATAATTCCCGCAAATAATTGAAACATCTTAATCTCCATATCATCTTAATTAACTAAATATTAGTATAGCATAATATTTTAAAATCGTATTGTCTAAAATACAGTAATCAGTGACAAGTAATGAGTGATAAGGAATAAAGAGAGTTTTTAGTTTTCAGTTTTTTGTTTATAGTAAAATACCGTGGGTATAAGTGGATGAGATTGCTTCGTCACTTCGTTCCTCGCAATGACAGAAAATATAAGGTTCTCGCAATGACAAAAAAGAAAATGTTCCTCGCAATGACAATATAAAACAGTTTTTAGTTTTCAGTTTTTTGTTTATAGTAAAATACAATTAAATCTAAATACGAATAAGTAGCTAGTCGTTGGTATTTAGTATTTAGTTAGAATAGCAGTTTTTAGTTTTTAGTTTATTGTTTTTAGTAAAGAACAATACTGTAAATATCGTTTTTTCAAGGATGGAATAGATGAATAATAAAAGAATGGACAAATGGAAGGATGGAATAATGCAATAATTGGTAATTAAAATAAAAAAAGTAACACCTCTGTGCTAGTTGTTAACATCTTTCAAATATTCCATTAAGTTTTCTTTGATTTTCCTTATATTTTGTCTTTTAACTAAAAACCAAAAACGTATCTTTTTACTATTTTATCCAATTATATAAGCAATTAGGGTGGGCATTGTCATGAGAATAACTGTCAATCTTATAATATGAAGTATACTTACTCGAACCGGATCAGCATGCACTTCTATTGCAGTTAAAGTCATTAATGTAACACCGCCTGCTGCATTGGCGAGCAATGCAGTAGCCAGGTCCCACTTTAATATTCGATGAAACAAAAAACCAATAAACATTCCATTTAGAACTACAAATAACGAAAAGAATACAACTGGTATCAATAAAGACTTAAGAGTTGCAACCATCTCCGGGGTAAAAGTAGTACCAAGATATCCCCCAATGATAATTTGTGTTCCAATAATTAACCATCTAGGAAGCTCTTTCAAAGGTAAGCCGATGGATTTCAGTGAGCCGATAACAATCATTGCCCCTAACATTCCACCGACAGGAAGACCAAAATAATTTGCAGTATAACCGCCTAACCCTCCCAAAAATAAAGCTAAAAACATATTTGGAAAATCAGTTTTATGATTACGTTGTTCGGTATTATTCATATCAACAACAAATTGACATTCCACCCCTGCTCTTTCCCTTTCCAGATTCTTATTATTACATTTTGTAACAATAAAAGGAAGGCTTACACTAATTGATAATATTCTTGTGAATTGAAATAAGGTTACCGCGGGAACATTTAAATTAAAACTTAGAGCAATTAAACCCATTTCAAATAAACCCCCAGGAACAGAACCATAAAGGGCTGTCCCAAGTTCAACCCCAGTAAATATTGTAATCAAATATCCCACTACCAGACTTATAACTATCATCCATACCGAAGCCAAAGCACCCGGGAGCAAAAGTGACTTCATTGTTGAAAGCTGCTCCTTTTGAAATCTACAGCCAATTATGACTCCGATTATTACCTGAAAGAAAGTAGTTATAAAAGACGGAAATTCTACCCATTCAACACCCAGGCTGGTGACAATAGCTAAAGTTACCAGGGACCCGGTAACAGCTCCACCGGGGATATGTAAAAAATTGAAAAAGCGATATCCTATAAATCCAAGTATAAATATTAATATAAAAGCTAATAACATTTTATTAAGTGTACCTTTCGATTGTTCGTATTGCGTATTGAATACAGTAATCAGTAACAAGTGATAAATACGGTTTTTAGTTTTTGGTTTATGGTTTAATTCCGCAGGTATAAATGTATGAGATTACTTCGTCGCTGCGCTCCTCGTAATGACAAAATAGTATAACGTATACCGTTAAATATAGTATCGAGTATCGAGTATTGCGTATTGAGTATTGAGTCTAAGATAAGAAGAAAAACTAACTAACAGATGAAAACAGTGTTCTTATCTTGTTCTTTTACTAACTACTAACTACCAACGACTAACGACTAAAATAGTATCGAGTATTTAGTATTGAGTCAAGAATACAGTAATGAGTAACAAGTGATAAATACGGTTTTTAGTTTTCAGTTTACGGTTTTTAGTTTAATTCCGCAGGTATAAATGTATGAGATTACTTCGTCGCTGCGCTCCTCGTAATGACAAAATAGTATAAAGTATACCGTATAGAGTATAACGTTGAAATACAAATACAATAATAAGATTTAAGAAAACCTGTTTTTAGTAAAATACAAAAG
>Ga0334901_1003637_pt1 | contig 11316 bp, 12 predicted proteins | sample GraSluR3_MG_3_FD_207216 | JGI IMG/M metagenome (GOLD analysis project Ga0334901, IMG submission 207216) | Sludge microbial communities from methane-producing bioreactor in Wageningen University, Netherlands - Granular Sludge_15_08-R3 | ecosystem: Engineered > Bioreactor > Anaerobic >...
CTTTCGCAGCAGCTTACTATCCCGCCGGCCCAGCTACCAAAAAAGGTGGAAACCCTTATCTCAGAGGGAACTTACGGCTCGAAAGAAAATCAGCTTCTAACAAGGTACAGCGAAATTGAAAGACTCAGCAAGTCAGTGAAACGCGTACTGGAAAACGGCGGCAGGGTTCTCATGCCTGTATTTGCCCTTGGCAGAGGCCAGGAAGCAATCTACATGCTTCTAAGGCTGATGGAAAAGAACAAGATCCCCTCCGTTCCCATATACACAAATGGAATGGTAGCCTCACTCAGTAATCTCTACATGAGCAATTACGAGCGCATTAGCGACAAGGATAGAAAGTGGTTCATGAAGAACTTCCAGCAAAATGTGACTGTGGCACCCAAGGCCATTGAGAGACTGCTCTTTTCGAAAGAGCCGGCGCTCCTTGTCCTTTCGGCCGGAATGCTTGTTGAAGATACTCTATCCTATATCTTCGCCAAGCAGATGTTGTCAAACAGCAAAGACGGAATCTTCTTCATGGGTTATCAGAGTCCGGAATCAGATGGTTACAGGGTGCTTGAAGCAAGTAAGAGAGGCGATGAACAAGTCGCCCTGGGAGAAGAGACGGTTGAGATTGGAACTAAGAACATAGATATCTTCAACTTCTCTGGGCATGCAGACTACCAGGAGCTTCTTGAGCTCCCCAGAAGACTGCAACCGGAGAAATTGATCTATGTTCACGGTGATGAAGGCGCTCTTGAAAACCTTGCAGAAGAACTCCAGTATGAGTTTGAGATTCAGATACCATCGAATCTTCAGACAGTCGAGCTCTGAATCCGGCGGTTGACAATGAAATGCACTGGTGTTATCATAGTGTACGGTTGCCGGGGTGGCGGAACTGGCAGACGCAACGGACTTAAAATCCGTTGGAGCGAGGGCTCCGTGTGGGTTCGATTCCCATCCCCGGCACCATGGAAGCAGAAAAAGCAGGTCATTCATATAGAAATATTGAGAATAATAGATACCCGGTGCGGGGTGGAGCAGTCTGGTAGCTCGTTGGGCTCATAACCCAAAGGTCACAGGTTCAAATCCTGTCCCCGCTACCATTATCAGGCGGTGTAGCTCAGCTGGCTAGAGCATGCGGTTCATACCCGCAGAGTCGTCAGTTCGATTCTGACCGCCGCCACCACGTGTTTGTGTACACTCATAGGGTACGAACCGAAATTGAAAAGCCCCGGGATAACCGGGGCTCTTCTATTATTGTGGAAATCAGAATCTCACTTCAAATCCAAAGAAAATCCCCGGCAACTCTGTCTTGAAGAGTGTTTCCCACTTCTTGGATAACCCGGAATGAATCACAACAGGAATCTTGGTCTTGTATCCAAGAGTGAGAACTCCTATCCTTCGACTCGCACCCAGGTTCAGTGAGAGCTTTCCTTTCTCGAGGATCCTCATTAGATGAACATTCTCTGGCTCAAGCTTCAGGGAGTTTGGATCCAGGTTCACTCCGTAGGCTGGGTAGATTCTAAAGGGTCTGGAATCACCTGCAGGGTAGGCATCTCCTTGATCTCCTCTTCAGTGACAAGCAGAACTGCGCTTTGTTCTTGCTGTAACTTCTTCAGGAAAGTCTCGACCTCATAGCGGACGACAGCACGCGCAGCGTTTTCCACATGATCAGGGACCTCTCTCTTATCCACCTCTGCCCACTCTTCCATAAGCGCTATCGCCTGATCCTCGATCTTCTTGTTCAGTTCGTCTCTTTCTTCTGTCCTTTTTTCGGTTGCCTCTTTAGCGGTCTTATACTGGAGCTCAAGGTTCACTACCGCGATCTTTGCCCACTTAGTTAGTCGGTCAAGGAGAGAACCGTTGTCCGGGACAAGCCTTTCCACAATGTCCGTCGCGGGCTTTGCAATGAAAAGAATCGTCTCGAATGCTTTCTTCCAGCCTTTCCAAAGGACTACTATGACAAGAGCGACTATGGCAACGGGCGGGACAATATAAAGCCATTCCATATTCATTCCTCCTTCTTGATCTCTCTGTATTTGGTAAGGACCTTCTTCACGAAGTCCTCTGTTTCTTTCGGCAGTTTTGGTTTCTTCCCCTGGATGAAGTTCCTTGCGTTTCCGTAGCCCCAGTTCCAGGCGATTGGACAAGGTTAATGTCGTTCGGAAATCTTGAGAACAACCATGCAAGATAAATACTCGCCGCGATGGTCGAACATACGGAGCAAAATGGATTGAAAGGATACGCGAACCTCTCACGAAGGTCCTGCTGAGTAATCGGCATGAACTGAAACAAACCTTGAGCTCCTTTCTTCGAGACTGCTTCAGGATTGAGCGAAGACCCAACACAAGCGATTGCGAAGAGAAGCTCGGATTCTATTTGAGGATCCACCGACTTTTGTTTTACCCAAGTTCTTATATCTTCAAGTGTTATCATCTGATCACCTTACAACTTCCGCCAGGAGATCTAGCAGCTTAATTCCGAACGCTCCGAGCAAGGCAAGTCCGATTGCTTTCCAGAGTTCTATCTTCTTGGCTTTGAATCCGAAAGAGTTTTCCATAGCCTTTTCTATTAGCTTCTGATTCATCTCCCATACATCCTGCATGAACTTCTTGTAGTAGCCGTTCTGCATGAATTCTTTTATGTTCTCTTCAACTCTGTCCAGCCTTTCATCAATCCTTTCGTCTTGAGCTTTGTTCATTTCGACAATCTCTTCTCTTGCCTTGTGAATTATCTGCGTCTCGAACTGGTCTCGGTTTTTCAGGAATTCACATTCTCCATGCACAAGATCACCCTCAGAATATGGATTAAAAAACCGCCCCTAGGCGGTCAGACTTTTCAAATGTTTCGTTCTTCGTATAGTTCCCGGCCATAGATGCCCGGCTCCCAAATGTTGCTTGCAATAGTTGAGACCCAGAGCTGTTCATTGTGTCTGACTATCGCTCCGAGAGCGTACGCATCATGGGCTCCAAGAGGCTGCACCCATTGAGGAAATTCTTCGTTAGCAGACTCTTCGAACTCCCAACCGGTTACGTCTGGCGCATAAACGTTGTAGTCAAGATTGCAGACAAAAACCTGACCGTTGTATGTAACCTTGTCTCCAATTCTGTAAGCGTCGTGCGCACCTAAAGGCTGTCTCCACGGCCCGATTACGCCTTCTGGCATCACTTCTGTGTACAACGAGGAAACAAGGTCAGGCTGCCAATCGCTTTGAGAAGTGTGAGCCTGTACGACTTTGTATAGCTTGCTGCGATATACAAACTTCTGTCCAATCGCATATGAATGATTTACTTCGTATGAAGGGTATCTGCTGAGTATGAATTCTAAATCGGCCGGTGAAAGGTCAGAAAGAAGTGTAAACTGGACGTCGGCAATCTCGGCCGGAAGTTTCTTGCTTCCTTCTGGTGTGCTTTCAACGTTTGCTGAAATCTCGGCGTCGGAGTTTGCTAGAGATACTACCAAGGCACGTCTTCCCAGTTATCAACGCCTACAATCTTCCGCAATTGTTCTTCTGACATTTCAACTACAACCTCTTCAGGGTCGTTAGAAGCGTACTTGACAGTTGCATAACCAGCGATGGTTTTATTTCTGAAAATCACATTTATCATCATGATCTCACCAAAGTAATTTTCGCAAAGTTGCAATTGCAGTTATAGGCGGTGCTTGTTGAGTTTAAGCTGCCGTACATTGACAGCTGTAGCGACTTTACGCCCGAATATGCGGAAACATCAAGCGTCCTTTCTGTCCAACTGTGTCCAGTTGATGTATCGCTAAATATCGTTGTTCCGTCAAGCCTGATATAGAGATATGCACCTGAACCCCCAAAATATCTTTGTGTAAAGATCTTGAGACTGGAGATGCCGGTAAAATCAATATCAATGCTCCAAGTGTGATGGCCAACACGGCGTTTCTCTGTTTGATATATCGAAAGATAATAGCCTACGAAAGACTGGTATTTGACTTCTGCCAAAACAGTTCCGTATTGACCATCATAAAGCGTGCAAGGAGGCACTGGCGTACCTGCTGAGGAAGACATTGTCGGATGCGCTTCGGTCGATCAGGCGGATTCGGCAGATTTCGCTCTCACAGTGACAGGCTTCAGCATGTTCCCTAAACTACTTGACGGAGACGTTGTGTTTGTGCGAAAGCAACCGGTCGCCAGGAACGGCCAGATGGTCGTTGTGAGAATAAACGGCCAGGAAGGCGTTATCAAGTATTTCCACAAGAGATCTGACATGGTTATTCTTACCTCTGAGAACCCTGACTATAAGCCTATTAGAATAGACAAGGATAGATGGGACGCCGAATGTGCTATCATCGGGGTAGTTGTTGGTTTGAAGAGAAAGTTTTCTGATTCGTGAAGAGATTTCATTCAATAGCGGGATTGTGAAAGAGTACTTAGGAAACGTATCTATGTAATACTATTGCACTTTGGCGTCGACACTTTTCTCAGTACAGAATTCTTCTATGATGCTTTTTTTTGCCCAATTGAAATGATACTGTGTATCGTTTCTGCTTAGAGAAATCAATAGAGCAGCAACTGTGACTACATAGAGCATTACATTAGGAAGACCCAGGTTACTCAAGTAACTCATGATATCGGAGCAGAGAATCTTAGAGACTGATTGTATAAGGAGTTGGTTGGTTGATGCCAGAAAAGAAATGCTTCTTTATATGTCCGATTGGTCTAGAAAATTCAGATTCGAGAAGGCGCTCGGACGAAATTCTTGACTATGTTCTTAAACCAGTTCTTGAAAGATATACAGTGCAAAGGGCTGACCAGATAGCTTCTCCGGGAATGATAACGAATGACATTGTTCATCATCTCATACACGATGATCTGGTGATTGCTGATCTTACCGATCATAACCCTAATGTAATGTATGAGCTGGCAGTAAGGCATGCATACAGGAAGCCTGTCATACAAATGATTTCTAGAGATCAAGTTATTCCCTTTGACATAGGCAACCAGAGGACGATATTCTATGACATTGGGCGTCCGAGTGCCACTGAAGAATTGAAGAAAAACCTGCGCAAAGTGATTCTAGGGATAGAGAACGGCGAAAACGGCGGGTTGATTGAGAACCCCATAATGAATGCGGAACTACTGAAGGAGATGCGAATGGGGACCCGCAATGAAAGGGCCTTGGCGATTATCAGCGAGAGATTGGACCAGATACATCATGAACTCATGGTCTTAAGAGATCAAACAATGCAAGGTTTTGCGGAATCTCGATGGCAAAGGGATTCGAAAAAGGAACAAGATGAGTCTTATCTTAGGTCAACGGAGCGACTATTGGAAGCGTTTTTCGGAACTAAGATAGCACAGAAAACAACTGGAGAGAACTCAAAAACAAAGCCTGGAAGGCAAAAACAAAAACAGAACCGATCCTAGAACACCCACTTTTCTAGTCTCATAAGCTCAAGGAAGGTACCGCATCTAATCTTGTACAGCTTGCATACGTCAGGTATTTTTGAAGCAGGAAACACATTGCGCGCCTGTTCTCCAGTTATTACAATCGCTTCTTTCTCTTTAGCCATCGCTACGACCCATGGATCAGCCCAAAGACCAGACTTTGTTTTCTTCGGTGCAGTTACCTTAGAATTACTAATCATATCTCCGACAAAAGACTGCTCAGAGTCTGATGGAGCAACGAACATTTCTTTGTGATTGCTAGCCCATTTCGTAATATCATCTCCACCGATCTGAATTTCTTTATAGACCTCATAGGGAGCAATCAATCTTTCTTCGGCAATAAGATCATGAACTTTGTCCCAGAGTGCGGGAAACACGTCACTGGAGTAATATCTTTTCAACCAGTCCAGAATTGAGGACGTGTCTATTACATAAACCTGCGAGTTCGCATTTTCTTTACTCACGAATCATCTTCCTAAGCTTTTCCAAATACTCTACTTTTGCACCCCTAATACTGCTTGAAACATCGATGGAAGAGATCACTCCTGCATCATAAGAACTGACCAGTAGGTTTGTGAAGAAAGTACCGTTCTCCTTCAACAGCCTCATGGTATATGGCATGTAACCTCTTGATGACGGTCTGCGCGATTTTTCAACCAAAGCTACCCTAAACCGCTGGTAGAAACTCTTCGTTGTCAAACCCAAAGACAACAATCTTCTCAGAATCACCTCTTGACTAACGGAGAAAATCCTTGAAAGTTCATTGAGTTCAGAAGTTTCCCAAGTTACTCCGGTGTGAGTTCGTACTGTTCGAATCCTAAGAAGATCTTGACCAGGAACTAAGAACTCTCCAGCAAATTCATTGCAGAGTTTTTCATGACCACTATCGTGAAGATCGCAGATCCCCTCTTCTCTAGAAATGAGATGCCTCAACTCGTGAAATAACGTGAAGATTCTTGCGTGAGGTGAGTCTTTGATATTCAAACCAATAACAGGAAGAGGGCGCTCGTTCAGACAGAATCCCCTCATTGTATCAACATCTATTCCGCTGAACTGAAATACAATTATACCTGCCTTTTCAAATGAGAGGCACCACTTATTAAGCGCCTCGTAAGGATTAGACCACTTCATTTGTGTGTCAACTTGAATACCTAAGACATCTCTAATGACTTTTGTAAGTGATTCACTATTCTTCAACGCTGGAATCTCCAAGTACGGAATGTCCTCATCGAGCTCGCTTAGCAGCTCAATAGCAGTCTCTCTTCTTTCCCGAGCGTAGCGGATCTCCAATCTAATCTCCGGAATCTGTCTTTGCAGAATATCAGGAAAGCTCCTAAAATCAGGCGGTTGTTCTTCTTCATAAACATTATCACCAAAAAAGTACGCACTCGGCAAACCATAAGTTCTGCTTGCCTTTATCAACTGAATATATGTTGGTTTCTTCTCGCCACTCTCCCAAGAGGCAAGCACCAAAGACTTCACACCAATCTTCTTGGCGGCAGCATCCAATGAGAAACCAAGATTTACTCGAGTTTCTGCCAGTGTCTTGTGGTTTATGGACATTCTGGTTGAGTTCACAGAATCTAACCCTCCAAGCCTATACATATCTGATAATGAAAATAGTATATCATTATGCGTTTGAGCAACTAATTCTTTTGAACACATATAAAAATCCATCGTGGTAAGTTTCGAGACATGATCTTCCTGCCTGATGCCTGTGGACAAGTATTGGAATTCATAACTGATGCAACACTATTCGGCGAAATTATTCTCATATGGTCAATAGACATCTCTAATTGATCTTCAGGCTGTTCTGATCTATGAGGGGATAGATCTCATCGATTTCTTTCTGTATCTCGATTGTCTTCGATATAGCAGTCACTACTTTGAGATAGTGAAGTATTTCGGCATTTGAAAGCGTCCTACCTTTTCTGTCCTTGAGCCATTTTTCGCAGACCTTGTAACCTCCAATCATGTAGTTCCAAACCTCGCTTTCCACGCCCTCGAAATATTGGTTGACATTTATATAGATTCTTTGCGAATCCGGATGGTAAAAAGGTTTCTCGATAGTGTTATCTCCAGAATTTGGAAATTTCGCAACGGAGCTCTTGAGTTCTGAATAGGTGAGAAGATGTGTTTCTACAAGTTTTTTCCCGAGTAGAGCCACCTCTTCAACGAATGAAAAGTCTTCTGCTATTGGAATTCGAGGAAAATCACTCTTCAGAAACTCGCTATACCGTTCCTTGTATTTGTTACACGACATAACCGCAAAGATATAATTGAAGAAGATCTCGGGCGACTCACTCAGCTTCAGTTTTCTATCGAACTCTTTCATGAAATTAACTCCGTAATTGGGCTGAGCGTGTCTTCCAAATAGTGCCCTACGCTGATTAGCTTCAATTATGTAAAGTGGGAATACATAAGTAGAATCTTGTGCATTATCAAGGCAATGTCTGTCTACAATTTTCTCACTTACAAAGAAATAATTGTTGCTCAAGCCGCGATTTAGCCTTGTAGAGATCAGAGCCAGATTCGGTATTTCCAGAAGGTTTTGCATTATCTCCCTTCTATCAAAATCAACTGCATCCTTATGGTAAAAAACCCATCTGAAGTCGAAAGGTCTGTAGAGAGTTCTTGTAACTTTGCCCCTCCAATCGTCGTCTTTCATTATGCTCTTCCGCTTTTCAGAGAGTTTCCAGTCTCTATTATCCTTCAAGTCAAAGATTCTTCTTATTTCATCATCATCTAGTTCGGGATCAAGAAAGAGCCTGATTTTGTTAACCAGGGTATCTTCGCTGAAGTCAACTACAAAATGGTCCCGATGTGTTGTCACACCAACGCTGAAAGTCTGGAAAATCTCCGAAACAGACACGAACTTGCTGTAAATATCAGAATTTCTTCTATCTGTCACAGTGAAATAGAATTGTGGTTTGTAAGGTTCAATCCTCTTCCATTCAGTTGTGGATATGTCTCTTGAGCTAAGCGATGAGTACTTGTCTTCTCTTCTCCCCAAGAGATCGCCGCGAAAGACACCTTGAGCTTCCTTACCATGCTTCACGAGGATTACTATTGCCACACCGGTTCTTATGTCAAATACGTTCTCGTCCTTTGAACCATCCGGGCACTTTTCTCTTCTCATCGAATTCCCATGGAGATTGTAGATATAGATTTCGTCAAAAGACTTCATAAGTGATTCACGCATGCCCCTAAAAATAGGTCCGTCAAGATAACTGTGGTTGGTTATGAACCCGATTGCTCCCCTTCCCGCTTGGTCTATTTTGTACTGGGCAAACCTGAGAAACTTTACGTAATCATCCGAAAGAGGTTGAATGTTCTTTTCCGTTCTCACAGACTCTTTATAGTCATTCATTATGTTCTCAATAAACTCTGACTTGTTGTCTGAACTCACAGAATACGGGGGGTTACCAAGAACAACAAGAATCTTCGTCATTTCCTTGACTTCCAAAGCTAGCGCGGATTCTTTAGAAAGAGAGGCTGTTCCGGGAAGTTTGGTCTGCGGCACTTTGTGTCTCTCAAGCGTATTAGTTAAGTACAACTTGAATCTCTCATCATCTTCCATTCGATAGCCGAGCTCCTCAAGGAAGAAAGACATCTTCAAGTGACCTATTGCATATGGTGCCATCATGAGTTCAAAGGCATAGAAGTCTTTCAATATGTGATCTCTAATAAGCCCTTTGATCGTTCCCTCACCATATTTCTGAGAGTAATCCTCAACAGCTAACTTAGCGGTCTGAGCAATGAATGTCATGGTACCAGCCGCAGGATCAAGAACGGTTACGCCTTCGCTTGCAAAGCCGTCAGCTTTTCCAAATTTCTCTTTCAATATGATATTTAATGACCTTACTATGTAGGAGACTACTGGCTCGGGTGTGTAGTAGACTCCCCGCTTCTCCCTTGTGCTGGGATCGTATTCCGCGAGAAAAGTCTCATAGAAATGGATTATCGGGTCTGAACCTTTCCCTTCATGATAAAAGCGATCAAGAATGCCTCTTACATCAGCAGCCGCAAGTATGGCCGAAATGTCGTCTACCATCCACTCCATAGATTTTGAAATCTTCCCCATAGAGATATACTGAAAAACATCACTAAGTATGCCGATGCTTTTGGGGATATATGTGTATGCAAGCTGCCTATTAAAACCGTTAGTTGCACGTGTTCTGGCAGCGAAAAGACCATAAGTTATCGTCTGCGAATATAGGTCTGCAAAACCTTCGACCGTCAGATCAGAGATCAAGTAGTCCTTGAAAGCCTCGTAGAATCCCTCAAGATCTTCAGAATCGGCATTCCCGCTTTCGAGTTCTACTCTTATTATTTCGTCCCTAAGAAACCGGGTTCTCTTGGCCAGCTCTGTTGCCAAACTCTTAGCGCTCAATACCCTGGGGGTTGATGATTCGAAGAAACCTTCAAGAAGTCGAAGAGTACCGCTTTCATCCTGCACAGGAGGGACCCTGTTCATCGAAAACATAATATTTGAATAGGCCAACAGAGAGCTCATTCTCTTTTCCCCATCAATGAACAAGCGAAACTCAAAGAAGTTAGTTAGTATCAGACAATGAAAGGTTGATCTGTAGCGTTTCAACTGCTCAGAGTTCTCAACTGAGTCCAAATTTGCGAATGGCTCCTTAGCCTCAATATATCCGATAATGTTCTGCTTTCCGTCCCAGATCCTGAAATCGGGATTCCCCGCCTCTGTTTGCTTAGGAAGAGTAGTAACACTGGCCTTTATGTTCTTCTCGTCAGCATAATCATTTAGAAGTCTCTCAAGAACCGAGTAGTAGCTCTCTTCCCTTGCATCTCCATGTCTAAACTTCTCGAAGATCCCTTTCAAGTAGGCTTCAAACAAGACTAACTCCCCCTTAGCTTGTTGACTTATTTCCATTGTAGCGTATTCTTCATAATATTCGACGCTTGTAGTTCATGGATTATCCAGCTAACCCTACTGACTCTTTGTCCATGGTTCATATTGGAGGTCTCACGACTTTCTGACATCATGTGTCAGAAATCACGAGATTTTGTTCGGAAAGCCAAATCATGTAGAATTACTATATGTTTTCCAATTCATTGCGGCAGCAACCTGTTGAAAGGAGATAAGGATGCCGGAAATCCAAGATATCGAGATCATTAGCGTTAAATGGAGTGAATACCGTGGTAAGAAAGACTATTATGTGACAATTCTTGGCAGTGATATGGCATCTCGGGAGCATGTATATTTTAAGTCGCGCTCTTTTGCAGACCAGGATGTTGATGGGCTCAAGGCAACCCTCGTAGAAGGCAGAAAGGTGAGAATCAGCTCAGAAAGTGGAATCGAATACCTGGAAGTAAACAACCTCAGACTTTATGAAAGCCGCTCTTAGGACCTAGCCATCATTCTTTTCTGGTGTCGAATCGATAAGCTTTATAAGTCAACTCTTCAGATGGAATAGCGATCTGATGATATCCTTTGTGACGACAAGAAAGTGTTTGCTTAAGTCACAGCGAGATGATTCGCGAAATTGCCTTCAAGTTTTCATTGGGACGGCGATGTTTGTTTTTTTGAATGTGTTAGGCTCACAAAGGACTTCAAGTTGTCAAAATAGAATCAACGAACCGCAAGTACGATATGCATCACAAATAATCTACTTGAAAAGGGTAACGATGCATCAAAAATGAAACTACTCGAAAGGTAAGGATGAAGGGGATAATCTTCGCGAATGCCAAGTTGAAAGAGGTAGGGGTGAAGATGAAGAGAATGGACATGACTGGATTGATTGAGATGTTGAGAAATACTCAAAGAAGTACAGGAAGGCTGGAAAGAAGGAGAAGAGTAGAATCCTTGACGAATTTATTGAATTAACTGAGTACAACCGGAGCTATGCATCACTAAAACTTAGGAGAGGTTATTCTAAGAAGAACAAGAG